>Ga0208785_1000822_pt1 | contig 13730 bp, 8 predicted proteins | sample DEB08_DNA_2_FD_185499 | JGI IMG/M metagenome (GOLD analysis project Ga0208785, IMG submission 185499) | Aqueous microbial communities from the Delaware River and Bay under freshwater to marine salinity gradient to study organic matter... | ecosystem: Environmental > Aquatic > Marine > Coastal ...
GGTGTGACTGTCGAAGAAATTCAGGCAAAGACCGCAGGTCGCCTAGTAGTTAAAGGTGATGTACCGGAAATGAAATTTTAAGGCCTTGGCCGAGGAATAAAAAAGGCGCCCAATGGGCGCCTTTTTTGTTTGCTTAAAGGTCAAACGCTTGAACCAATTGCCACAGGGCAATGTGTGCATTCCGCGCTTGGAATAGGGCCGCAGTTTTACCGTTTTCGGCATTGAGCAAACCCAATTGCGCTTCACGGAATTCCAAAAAACTGAGCTGACCCCGGTGGTAACGTTCTTTCGTTTTCTCGAAATTTTGTTGCGCCACTAAAACATTCTTTTGCTCCAATTCATATTTCGCCTGTGCATTTACAAATACCTCTGCTGCATTGCGTACTGAAGTAGCAATATTCTCTTCCGCCTGCAACCTGCGTCGCGATGCAATCTCCATATCTAAAGCAGCATTTTGACGTTGTGTTCTGCTGCGACCGCCGCCAAAAATATCATAAGAAAGGGTGAGCCCTGCATTCAAACCTGTTTGTTGCGAAGCACTCAGAAAGCCTGCTTCTGCTTGACTTTGGTTGAGTCCATAACTCATTTGTGCACTCACAGTGGGAAATAGGGTGCTTTGGGAAAGCTGGTACTGCAATTGTGCCGTTTCTTCACCCATTCGAACCAATTGTAAACTTGGATTATGAGCCAATGCCGCGTCCACCATCGCTTCCAGCGCCATGGGCATAGCGAACGTATCGCTTACTGTTTCCGTCACTTCAAAATCTGCCGAAAGCCCAGCAAACGAACGAAACGTGTTCTTAGCATTGGCGAGTTGCGCGCGGGCATCCATCAAGGTTATTTTATCCCTGTTCAACGCCACCTCTGCGGACAACAACTCTGTCGAATTTGAACCGCCCAAAGAATGGGTCAATTTCGCACGCTCGTAACGGTCTAAACTTATAGTCATGTTCGCTTCAGCCGTCCCTATAGTCTCTTGAAGTAAAGCAATGGCATAGTATTGACTATGTGCTTGGGCCACCGTGGCATTCATTTGCTGTAGTTCCTGTACACTCGCTATCGCAGCAGCCTTCTTCAAAACTCCGTAAGTCCGTTGCAAAGCACCACCAGAAAAGAGGATTTGGCTCAATGCTAAAGACGCATTTTGAGCGGCACTTTGTGCCCCATCTACCACTTGACTCTGGCCCGTTGCAAATTCAAGATCTGAATTCTGATTACTGTAATTTGCTCCGGCAGTGGCGCGCAATGCGGGCAATGCTCCCGCATTGCCCAGCGTCGCACTATTCTCGGCTTGTTCGCGCTGCAGGGCTACCACATACAAATCGTGGTTGTATTCCAACGCAGCAGCAACAGCAGCGTCTAAGGAGAGTAATGTAGGTTTTGACTCCTGTGAAGTAGCACTAAGGAGAACACCTAAGAACAGCACTAGGGTTACGACTTTATTCATGGTCTTCTGCTTTATTCAATTCATTAAAGTAGGTCTCGGTTGCCATCTCCCTAATCGCTGGTTCTACGGACTCACGAGTCGGTCTTTCCCCCGTCCAGAAATGCTTCAAGTTCACGCGCGAATCGTTCACCAGTGCCATGAGCGAAGGCAATACGACCAACGTTAAAAGTGTAGCAAACCCAATACCGTAGGCAATTGAAACGGCCATAGGAATAAGAAATTGAGCCTGGAATGAGGTTTCTAAAATTAAGGGGGCTAGACCAGCAACGGTGGTGACTGTGGTCAAGAAAATGGCACGGAATCGGCTCAAGCCTGCATTATAAATAGCCTCATAAACAGGCTGTCCACTCTTTACGTTCAAATTATACTTACTAACCAGTACTAAAGAATCGTTGACAATGATTCCAATCAATGCCACCACGCCAAGGAAACTCAAAATTGACATCGGCATGCCGTGCAGCCAGTGTCCCCATGCTACACCCGTCATACTCAACGGAATCAAAAGCATAATGACAATGGTCTGAATCAACGAGCGGAAGGTAAAAGTGATGGTCAATACAATAAGAAAGAGAATCAACGGCATGACCGTTTTTGAACTGTCTTGGGTTTTCTGACTTTCCTTCTGCTGGCCTTCATAACGCGCATCTACGGAAGGAAATTGGGCAAATATTGCAGGCAATATATCACTCTGTATTTGCGCCAAAAGTGCCGGTGCAGATCCATTTGGGCTAGCTAGATTGGTCTCAACTCGAAATTCTCGCTGTCCGTCCAGGTGGTTGATGTTTACCGTTCCTCGTTCAATCGTATACGTGGCCAATTCTCTTAGCGGCACGCTTCCCTGGGGCGTAGTGATCAGCAATTCCTCTAAGTCCCATAACTTCTTACGGTCCTTCTCTGCCAAACGTACCCAAACCTTTACTTCGTCTTCACCTCGCTGCAAGCGTTGCACTTGCGCACCAAAGAAAGACTCACGCACCTGAGTCATAATGCCCCCGGGGGTGAGCCCTAAGTAACGCGCTTTATCTGTCAATTCTAACGTAACCTCACGAATCCCTTTCTGGTCGTTATCAATAACGTCCGTCAACGCATCCATGCTTTTAAGTTTGGATTTTAAAATCTCCTTCGCAGCCTTCAACGCTTCGAGGTCATAGGACACCAACGAAATTGAGATCGGCTTGCCAAAAGCTTGCGCTCCACCGAAACTCAGATTGTCCGCACCTGGGATTTCTCCGGCAGCTTTTCGTATGTCGTTTTGAATAAGGAACGATGGTGTTAATCGTGTTTCTGAATCCAGGAGATTTACGTTTAATCGGGCCTTAGAGGTCAGCGGGCCTACATTTTTCTGTACGGCAACCACCACATCTAAACCGTCTTCGCGTTCCGCTTTGTACTGCTCATTCACGCGCCAAACAGCATCTTCAATGTGGTTGATCCATTTCAAAGTCACCTCGTCGTTCGTCCCCGCAGGCATGTCAAGGTTGATGTCTATGTTATCGCGCTCAATGAAAGGGAAAAATTGAGTCCTAATAATTCCACCACCAATGGCACCAAAGGTCACCAGCATGATTGCAAAGAAGAATGCAAGGGTAATCAACTTATTGTTGAGCGACCACCTCAAAAACGGGGCATAGTAGCGGTCTCTAAATTTGAAAAGCGCACCCGTAGCTATGCGCTGTACCGGATTCATTTTCTCATCGCGTTGAAGCTTTGCATGGCTCAAGTGAGTCGGTAAGAACAATAAACCCTCCACTAAAGACACCGCCAAGGTTGCCACCACGATAAAGGCCATTTCAGAGAAGAAATCGCCCGGACGGCCCGCTAAGAAAAAGAAGGAAGAAAACGCAATAATGGTCGTTAAGACAGCGCTAACTACGGATGGAATAACCTCCAATGTCCCTTCCAGTGCTGCCCGCATGAGCGGCTTTCCTTTTTCAAAATGTGCGTAGATGTTCTCTGCAATTACTATCCCGTCATCTACGAGAATACCAATGACTACAATCATCCCAAAGAGCGAGATTACATTGATGGTAATCCCAAATTGCGTGGCAAGAATGAACATACCGGCAAACGAGACAGGAATTCCGATAGCAACCCAAAAGGCCAATCGCCAATTCAAAAACAGAGTCAACAACAATAACACCAGGAAGAAACCTAGCAAACCGTTCTCGAACAATAGATCCTTCCGTTGATCCAAAGTCACCGAAAAATCACGAATCACATCGATCTGCATGTTCCCCGTGCTGGCATTGTATGAATCTACATACCCGCGCAAATATTCACAGGTTTGCAGGAGGTCTTCTTCATCCGTGTTATTTACGGTAATCTCTACCGATGGAATGCCATTAAATTCTGCACGCGTTGGCGCATCGGCCCAGCGATTTCTTACTGTACCTACATCCTTAAGACGCAGTGTTTCGCCGCTTGGACGCGCATAGACTATAATGTTTTGAAGCGCTTCTGCGTCGTATTGTTTGTTGCGCGAACGAATGAGCATTTCTTCCTGCGTACCCTTAATGGTGCCACCGGTAATATCTAGGTTTGTTGTGCGCAATGCAGTGGCAATCTGGCTTAAAGAAAGATTGTACTTACGCAGGGTACTTTTATCTAGAGCAATTTCTATTTCTTCATCTGGAAAACCGCCTAAGGAAATTTTAGAAATTCCTTCTACCAAACGCAGCTCACGTTCTATGCGTCGCGCCTCTTGTTTCAAGCTAACAAGGTCTACTCCCTCGCCGCTCAACGCCATACTAACTGCAAGGGTAAGGTTTTCTCGTTTCGCAACCCGAATAGGCTCCATGCCGGTCGGAAAAGAGGGGACGCTTTCAACCGCATTTTTCACGTCTTCCAACACAAGATCTGTATCGTAGCCCTTTATAACCTCAACACTGATCGTCGCGCTGTTCTCAGATGAGGTAGACGTGTATTGCTCTACACCCGTCAATCCTTTAAGGTTCTGCTCAATTTTATTGACGACGCCTTCTTCCATCTCTTCAGGAGAAGCACCTGGATAAACTGCCGTAACCGTTATATTCCTCGACTCTACTAAAGGGAAAAACGTTGTGTTCAGGGCGTTGTAGCTGACCCATCCGAAAAAGAAGATTCCGATGAGCAGTGTGTCTACCCCTACGGGATATTTAATAAAAAATTCTATGAGTTTTTTCATCGCTGGCTTCGGTTAATTTTTTACCGCTACAACGATGGTTCCAGATGCTGCTTTGAGCGTTGGCGCATCAGCGAGCAACTGCCCGTTCTTGAGTCCTTTGATGACAATACTTTCATCAAGCCATTCCACTACTTCGACAGCAGTTTTCGCAAGTAAAGAATCCGATTCCACGGTATACACGTATTCGTTATCAAAAACCATATAAGCCGGTACGCGAAGGGCATCATACACCTCAACGTTAGCAATAGTTCCTGTGAGGTACATGCCTTCTTTGAGATCATCGCCACGAAGTGAAGCAATGAGGTTGATGTTTTGGCTTGCATCATCTACAACAGGGCTAATACGATCTATCTGACCTTTCCAGGTACCCTTGCGATCCGGGCTAGTGAACGTAATGGACTGGCCCAATTTTAATTCGTCTGCATAGGACAAAGTCACGGCCCCCTTCAATTCAAAGCCGCCGGATCCAACAAAACTTCCCAGAGCCCTTCCTGGACTCACTAAATTTCCTTTTTTCACTGAGGCCTGAGCCACAACCCCATCAAAAGGCGCTCGAATACAAAACTTCTCTAAACGCTCTTCGGCGCTTTTAACTTGATAGTAGGCAGTAGGTATACCACGAGCAATCAAGAATTTCTCCAGCTTGGTCGCCGTCTTTGGCATCGGTACTAATGAGCTATTGAGACTCAACGCATCATAATAGGCTTCCCAAGCCGCGTAAGCTTCTGGGTAATCTGCATTTAAATCAGGTAAAATGGCCAGTACACTATTGATAAAACTACCTTTAAGACCCATCACGTTCGCCTGCGCTTCCGCATTGTCCAATTGCAACATGATCTGCCCCTTCCTAAATGCAACACCTTCCAAGAACGGTGCATCCCCATCCAAAAAAGTCCCACTAACTTCGGCCAATAAGTCTACACGCTCTGTAGCGCTCAACTTCCCATATACAGTTATGGGCAAGGCAATGGTATCGTTCGCAACTTCAATCACTTTTACGCGCGGCTTAATCCTATCTTCACGTATTTCCTCCTTCGTCGACATCGCGCTTAGCTTGCCTTTGACGAAAATTCCTATTGCAAGAATCGCCAGAGCGACTACAATATTTCTGATCAATTTACTATTCATGTGTATTTAGGTTAGTTATATGTATTTCGTACCGTCGTATTTCTTCAAAAAAGCCCATTCCCCTGAGTCCTGCAAGGAAAACCACTTTGCATCGACTCTCATCGCATATATTTTGTATAAATAAGTAAGTACTCACTCATTTATTAACAATTCTCGCAATCCACGCAAACACAAAACGCTGCTTTCTTCATCTCCGTGAAAGGCCAACAGCAATGTTCGTTCCAACACCTCAACTGCAGTGCGTGCAACCGCTTCCTCCGAACCATGACCCACGCTCGATATGGCCCAACGCAAACGTTCCATTACAAAAGAATCCATTTCTCGACGCACCAGGTCTTCCTGCGTTATCCGAATCATTGCTATCCAAGCGAGTAAATCGGGACTATTTTTGAATTTATCAAGCTGAATAGAAGTAAACGAGCGCAATACTTCAGAAGGATCGGCATCGTTTAAGAAACCGTAAATCAATCCGGCTCGTGCTCTTTCACCCGCAGACAACACCGCCAGAGCAAGACCGTTTTTAGATTTAAAATGGCGGAATATCAGCGCTTCACTTACGCCTGCATGCGCCGCTATTTTTGCCGTCGACATCCCCGTGAGGCCGTGTGCAGCAATAAGCGTTTGAGCGCTTTGAAGTAATGCTTGTTGTTTTTCAGTCATTGTAAGTGTTCACTTACAATAATACAAAAATTGTATCCGGAAATTAATGTGCTTCCAACCAAGTTTTCCCCGTACCCACTTCAGCAATCATTGGAACCGCCAAATCAACGGCTGCTTCCATTTTTTCTACGACCAACGCTTTAAGTGCCTCGAGTTCTCCTTCGACTGCATCAAAGACCAGTTCATCGTGCACCTGAAGCAGCATCTTCGATTTTAATCCCTCTGCACGCATAGCTCGATCAATCTCTATCATAGCAAGTTTGATAATATCTGCTGCAGAACCTTGTATAGGCGCATTTACCGCATTTCGTTCGCTGTGCCCCCGAACCACCGCATTGCGACTCTCGATATCTTTAAGGTACCTGCGTCGACCCGTTATAGTCTCTACATACCCATTTTCGCGTGCAAAAGCGACCTGATCATCCATATAGGCTTTGATTCCCGGATACGTTCGGAAGTAACCGTCAATAGCGGCTTTGGCTTCTTTACGACTCATATCCGTTTGCTGACTTAAGCCGAAAGCGCTAACACCATAGACAATACCGAAATTGACTGTTTTCGCATTGGAACGTTGTTCGCGAGAAACTTCTTCCAATGGCACTTCAAAAACCTTCGCTGCAGTGGCTTTGTGAATATCCTCTCCGTTTCGAAACGCTTCGATCATCGCTTCATCCTTTGCTAATGCAGCAATCACACGCAACTCTATTTGGCTGTAATCTGCGGCTAACAAAACGTGTTGTTCGTTCGCGGGGACAAACATAGCCCGAACGCGACGACCGTTTTCCGTGCGGATCGGTATGTTTTGCAGGTTGGGGTTGGTTGAACTCAACCTCCCAGTAGCCGCTACGGTCTGGTTGTAGCTGGTATGAATCCGCCCCGTTGCAGGATGGACCAGTTCAGGTAGCGCATCTACATAGGTACTCTTCAATTTTTTCAATTCTCGGTAGGTCAAAATAGAATCCACAATCTCATGCTTGCTCCTATAGCCCTGTAAAATATCCTCCGATGTTGCGTATTGGCCTGTTTTTGTCTTCTTGGGCTTGTCTGATAATTTCAAATCTTCGAACAATACTTCACCCAGTTGGCGCGGGGATCCCACATTGAAAGGACGGCCAGCCAATGCTACAATAGTCCCCTCGAGCTCGTCTATCAATTGGCCCAATTCACGACTGTAGCTGTTTAACGAGGCAACATCTACCCTTATGCCTTCTCGTTCCATCCGCGCCAAGACGGGCACCAATGGCATTTCAATATTTTCAAACACCTTCAGCACCCCAGTTTCTTTCAATTTTGGCTCAAAAACCGCTTTCAACTGAAGGGTGATGTCTGCATCCTCTGCTGCATAGTCGACCACAGCTTCCACAGGCACTTCGCGCAGTGTCTTTTGCATTTTACCCTTTTTACCAACGACACTTTCGTAGGAAATGGTGGTATAATTCAAATAGGTCTCCGCAAGAATATCCATTTTGTGGCGCATATCCGGCTGCAGTAAATAATGTGCGATCATCGTATCGAACAATGGACCGCGCACTTCTATGCCGTAGTTCAGTAATACACCGATATCGTATTTTAAATTCTGACCAATCTTTCGGACCGATTCAGATTTGAAAAACGGCTGAAACGCGGCAATCCACTCTTGTGCCTGGTCACGCTCCTGCGGTACGGGCACATAATAGGCTTTACCTGCTTCAAAAGAGAAACTCATACCAATCAGTTCGGCAGAAAGAATATCTAATGATGTCGTTTCTGTATCAAAGCAAACCTCTTCTTTTTCAAGCAACAGTCGGCCCAATTCGCGAGCTTCCGGCAAGGTCTCAATACATTGATACATGTGATCCGCTGTCGCAATCGACAATCTTCCGCTGGGTACGTCCGCTTCAGTTATCGCCTGCTGCGGTTCGCCAAAAAGGCTCATTTGATCATTACTGGCCAATGCTACCTTCTTTGTTGGCACTGGCTTCGCGCTAACCTCATCCGCGGCATCGCGCTGCAATCCCAACCTTCTGCCTAGTGTGCGGAACTCTAATTCTTCAAACAGATCTAAAAGGGCTTCTTGGTCCCATGGATCTCTAGTCAGTGAATCTGGGTTTAAATCAATAGGAACTTCAAGAATGATCCGCGCCAACTTTTTTGAGAGCAGCCCTAATTCCGCATTATCTCGAATTTTCTCGCCAAGTTTGCCTTTGATCTCATCAGCATGCGCCAATGTTTCTTCTAAAGAGCCGTATTGCTTCAAAAGTTTAGACGCAGTCTTCGCACCGACACCGGGTAAACCGGGAATATTGTCCACAGCATCGCCCATCATACCTAGGTAGTCAATGACCTGTTCAACGCGATCGAGTTCAAATTTTTCACAGACCTCCGTCTCTCCCCAGATTTCCGGCGGATTGCCGCCGCGCGCAGGGCGGTACATAAATATGTTTGGTGATACCAATTGGCCAAAGTCCTTATCGGGCGTCATCATGTACGTGGTATACCCCTCTTTTTCGGCTTGCTTCGCCAAAGTTCCAATCACATCATCTGCTTCATACCCCGGAACACCTAAGGCCGGGATTTTAAAAGCTTCCAAAAGCCTGTGGATATAGGGCACGGCCAGCTTTATCGCCTCCGGCGTTGCATCCCGGTTCGCCTTATAGTCTGGAAAAATCTCGTGGCGTTCAGTAGGCTGGGGCAAATCGAAACAAACGGCGATGTGCGTAGGATTCTCTTTAGACAACAGGTCCAGTAGCGCACTTGTAAATCCATAAACTGCACTTGTATCAATCCCACCAGAAGTCACTCTTGGGTTTTTTGCAAAGGCAAAATACGCCCTGAAAATGAGCGCATAAGCATCTAATAAGAACAGCTTTTTGCTTTGATCCGGTGTTTCTTGACCCATGGAATAGATTTTGCGATTGGCTACAGAAAAATAAGGGAGTTAAGATAGCTACTTCAGTGCAAATACCGAGTTTTGCAAGCAAACAATCCTAACCGCATGGAGTTGTTATTAAGCATCCACACAGATATTATGATTTTCAGAATATTCTTCACCCTCGGGTTCATGCTCGCCATTGACTTATACGCCTACCAAGCCTTTAAAACCGTCTTTCGTAGCAGCGCCACCCCCTATGTATATTGGGGCATCACGATTGCTTATGTTATTTTCTCCATCACGCTGGCCTTAATGATGACGAGTGGAAAAGTAGAATACCGCTACCTCGGTTTACTCATGGGTGCATCCATTTTACTTGCTGTCCCTAAGCTCATTGCCATTGGCCCGCTTCTTATAGAAGATATAGTGCGGTTGAGCCAATTTGTCTTTCGCGGTGTAACCACCCAACCCACTTTAATGCCTGAGCGCAGAGCCTTCATTTCGAAATTGGCCCTGGGCCTCGCCGCCATACCCTTTTTAGGGATTATCGACGGCATTTGGAAAGGACGCTATCGCTATCGAGTTATTTCCCACACTCTGGAATTTGATGACCTACCCGATGCTTTTGACGGCTTTACGATCGCACAAATTTCCGATATACATAGTGGATCTTTCGACAACACAGAAAAAGTTCAATACGGCGTAGATATGGTAAGTGCACTTGGAGCCGATTGTATCGTATTCACTGGCGATATGGTGAACAATACCGCCAGCGAAGCCGAACCGTGGATTCCCGTTTTCCAAAGATTAAAGGCAAAATCAGGCATCTTTTCTATCCTAGGCAACCACGACTACGGTGATTATTGGCGTTTTCCTTCACCGGAGGCCAAAGTCGCGAATATGGACAGGCTTAAAGAGATTCACGCTGAAATGGGCATGGACCTCTTACTCAACGATAGCCGTTTTTTTGAGCGCAACGGACAGCGGTTGTACCTTGCAGGTGTTGAAAATTGGGGATTGCCACCATTCCCTCAGTACGGCGATTTAAATTCTGCGTTAAATCAAATCCCAGAAGATGCATTCACAGTGCTCTTGAGTCACGATCCGTCGCATTTTGACGCCGAAGTAAAACAACACCCAAACAAAATACACCTGACACTTAGTGGACATACACACGGCATGCAATTTGGCATTGAAATCCCTGGGTGGATCAAATGGTCACCTGTAAAATTCAAATACCCCAAATGGGCCGGTCTTTACCCAGAGCAGGACGGGAGAGTTTTGCATGTAAACCGTGGGTTTGGATTTTTAGCTTTCCCAGGTCGTGTGGGGATCTGGCCGGAGATCACGCACATCACGTTAAAGAAGAAGGTCGCTTAGAATCGGTCCTTGTAAAGCTTCGACATGAAGTAGATGTGAGGCAAACTGATCGCGCTGAGGAAGACTAAAAAATAGCTCGACCAGGCCAGCATTGAATTCTTATCGAATCTAAATACCAACAGGAACAGTACCACCGCGCCGATAGTAAATGGCAGGGCCTTCATCCACATTTCTAAATTTGTCCATTTGTGCGACAACTTTAAGTGGTTCCATCCAGATAGACTGTGTTGTAAAACAAAGTAAATCCCGAATGCGGTAGCCAAAGGTAAAGTAGCAGTCAAACTGAGTGTCACCATCGCAACGATCCAGGGGATCGAACGAAACCAAAGCCCCATAAAAAGCCCAAGTGTTAGGGTCATTCGGATGGCCATATTTACAAATTCAGCAGGCCAATCCACCCTTGTGATGCCCATAACTTCCAGTACTGTATTGACCTCGCCTAGATGTGGCAACAAAATCATAGCCAGTAGCATTGTTCCCCACAAAAACGACAACCCGATACTAGGGAAACCCCATTCGCGCAAGTCCGTTTCTCCGAAATGCCAAGCGCTGTAGACTAGAAAAGCGACTAAACCTATGACCGGACTGGCCGCCCAAAATAAAACGACAAGGAGCATGATGAAGCAATAGCGCAAAATGAATTTTGGCAATCGGTCCTTGTTTGCGTGGCTGTAGCCATCCAGTGCCCCATGTGGAATGCCGTATAAAAACAACAAGAAAACCAATATGGCCTGCAAGCCGTAGGTAATATAGGTAGGCAATAATACAACCGCGATTGAAGCAAAAACCGTGAACAAAAGCGGTGCCCAACGGGAAGGCTTAGCTACCACGAAGGCAATAAAGGAGGCCGCCAATGCCCAGAGAAACTTTAAAACCGGCAATCGGGCAAACATGCTTAATTCCCATTTAACGGAGGACTTTTCGTCCAAGAACTGAAACACCTTACTCGCTCTTTGGGTAGCAAACAGAGATTCAAAAATTTCTTTACCCCAATGTGGTTTATGCTTTAAAATATGCAGCAGTAGGTGGTCGTAAAAATTAAAGCGATCCATCTCGCTTTTTGGGAGACGCAGCCACGAAGACTCTTTTCGCTCTTGCGCTATACCGCTGGCCAATTCCTTTGCATGCTCAAACATGCTCTTAAAGGCATAACCGGTAGTGGCTTTTATTTTTCCCGCACGCGCGCCGGTAGAAATGATTCGCGCATCTTGATCTTTTACTTCAGCGTACTGTGTCATAGGAATTGTCCCGCGCTCCTCATGTACGATATCGAAAGATAAACCAGGAGATAGTAAGTAGTTGCGAAGGTGATTACTTGCCAATTCATGCGGCAATGGTTCGCTTCCGAATCGCGTCATTTCAACCAATGCCTCTTTCGTTCCCGTTGGAAGCACGTACATGAACTGTGTGAAACCGTTTTGGGGAATATTGAAGTCCATAAGGGTCATCTCATTCGGCGTCCAATAATCTTCCTGCAGCTCTACTCGCCAACCCACAAAACTTTGTAACACTAAGGGACCCATTGGCTCCTTAATTCTTGGCGGTCGACTGTCGAACACCTGCTGAACTTCCCAAGTATAATCGCCACTTGATAATTCTACCGCACCCGTCCTGGTTTTCAATCCATCAACCGCGCCTCTGATCCAGACAATGTTCTCATAGGACTGCGCTACGCTCTTAACCTTATTATACAGTGCAGTACTTTCCACCATATAATAATGTTGGTCCTCGAGCGATTCCAGTCCGTCGGCAGTAGCTATTGTATCCCATTGATGGGACAACACGTCGCGAAGTTCGGTACGTATCTTGTGTTCTGAATCAGCCCAAAAACAATAGGTTTTATCGTTTTTTAACTTCGCGTCCGGTTCAAGGATAAGGATCTTAAGCGTATGCAACAGATTCTTTCGCTCCAATTCAAGCAAAAGCAACCCGTTGGCAGCGCCCATTCCTAAAAACCCTATATCGTACCGGTTCATTGATTAAATGTCGATTTGACCCTTTATAATTTGTCTAACAGCTCCTGTTCGATTAAGTTCGCTAAACCATACTAATTAGAGGTATATATAGCCATTTATAACAATTTACCCCCAATATATAAGTGTTTTCACTTATTTTTCACGTGTCGTGAACAAAAGAATATTTCGTAAGTTAAGTGGTAGTTATAACCTTTAATATTTTAACACCATGTCATTATTTTTAGACGGATCTATGGGATTCGATCCGAACGATTATGTATCGTTCACATTCTTCGCCGGATACATGGCGATGTTAGCCGCTTCGGTATTCTTCTTCTTCGAAAGAAGTAGAGTTTCAGACGAGTGGAAAACTTCAATGCTCGTTAGTGGGCTTATTACTGGTATTGCAGCAGTGCATTACTACTACATGCGTGATTTCTACGCTGCCGGTAATGGAAGTCCAGTAGTTCTACGTTATGTAGACTGGACGCTAACCGTACCACTTATGTGTGTTGAGTTCTATTTGATCACCAAAAAAGCTGGTGGTACGAAGTCAATCTTGTACAAACTGATCCTAGCTTCAGTTGCGATGCTCGTAACTGGTTACATCGGTGAGGCATTTTACGCAAACGATCCTGTTTCTTGGGTTTGGGGTGCTATTTCTGGTGCTGCTTACTTCTACATCGTATGGATGGTATGGAAAGGCGACGTTGCTAAGTTGGCGAACAATGCAGGTGGTGCAGTAGCGAAAGCAAACAGTGCCCTAGCGAAATTCGTAATCATCGGTTGGGGTATTTACCCTATCGGTTACATCTTAGGTACAGCAGGTGGATTCTTCGGAATGGACCTAGGTATCGAAGCAAACGAAGAAGTACTAAACTTGTGCTACAACCTTGCAGATGCAATCAACAAAATTGGATTTGGTCTTGTTATCTATTCTCTAGCGATCAGCTCAGAAAAAGAAGCAGCTTAATCAATCATTACAGAGTGTTGGAAAACCCCACGGCGAAAGTCGTGGGGTTTTCTTTTTTCGGCAAAACCGCATTCTTGTCTATTTTTAGAGGATATTTCATCCCGAGAACATGAAAATTAAACTCCTACTACTGGCCCTACTGGCTACCCTATACGTTACTGGCCAAAATAAAG
>Ga0208785_1000836_pt1 | contig 13594 bp, 10 predicted proteins | sample DEB08_DNA_2_FD_185499 | JGI IMG/M metagenome (GOLD analysis project Ga0208785, IMG submission 185499) | Aqueous microbial communities from the Delaware River and Bay under freshwater to marine salinity gradient to study organic matter... | ecosystem: Environmental > Aquatic > Marine > Coastal ...
TGTCGCCGAGCAAATTGTTCGTCCGACGGGGCTGGTTGACCCAGAGGTCATCGTTCGCCCAACAAAAGGCCAGATCGATGATCTCATTGACATGGTGAGTGATCGAGTGACCAAGGGTGACCGTGTATTGGTGACGACTCTCACGAAGAAGATGGCCGAGGATCTCACGGACTATCTCCTCGAACAGGGTCTGAGGGTTCGGTACCTGCATTCGAATATTGACACGATTCAGCGTATTGAAATTCTTCGGGCGCTTCGTCTTGGCGAGTTCGACGTATTGGTTGGAATCAACCTCCTGCGAGAGGGTCTCGACTTGCCTGAAGTGTCGTTGGTGTGCATCCTTGACGCTGACAAAGAAGGTTTTTTGCGGAGCGAGACATCGCTCATTCAGATGATTGGCCGTGCGGCTCGAAACGTCGATGGTCAGGTGGTGATGTACGCCGACCGGGTGACCGACTCGATGCAGCGGGCGATCTCTGAGACAAAACGCCGTCGAGATCTACAGATCGCGTACAACGAAGAGCACGGGATTAACCCGCAGACTATTCGTAAAGCGGTCGGCGACATTTTGTCGATGTTGCGGCCCGATGCGGGCACGACACCAGTCCCTGGCAAGGATCGCCGGCGTAAGCGTGAACGTGAGAAGGTCCAGCGTGAGTTGGCCTCACTTCCTGAGAAAGAAATTGCACGTCTCATTCAGAGTCTTGAGGAAGAAATGCATGAGGCGGCGGTTGAGTTGAAGTTCGAATACGCCGCTCGACTTCGTGACGAAATTGCAGATCTTCGTCGTGAACTCCGTGACGCTCGGTGACTGATCGCCCGTTAGCCTCGCCAGACGTGGCCCCGAACACGACGTCGACAGCGAAGAGCGCATCACGCCCGGCCGTGAAGAAATCGGGAAGTACCCCTGCGAAGAAGAGTGCTGCGAAGAAGAGCGCTGCGAAGAAGACGACTGCGGCCACTGAGAAAGATCAGGCGGCTGGACGGGCTCGCCGGTCGGCTGCTCGTGCTGCCGCGGGTGAAGCTCCGGTTATCACGGTTCGAGGAGCGAGAGAGCACAACCTGAAGAACGTGTCGGTTGAGGTGCCGCGAGATCGCCTTGTCGTATTCACCGGTCTCTCAGGGTCGGGCAAGTCAAGCCTTGCCTTTGACACCATTTACGCCGAGGGTCAACGACGCTACGTCGAGTCGCTCTCGTCCTACGCCCGGCAGTTCTTGGGTCAAATGGATAAGCCAGATGTTGACGTCATCGAGGGGTTATCGCCGGCGATTTCGATCGATCAGAAATCAGCCAGTCGTAACCCTCGCTCAACGGTCGGAACAATCACCGAGGTGTACGACTATCTTCGGCTGCTCTACGCACGAATCGGTGTTCAGCATTGTCCGAACGATGGCACCCGGCTGCAGCGGCAAACTCCGCAACAGATCGTTGATCGAGTACTTGAGCTTGCACCAGACACTCGTTTCCAAATTCTTGCGCCAGTTGTTCGTGGGCGTAAGGGTGAGTACGAAACGCTGCTAGAAGACCTGTCAGGTCAGGGCTACGTCCGAGCTCGCATCGATGGTGAAACTGTTCAGATTGACGAGTTCTTAAAGAGTGACGACAGGCTTGCACGCTATGAGACTCACAACATTGAAGTGGTGATCGACCGCCTCGTGTTGCGTGAAGGCATCGAGCGTCGGCTTACAGATTCGCTTGAGACGGCGTTACAACTCGCGGACGGAGTTGCTCAAATCGACATTGTTCCTCGCGATGGTGAGGAAAGTGAGACGTTGACATTCAGCCAGCACCTGGCATGCCCTGCCTGCGGGTCAAGCTTTGATGAGCCTGCACCTCGAAACTTCTCGTTCAACTCCCCGTATGGCGCGTGTGAGACCTGTGATGGGCTTGGGACCACCTTCGAGGTTGATCCCGAACTTGTGATCCCCGATATCGAAGTCTCGGTACTTGATGGAGCGATTGCTCCATGGCGATCGGCTCACACTCAGTACTTCACTCGGATGCTCGAATCGGTGGCTGAAGCCAACGAAATTGACCTTTCGGTCGCTTGGAAGGACCTGCCGGCGAAGCATCAGAAGATTCTTCTTGGTGGTGCTAGTGGCCGCCTGACAGTGAAGTACCGCAACCGCTACGGACGTTCTCGGACCTTCTCCTCTGAGTTTGAGGGCGTTATTCCGTGGATTAAACGCCGTCACGAGTCTGCTGACAGCGATTGGACCCGCGAACAGTTCGAGGGGTACATGCGAGAGGTGCCGTGTTCGGCTTGTGAGGGGGCTCGCCTGAAGCCGTTCACTTTGGCGATCACGATCAACGGCCGGAACATTTCTCAAGTCTGTGAAATGTCGATTGCGGATTCGGCAGAGTTTCTCGCCGAATTGGAACTGTCTGATCGTGATCGCATGATTGCAGAACGGGTGACGAAAGAAATCAATGCGCGTCTTGGATTCCTACTCGATGTCGGGCTCGATTACCTCACCTTGGCAAGATCTGCCGGCACTCTTGCTGGCGGTGAGGCACAACGGATTCGTCTTGCGAGCCAGATCGGGTCCGGATTGGTCGGCACGCTGTACGTGCTCGATGAGCCGTCTATCGGATTGCATCAACGCGATAACCGTCGTCTCATCGACACGCTGACACGTTTGCGCGACCTCGGCAACACGGTGATTGTGGTTGAGCACGATGAAGAGACGATTCGGGAGAGCGACTGGATTGTTGACATTGGCCCAGGCGCCGGTGAACACGGTGGTGAAATCGTCTATTCGGGCCCGGTTCCTGGGCTGACGAAGGCCAGTGGGTCGGTTACCGGTGATTATCTTGCCGGCCGTCGATCAATTCCAGTTCCTGAAATCCGTCGGCCCCGTGGGGAGAACTCCCTTCGGATTGTGGGGGCGCGTGAACACAACCTTCAAGATGTCGAAGTTGAGATTCCCCTCGGCAACTTTGTCGCCATCACCGGGGTGTCAGGTTCGGGCAAGTCAACACTTGTTCGCGACATTCTGCTGCCGGTCTTGATGCAGCGGATTTATTCGTCGAAAACTCCGGCAGGCAAACACCGCCGTATTGAGGGCGTTGAACACCTCGACAAGGTGATTGACATGGATCAATCGCCGATTGGGCGTACGCCGCGATCGAATCCGGCGACATATACCGGTGTGTTCGATCACATTCGTAAGTTGTTCGCAGCGACGAACGAGGCGAAAATGCGCGGCTACCAGCCGGGCCGCTTCTCATTCAACGTCAAGGGCGGGCGATGTGACGCATGCTCGGGCGACGGAACGATCAAGATTGAAATGCACTTCCTTCCCGATGTGTACGTGCCGTGTGAGGTCTGCAAGGGGGCTCGTTACAACCGCGACACGCTCGATGTTGAGTTCAAGGGCAAGAACATCGCTGAGGTGTTACACATGCCGGTGGCTGAGGCTGTTGAGTTCTTCAATAATCAGCCCTCAATTGCGCGATATCTGCAGACATTGATGGATGTCGGCCTTGGGTACGTTCGACTTGGCCAGTCGGCTCCGACGTTGTCGGGTGGTGAGGCGCAGCGGGTGAAACTGGCGACCGAACTTGCCAAGCGTTCGACCGGGCACACGATTTATCTTCTTGATGAGCCGACGACTGGGCTCCATTTCGAGGATGTTCGACGTCTGCTCACGGTGCTGGGTCGTCTTGTCGATCAGGGCAACACTGTTCTCGTCATTGAACACAATCTCGACGTCATCAAGACTGCCGATTGGCTCATTGACCTTGGGCCCGAAGGAGGGGTTGGCGGCGGAACAATCGTGGCTGAGGGCACCCCAGAACAGGTCGCCGCAGTCGATGCCTCTCATACGGGTGGTTTCCTGCGAGACTTGCTCGCGTGATTTCGGCAACGATTGACACACTGGAGAATCGCGAGGAACTTCAGCGACGAACCCTAAATACTTTGCGGCTTGCCGTGGTACCAGGTCAGGCTGCTGTCGCTGGCACGGTGGCCGTTGTCTCACTGCTCGCAAAAGACATGTTGGGTTCTGACCGTCTTGCCGGTTTGGGTTCAGCGGCCTTCACATTCGGAGCAGCGATGGTGTCGATTCCTCTCGCTGCATTTATGCGTCGTCGGGGCCGCCGGCCTGGTCTTGCCTTAGCGCTTGGTATCGGCTCGCTTGGCTCGTTAGTCGCCGCTGCGGGCGGTCAAACACGAATGTTCTGGCTGTTCATCATTGGCATGTTCCTGTTTGGGTCCGGCCAGGCAGCAACTCTCGGTGCCCGATACACCGCAGCCGACCTTGCGACAGAAAACGAGCGGGCGAAAGCGATAGGCGCAGTCGTGTGGATTGGCACGCTCGGTGCGGTGTTTGGGCCGTTGTTTACTCCGCTCGAAAAGCGGTTTGGTATCGCAATTGGGCTCGATGAGTACGTGGGGCCATATCTCTTTGCTGCGGCGCTGTTCGGTCTTGGCTCGTTGGCATATCTGCTCCTGCTTCGTCCAGATCCTTTAGTGGTGTCGAACGCAGTCGATCCGACTGCAGAACGGTCTCGTCCCATCAAGCAGGTGCGTAACTCCTTTGGTGAAATTCGCAAGTCAAAGCATGCGATGTTGGGCCTGGTTGCGATGGCTGGGGCTCAGGCATCGATGGTCGGTGTGATGACGATGACCCCGCCACATATGGCTGATCATGGTCACGCCGACTTGTCAGCGATGGTGATTGCGCTGCACATTGTCGGGATGTTTGGCCTTGCCCCGCTCGTTGGTCGGTTCGTCGACAAGACCGGGCCGGTGCCGTCGGTGCTCATCGGCGCAGTACTGCTCGGTATCAGCACGATCACGGTGCAGATCGCTGGTTATGTGCCTGCACTGGTGTTTGTTGGGCTCTTCTTGCTCGGACTTGGCTGGAACATTGGCTTGATTGCTGGAACAACGCTGCTGACGTCATCGGTGCCAGTGAGCGCAAGGGTTGAGGCCCAAGGAACTGGTGACCTCACGCTGAGTTTGTGTGGGGCAGTGGCTGCTTTTGGTTCAGGGTTTGTGAAACAAGCCTTCGAGTATCACATTCTCGCTGACCTCGCGACGGTGCTTGCCGGCGGAATGTTGGTGTACGCGTTTTATGTGCGGGCGGCAACTAGCGCAACCGTTTCGACAGCTCATTAAGACGTTTCTTCTCATCTGGACTGAGGGCATCAAGCCCGTGCGATGACACCTTGTCGAGGAGGTTGTCGAGCTCTTCTTGTAGCCCTGCTGCAGCGGGGTCCGCCTTTGGTGGCTCCCATGGTCCGCTCACCACTTTGGTGTTTCCACCTCGGCTTCGAGATGGTCGACGAACCTTTCCTCGAGATGACCGGGTTGGCTTTTTATGTCGTGAGTTATTGGCGAACCGCGGGATCATGTCGAGGCGATCAGCAAACCCCCATTGGCGAATGGTGACAAGAGCGGTGCCGATCGCAAGCAACATGACGAGGAGTGATCCCCAGATGCGGTCACCGACGTAGCGAAGGATGTCGATACCGACGAAGACCGAGGCAATGATCCATGCGGGGATGCCGAAGAAGAATGGTGCATCTGGGTTTTCAGCAGCAAAAATTGCGAGCATGACAGTACCGAGAAGGCTGAGTCCCATTTCTGCGGCGGTTGGAAGGTTGCCAACGATTGAGACGAACAGCGTCGGCGCCACTGTGATGGCGACGATGAGGCGGGTGAATCGGATTCGGCCAACCATTTCTTCGACGATGTGGCCGAAGTACCAGAAGAAAAACAGGGTGATGAGTACCCATGCGCTGGTCGGTGGGGTGGCGATTGGCCAGGTGATCAGGCGCCACACTTCAAGCTGTCGAACCGCAGATGGGTGGAAGACCAGTTTTGAGAACAGCTCGATGCTGCCGGCATAGATGAACATCGAAATGATTCCTGAGCCGACGAGAAACGCTGTTGTAGTTACGTCAATATTGCCGATTTTGAACCAACCGTCACGAGAGCGGGGTCCGGGAATACCGAAGTTGAATCGTTGAGCCACATCTCCACGGTACTGGCAGCGCAAGGCTCTGTGCAGTCTCTGCTCGTAGTCTCTGAGATGTGATCGAGCGCCCGCCCTCGGGGACGATCCCGGATGAACCGGGCTCGTACCAATTCAAAGATGCACATGGGCGCGTCATTTACGTTGGCAAGGCGTCAAGCCTCCGGCATCGACTGAGTAGCTACTTCCAGCGGGCAGATCGTTTGCATCCTCGAACCCGACAGATGGTGGAGACCGCTGAGTCGGTTGAGTGGACAATTGTTCGCAATGAGGTTGAAGCCCTCATGCTGGAGTATTCGCTTATTAAGCAGCATCGACCGCGATTCAACGTTCGGCTGCGAGACGATAAGAGTTACCCGTTTCTTGCGGTGACCACAGATGAAGAGTGGCCAAGAGCGATGGTGACTCGGGGCGTGCGGCGTAAGGGTGTCCGGTATTTCGGGCCTTATGCCCATGCCTACGCGATTCGGGAGACCCTTGACTTGCTGTTGCGGTCATTTCCGGTTCGAACGTGTTCTCCTGGCAAGTTCCGCCAGCACGAACGCCTTGGTCGGCCATGTTTGCTCTTCCATATTGAGAAGTGTGCGGGGCCATGTGTGGGGGAGGTGTCAGCTGACGACTACCAGACGATGGTGGACGAACTCTGCGGCTTCCTTGGTGGTGACACCGACGATGTCGTTGCTCGGCTGACTGAAGAGATGGGCGAGGCGGCAAAGGCCCTTGAGTTCGAGAAGGCTGCACGGCTTCGTGACCGACTCGAGTCTGTTGAACGGGCGATCGAACGTCAACAGATGGTTGCTGAGCGCGATGAAGACATCGACATCATCGGTATTTCTGATGATGAGCTTGAGGCATCGGTTCAGGTGTTTTTCGTGCGGCGTGGTCGCGTGGTCGGTCGGAAAGGGTTTGTGCTCGACAAGGTCGAAGATCTTTCTGATGGCGCTCTTGTCGGCCGGGTAATGGAATCGATGTATGGCGACGAGCCGCCGACTGGTGTCCCTAAGCAGGTGCTCGTTCCGACAGTTCCTGATGATGTCGCTCTGTATGAAGAGTGGCTTCAGATGCTGCGTGGTTCGAAGGTCGCTATTCGTGTTCCGCAGCGTGGCGATCGGCGTCAACTGTTAGAGACGGTGACGCACAATGCTCGTGAAGAGTTTGTTCGTCACCGGATGCGGCGGGCGAGCGATCACAACACACGAAGTCGAGCGCTCACCGAATTGCAGGATGCCTTACATCTGCCCGAGGCGCCCTTGCGCATTGAGTGTTACGACATGGCGCATCTGCATGGTACGGATTACGTCGGCTCGATGGTCGTGCTGGAAGACGGGATGCCGGCGAAGAAGGAGTACCGGCGGTTCAAGGTCAATATTGAGGGTAATGATGATTATGCGGCGATGGAAGAGGTGCTTACTCGTCGACTGCAGGCCTATCTCGATGAGCGTGATCAGCCGATTGGTGAGCGCGGCGAGAAGCCCGGCAAGTTTGCGTATCCACCGCAGCTGTTGGTGGTCGACGGAGGAAAAGGACAGCTCGGTGTTGCTGAGCGGGTGGTGAACGAACTCGGACTTGCTGATGAGATTCCGGTTGCAGCCCTCGCCAAGCGTTTTGAAGAGGTGTACGTCCCCGGGTCGTCTGCCCCAGTGCGAATTCAGCGTGGTTCTGAGGCACTATTCATGTTGCAGCGTATTCGTGATGAAGCGCACCGCTTTGCGAATTCCTTCCATCGTGAGCGACGTTCAAAACGGATGACAACCAGCAGTCTTGATGGCATTCCTGGGTTGGGTCCAGCCCGCCGTGATCGCCTTGTGAAGGCGATGGGTGGTGTCAAAGCGGTGAAGGCTGCTGATCTTGAATCGTTGCAGGCGCTGTCGTTCTTGCCCGACGCGGTGGCTCAAGCGATTTTCGACAAGTTCCACTCTGAGTCGGCATAGCGCCGATCGGTCAGAGTTGACTGATGACGTCGGTGTGCAGGCGGTCGAGGTGTTCTTTTCTGGCGGCTGGTTCGGAGCCCATCAACCAATCGGGAACGATGAATTCGTTGAAACCGAGTTCTTTGTATTGGTTGAGAATTCCAATGAGCTCATCGGCGCCGCCAGCGATCGTGCGGGCACCGAGTGGGCCTTCGAGTGCCTTTGTGTTGGCTGCTGAGTCGTCGCTGAGGTGAACGGCAACCTGCACTGAGGTGTGCAATGTTGCCGGGTCGCGCCCGACTTTTTCACATGCAGCGTGCATTGCGCTTAGGCGTTCGCCTGCGCCATCGGGGTGGCCCCAGGTGTTCCATTCCTCTGCGTGGCGGGCAGTGATGCGCAGCATTCGGTTGCCGCCGGTGCCTACGAGAATTGGGAGCCTCTCTTGGATCGGCTTTGGTTCGCAAGGGCTGTCGGTGATCGTGTAGATCGAGCCCTCAAATGTTGTTCGTTGTTCGCTCAGCATGAGCCGAATGATTTGGATGGCCTCTTCAAACCGATCAACTCGGGCTTTTGGCTCTTCAAGTTCGATACCGAACGCGTTGTGTTCGTTGATCTGCCAACCTGCTCCGAGTCCGAGTACGAAACGACCGTGTGAGACGTGGTCGATGGTCGCAGCACGGTTTGCGAGGAGTGCTGGGTGGTGAATTGAGGTCGGTGCAACGAGCGGGCCGAGCCTGAGGCGTTCGGTGACGACTGCGATTGCCGGTAGGAGTCCCCAGACTTCGTGTGAGTCGCCATCGTTGACCTCTGTGGTGCCGGTATTTGGCATGTAGTGGTCGGCGAACCACATGCCGTACCAGCGTCCGTCATCGAGCCAACGGGCGAGATCGAGCACCTCTTCGACGGGGTATTTGATATTTGGCCATACGGAGAACTTCATATTTCGAACCGTAGTGTGTTGGCTGTGTCTGGAGACCTGTCGCGCCGCTTGTGGGAAGAACATGCTGATTGGTGGATCGACGGTTTTACCGAGGGCGCTGACCCCGAATATGAAGATCAGATCATTCCGTTGGTGGTGAGCGAACTGGCCGGGGTCGCAAACGTTCTAGATATCGGTACCGGCGATGGGCAGATTGCGCGTGCCCTCACAGCAACTGGCTGCAAGGTCACCGGTGTCGACCCAACTTCGGCACAGATCACCGTCGCAGGTAAACGCGGCGGCGGCCCAAGTTACGTGCAGTCGGGCGCCTGTCCGCTGCCGTTTGCCGATGCCGTCTTCGATGCGGCTCTGGCATGTCTGGTGTTCGAACACATTGATGATGTTGATGGTGCGATCAGTGAGGTAGCTCGTGTGTTGCGGCCTGGCGGCTCGTTCAACTTTCTGTTAAATCACCCGTTGCTGCAGACTCCCGATAGCGGGTGGATCGATGACCACATGGTGGAGCCACCCGAGCAGTATTGGCGTATTGGTAATTATCTCGATGAGGCTGAGACCATCGAAGAGGTTGAGCTGGGAGTCCATATTCGTTTTCTGCATCGGCCCCTGTCGCGTTATTTGAATGCCCTTGCCGAACATGGACTGTTGCTTGAGCGCATGGATGAGCCTGCTCCACCAGAGCGTTTTCTTGCTCAAGCGCCCGAGTATTTCGAGGCGGCCTCGGTGCCTCGTTTGTTGCATCTCCGCTTACGAAAAGTGGCGGGCTGACAGAGTTGTAGGTCGCACCGTTGACCGTGGGTCTAAGGTACGGGCGTGGCTGAGATTGTCGTGATCACCGGGTTGTCGGGAGCGGGTCGTTCCGCTGCAGCCGGGGTGCTTGAAGATCTCGGGTTTTATGTAGTTGACAATTTGCCGACTTCGTTGGTGCCAACCATTGTTGAACTTGCGGCCAAGCCGGGTGCGGGTATCGATCGTCTGGTGTTGGTGTCGGGACGCAACCATGCCGAATTACTTCCGCATGTTGACAGTTTGAAGTCGTCGGGTCATCGAGTGACGATGCTGTATCTCGACGCTTCGACTCAAATGTTGGTGCAGCGCTACGAGGCAACTCGTCGCCGTCATCCGTTTGATCTTGATGGCGACGGCGTGTTGGAAGCGATCGAACGTGAACGAGTAGCCCTTGAAGAGGTGAAAGGCGCAGCAGATCTAGTGATTGACACGTCAGATCTCAACGTTCACCAGTTGAAGGATCGCATCGTTGCGGCATTCTCAGAAACCGGGTCAACCACAATGCAGGTCTCGGTTGAATCATTTGGCTACAAGCACGGCATTCCGCTTGACGCTGACATCGTGATGGATGTGAGGTTTTTGCCAAACCCCCATTGGGATGACACCTTGCGTCCGTTAACGGGTCGCGATGCAGCAGTTCGAGATTTTGTCTTCGACAGCGAGGTCACCCAGCGGTTCCTCGCGCACCTTGAGGCGTTACTCCTTGATGTCGTGCCGAGTTATCAGGCTGAGGGCAGGAACTACTTGACGATTGCGATTGGCTGCACCGGTGGGAGACATCGGTCGGTTGCGGTTGCGGAGCGGGTTGTTGCAACCCTTGCGGCTCACGATGTGAAGGCGCATGCATCGCATCGTGATGTTGACGGGCGCCAATCCTGAAGTTGACGCCGTAGATATTGCCGGAATCTTCATGTCGGGCCGCGCGTCTGACTACTCTTGCGAACGACCGTCTGGTTGAAGAATGTGAAAGGACCTCCCATGACTGTGCGTGTTGGTGTTAACGGATTTGGACGTATTGGCCGCAACTTTTATCGCGCGGTGCTTGCTCAGGGTGCGGACGTCGAGTTCGTTGCAGTGAATGATCTCGGTTCGCTCGACCAGATGGCACATCTATTGAAGTACGACTCCGTGATGGGTCGCCTTGACCAGAACGTGAAAGTGGTGAAGGGCGGAATCAAGGTCGGAAATCACACGATTCGGGTGCTGTCGGAGCGTGACCCGAAGGCATTGCCGTGGGGTGAGCTCGGCGTCGACGTCGTTGTTGAGTCGACGGGAATTTTCACCGACCGCAGCAAAGCAGCAATGCACCTCGAAGGCGGTGCGCCTCGCGTCATCGTGTCAGCCCCATCAAATGGTGCGGACATCACGATCGTGTACGGCGTGAACCACACCGACTTCGACAAGAAAAAGCATCAGGTCATTTCAAATGCAAGTTGCACCACAAACTGTTTTGTGCCGCTCATCAAGGTGCTTGATGATGCGTTTGGTGTGAAGCAGGGCCTCATGACGACCGTTCATGCGTACACCGGCGATCAGTCGCTCGTCGACGGCCCGCACAATGACCTCCGCCGAGCACGTGGTGCCGCCATCAACATCATTCCAACCTCGACTGGTGCTGCTCGTGCAACGAGCCTCGTGTTGGCGTCGATGAAGGGCCGTCTCGACGGAACCTCGCTTCGGGTGCCGGTGCCAACTGGTTCGATCACCGATGTGACCGCAACGTTGAAGAAGAAAGCATCGGTTGAGGACATCAACGCTGTGTTCGCTGCTGCTGCAAAGAAGGGTGATCTCAAGGGAATCTTGAAGTACACCGATGACCCCATCGTGTCGAGTGACATTGTTGGTGACCCACATTCCTCCATTTTTGATGCGGGAATGACGATGTCGATGGGCGATCTCGTCAAGGTGTGCTCCTGGTACGACAACGAGTGGGGCTACTCGAATCGCCTCGTCGATCTTGTTCGTTATGTCAGCCGCGGCCGCTGATCGCCAATGACAGAGGAGTCACGACCCATTCCGACGCTCGAAGACCTCGGTGATGTCACTGGGCGCCGAGTGCTGGTTCGTACCGATTTCAACGTGCCGCTCGAGGAGCGCGCCGGTTCGCAGTTCGTCGTTGATGATTTTCGAATCCGTGCAGCCCTCCCCACAATTTCGTGGTTGTTGGAGCGTGGTGCACAGGTCATCTGCGCAAGTCATCTCGGTCGGCCGAAGGGTCAGCCGGTTGACAAGTACTCGATGGAGCCGGTTCGTCAACGGCTGACTGAACTGGCCCCGGGGGTCGAACTGCTTGAGAATCTGCGTTTCGATCCAGGTGAAGAAGCCAACGATGACGCATTTGTTGCTTCGCTCATCGACGGCATTGACTTTTATGTGAATGATGCATTTGGTGCGTCGCACCGGGCGCATGCGTCAATCGTTGGTCCGCCAAAGTTTGTTCCGTCGGCGATGGGTCGTCTCTTGCAACAAGAGGTTGAGGTGCTGACCGGGCTTCGAGACAAACCAAAGCGCCCGTTTGTTGCGGTCCTCGGTGGAGCCAAAATTTCGGACAAACTTGGCGTGGTTGAGGCGTTGCTATCTGTTGTTGATCAGTTGGTGATTGGCGGAGCGATGTGTTTCACGTTCTTCGCTGCTCAGGGCAAGCCGATCGGTGATTCACTGTTTGAGCCTGACATGGTTGACACCTGTCGCCGAATTCTTGAATCTGCTGGCGACAAGATCATTCTTCCTGACGACATGGTTGGTGTTGATTCGACCGGTGAGTTTGCCACCTTCGGAACCCGCCTTCCTGAAGGATCAAAAGGCTTCGATATTGGTCCTGGTTCGGCGGCGGCGTTCAGTGACGTGGTGATGGACGCTCGCATGGTGTTCTGGAACGGCCCGATGGGAATGTTCGAAGACGAGCGTTTCGCTGGTGGAACGAGAACTGTTGCTGAAGCGATGGCCGAGACGAAGGCGTTCACGGTGGTCGGTGGTGGAGATTCCGCTGCTGCTCTTGCCCAATTCCGTCTCGACGATGAAGTTGACCATGTCTCTACAGGTGGGGGAGCGAGTCTTGAACTTCTTGAACTCGGCGATCTCCCTGGCCTTACCGCATTGAGAGGTGCCCCAAATGCCTGATGCCCGCATGCCGTTGATCAGCGGTAACTGGAAGATGAATCTCGATCATTTTGAGGCGCTTCGCAATTTGCAGAAGCTCGCATGGCTGTTGCCGAAAGATGTGTACCAGCGGGTGGATGTGAGCATCCACCCGCCGTTCACCGATATCCGTACGTTGCAGACCTCGATTGAGGCCGATCGTATGGACATTTTGCTAGGGGCTCAGCATTGCCATCATGACGTGAAGGGGGCGTTTACCGGCGAGGTGTCGCCGGCGTTCCTCGAGAAGCTTGACGTGAAACTGGTGATCTGCGGCCATAGCGAGCGTCGCGACATTTTTGGTGAGACCGATGAGATGGTGAATGCGAAGGTGAAGGCGATTTTGAAGCACAACATGACTCCGATCATGTGTGTGGGAGAGTCGCTCGCCGAGCGCGAGGCAGGAGAGACCGAAGCGAAGGTGCTCGGTCAAGTGGTGAACGGCTTGCAAGGTGTCAAGAAAACCGAAGTTGCGGGCATGGTGATTGCGTATGAACCCATTTGGGCGATCGGCACTGGCAAGACCGCAACCGCTGAAGATGCGCAGCAGATGTGTGCATCGATTCGTGCTGCAGTGACAGCCTCGTTCGGCACTGAAGCGGGAGCATCAGTTCGAATTCAATACGGGGGTTCGGTGAAGCCAGGAACGACCGAAGAACTCATGGCGCAGCCTGATGTGGATGGGGCCTTGGTTGGGGGAGCGAGTCTTGACCCTGATGACTTCGCCCAGATTGTGAAGATTGCTGCCGGCTGAGTGCTGACGCGCCATTTTTCTTCTGCTTCGCACTGGTACGTTCGATAGCAGAATGTTGAACTGCTCACGACGCTCACGACC
>Ga0208785_1000838_pt1 | contig 13593 bp, 10 predicted proteins | sample DEB08_DNA_2_FD_185499 | JGI IMG/M metagenome (GOLD analysis project Ga0208785, IMG submission 185499) | Aqueous microbial communities from the Delaware River and Bay under freshwater to marine salinity gradient to study organic matter... | ecosystem: Environmental > Aquatic > Marine > Coastal ...
TATTTTTTATCTTCTACTTGTTTAAATATTGTTAGCACCTCTCTACTTGGTAAAGGTGGATTAAAATATTTTGTATTATACTGATCTAATTTTTGTTCTAATTGATCAGGAAAACGTTGTCGTAAATAAATACCTAATTGAAATAAACATTGATTGCGTGAGCCTTCAGCAAAGCCTTGTGATGCCAAGGTAATGAGACACGGAGGAGCGCCTTTGAAATCATCATTTGATTTTTCGGTAACAGGTTTGTCGATAATAACCATGCTGAGATTCGATACGACTTTACTTTCATAATGCGTTATAAACATACCCAATTCAATCAATGCATTACCTTCATCATCTAACGCATATCTTGTCGGATACTCTGGGTGGTTATACGGCAAGTTTAAAAAGTTACCTGTACCTTTTGAGTTCAGTTCAATTTGTTTTGGAAATATCTCACTCTCACCGTAGCCTAACCATGCAGCTATCTCTGTTAGTTTTATTTGCATATCTCTTGCAGTGCATGGCTCATCTACAAATAAAAATACATGAGCACCGCCGCTTTTTGATTTACATACAACCAACGGCAATTTCTTATCAAGTATTTGGGTGATTAATTTTTTATGATCGAATCCATCGTAGGTATCTATGTCTATAGCGCCCCATCGACACGTGTTATCGTCTCTAATTGGTATAATACCAAGGGATGGTTCTTTACCATCTAAGTGATTATTCCATTGTAATTCTGTAAGTTCTTGTTTTTCTATCCAAGATTTGGCTTCTATCTTGCCATTTTGATTTTTAGATCGGCTTTCAGTTTGACCGTACGCTCTGGTTAGCCCAGAAAATATTTCAATAAATTTTTGTCTCTCTTCCATAATTTCTCATTCATAGTTGAGGGAGCAGTATTTTTTTGTAGGAGGAAAAATGATGCTCCCTCGGTGTTAACTAAGTGTCTAGTACGCGTCGGAAGCCGCGTTGTCAACACTTTCGTCTTCGTGCTTAACTTTTATCTCACCAGCATCAACAGACGCGGAGAAAGCCTTTGCTTGTGAATACAAGTCAGCATCTTCGATTGGACCGACTCTAGAGACGTCCCAACCAAACCATTCACCCAAATCATTCGATTCTGCAATCGTTTTCAAAGAATAAATGTGAGAGTATGAAGGTGGTGTAAATAACCCCTTCGAACCTTTTAACTTTAACCCAAGCATCAAAGAGTTCCATCTTTTCGATTTCTTTCTTTGCGTGCTTTTCATCGCAATAAGAGCTTGTGACCAAACTCCATTATCACTTTTGACTAAACAAAAATGATTAGCCGTATCTTCGATATAATTGCCATTACTCAATCTATCTTTACGTTGATCATCTCGTTGAGTTTTTGACAGTATGTCACTGTCACCAGAATAGATATTGACAGGAGCACCAGTGCCCTTGCCTCTATCTTGCCATTCAATATATTGACGTTGGTAAGAGCATGGAATAACATCCACACCTTTTGTTCCGTCAAATATTTCTTTTGTTAGCGTATTGTAGATCATTCCACTTTCCGCTCCCTCAATGTATTGAGGATCTCTCTTCTTAATCTGTGGTGACGTATCACTTAGAATACGAAGAAAAGGAATTGCAAGATCATCCATGCCTAGTTGCCCTAGCCCTTGATTAGCGTCTGCTTCAAACATGCTAGGATCAAATGCAACAACGTTTCCTGCTTCTTTAGTCTTTACAGCGTTTGCCATATTTACTCCTTATTTTTTCTTGGTTATTTTTGTCTTCTGTCCGATAAACAAACTAAACGTATTGTCTGGGACAGATTTTCCTTCTTCGTGCCACTTTTTAATAGTGGCTTTCAGTGTCGAAGGATGCACTGAAACTTTTACTTCAGGAATGAGGCCCATGTTTTTTATCTCTTCTTCAAGATGTTTAGCCATGTTGCCTTCTCCCTTACCGAAACTTATACCCACTTGGTTTTTAATTATATCTCCCAAGCCGTTGTCTTCTAACCATTCATAACAAGCCTTAGATTTCTCAGCATCTTTAGGTATAGATACATAAATATCCTCTACCACATCTACTTTAGAACCGTCCATCATAGTAGTGGATGTCATTCCTAATTCTTGCATTTTACCTGGTATAACCTCACCAGATAATTTTCTGTGTTGTTCTTTTAAATCTTTTAATGCTGCTTCTGTATCCTCAATCTCGGACTCCATCTGTAACTGCTTACGAAGCAATTCTGCAACAGATTCTAATCCTGTTTGATCAATATTAGCAACATCTTCTTCAAAGTTTATCTTGCTCATCTATTTCGCCTTTCTCGTTCAAGTTAACACTTACAGGATAATAGCGCTGTGCTTTCTTATCCCACTTTAAAATATTGAATTTACCTCTGTTCATTTCAGCGGCAACACAACAAGCAATACCCATCGCTGCAGGATCACCCATCATCAATAAATAATCATCATCACTAAAATCTTTTAATTTTCTTTTTAACTTACGTATGGCAGGTTGTGGACTAAACATAATTTGTTGACCACTCTCAAACAATACCACAATTTCGCCATAATCAGCGGCACTTAACACACTGATGTAAGGATTTTCTTGTACTAAAAATACAGTAGGTTTGCCTTCTGTTTTTTCTTTTTTATATATTTCACTCATACTTTCTGTCCTACGTCTTTACACTTGTATTTTTATAATGCAAGTAGTATATACCATTCTTAGAAAGAAATAAATGGATTATTATGGAATACAGATTTAAAACAAAACCTTTTCAACATCAATTAGATGCATTGAAAGAGAGTTGGAACAAAGAAGTTTGGGCCTTATTCATGGAGATGGGCACAGGAAAAACAAAGGTTTGCATTGATAATATTGCTATTTTGTATGACAAAGGCAAGATAAATGCTGCTTTGATCGTTGTACCAAACGGTATCAAACGTAACTGGCGCAACGAATTAGGCATACATATGGCAGATCATATTAACTATCGTGTCGCTGTGTGGTCAGCATCGCCAAAGAAAAAAGAAAAAGAAGAGCTTGATCAGTTGTCCGTGGTCGTTGATGACTTAACCGTTCTTGTTATGAACATCGAAGCGTTATCCACGGTTCGTGGTCGGGACTTCGCAAAAAGTTTTCTCATGAAGAATAATGCATTGATGTGTGTCGATGAGTCTACGACGATTAAAAATCATTCGGCAGCACGTACAAAAAATATAATTAAGATAGCAGAGCTTGCAAAGTACAGACGTATCATGACAGGTTCACCTGTTACGAAGTCACCACTTGATTTGTTTTCACAAGTTCAGTTCCTTGATCCGTGGTTGTTGGACCAACAATCGTATTACAGTTTCCGTGCACGGTACGCCGTGATCGTTCAGCGTAGTGTCGGCACCCATTCTTTCCAACATATTGTCAGATACCAGCGATTAGACGAATTACAGGCAAAATTACAAAATTTTTCGACGCGTGTCTTAAAAAACGACTGTTTAGACCTACCTGAGAAGGTTTATACGAAGCGAGCTGTGTCATTGACCGCGGAACAGGTAAAAGCTTACACAGAGATGAAAAAAGCGGCAATAACGTTCTTTGAGGAAAATGTGATGACCGCTGCCTCTGTTTTGACACAAATGATACGACTTCATCAAATTACCTGTGGTCATGTCAAGACCGATGACGGAGAAGTCAAATCTATCAAGAGTAATCGTATAAAAGAATTACTGGAGGTACTCGAAGAGACAGATGGTAAGGTTATTATCTGGGCCGTGTACCGTTATGACATACAAGAAATAGAAAAAACATTAGGAGAGAAATATGGCAAAGAAACTGTGGCAACTTATTATGGTGATACCAAAGATAGTATACGTCAGTCTATTGTTGACCGCTTTATGGATCCTGGAGACAGTTTACGTTTTTTTGTGGGAAACCCCAAGACAGGAGGCTATGGTCTTACTCTTACTTCTAGTCACACTGTTGTGTATTACTCTAACGATTACTCATTAGAAGTACGATTACAATCAGAAGACCGAGCGCATAGAATAGGGCAAACATCGAAAGTGACATACGTAGATTTAATGGCAGAACATACCATCGATGAAAAGATTGTAAAAGCGTTGAATAATAAAATAGATTTAGCGAGTCAAGTGATGGGTGAAGATCCGAAGAAAATATTATTTGAGTGAAGCAGTCTGTGTTTTTAAAAGTAAATCCATTTTTGTTTCAAGTCTTACTAATCGTTCATTCATTTCTGGTATTTCTTTTAGGACTATTGCTTCTAGTGTGTCTGCTTTTTGTTCAACAGCCTCTAGCCTTGATGACAGCATCATATAAGAAGCACCAGCACCAAAAACAATAAGTGCTAACCAAACAGCGTCTCTAAAAGTTAAGTCTTTCATAATTTAAATTCCCGCGTCAAAGTTTGGAGCTAAGTCTACCTCATTTTGATTCATCATGCCACCCATATTTTTATAATCTAATGCTGTACCACCTTGCATGTGAAAATTTCCAGGTTGGCTAGGATCTATACTTCTTAATGTTTTTAAAGCCTCTCTTGCTTCAGGTGTATTACCAAATGCCACATTACCACCATAAAAATCTAAACCTGTGTCAAAAGGAGTAATACCTTCTCTCTTTCTTAAAGCCTCTATTCCTGAAGGTGTTGTCTTTTCATCAACTTCAATATCGTATTTTTTCTTTGCTTCTTTTATTTCACCTAGTGTTAACGGTAAATTTGGTTTTTTTGTAATTTCTATTTGTGCAAACACACCATCAGCCGCGTTTATAAGGCCACCATCTTTTGCATTCAAAGCTCCTGTTAATAGGTTTTGAAGAGGACTGTTGGATGCATACGTGTCTACTGTTTCTTGTGCATCTGGATAAACAATATCTGCTGTACCAAGATCAGGCATCGCAAAGTCTTGTGTTGTATCTGTTGTATCAGATCCAGAACCTGAATCACCACCTCCTTGATTATACGCAGATGATATACCTGAGCCACCTTGTTGAGGATTACCTGTAAAAGGATTTTTACCCATGCGATCAAGTTCTGCTCTTGCAGCAAATATTTTGTCTGCAAGTCCTGGATATTTTGATGCATCAAGTTTAGCTAAATCTACCAATTGACCTGTTGTTTGATTTAAATTTGGATTAGCATCATAAAAAGCAGTAGGGTCACTTGAATATTGTGCATATTTACCAAGTTTACCTGTTTTAGCAGTTGCTAAAGCGTCATCTAATTTTTGATCAAATATTTCTTCTATTGATTTTGGATTTTTATCAGCATATTCACTTGTTCCTGCATCAAAATTTAAATCATCACCGAATGCCTCTTTTAAAAGATCGCCGTGATCACTTAAATATTGTTTTTTAAAATTTGGATTGTCTTTATTTTTTTCAAATAATAAAGCTAATTGTGTTAATGCTTGTGGATCTTGAAATGTTTCAACAGTCGGTTCTGCTAACATTTTAAATGGTGTCATTAATACTCCACCCAAGCCTCCCATAGTTGTATAATCTTTAAAAAAATCATAACCAGCATTAATACCTGTTCCTAAAGCATTACTTATGTCACTAAACATCTGACTAGCAGGATTTTTCTTTTTTTCATATTCACCTGCCTCAATCTGATCTTGAACATCTTGCATGGAAGTTCCATACAGTTCTTCTCCTTGACTCTGTGATTCTTGTGCTTGTGGACTTTGATCTAAAGTTATATTACCTGATCCTCCTTGATTATTACCAAAACCTCCTCCCACGTCTGCAGCTTGCTGTGCTTGTGCTGCTGCCTGTGAAGGTGTGCTTCCAGTGTTTTCAAAAAAAGATTGTAACGATTCTTGCGTTTGACCTGGCATTATTTTTTCCTTGTGCTAGCAATACCACCTTGATTCATTCTAGAAGCAATTGCTTGGTTAAGATTACCTGTGGACATTGCAATTCGTTGTTGTTGATTTAATTTATTTTGATCAACCTTTGGTCTGTTAAATAAATTAAGAGGGTTTGGAAAACCAACAAGCGGACTGTTCATCACAGGTGCTATGTTTGTTTGATAAAACTTACCAAGATTAGTTAAAAACGGATTTGGTGATCCTGCTTTTCTTGGTATTCCTTCTGGATACATTTTTTGTAGCCCTGCACTAAAAGATCCTGGTTTGATTGGTTGATAATAAGTAGAATCACCTGTTGTTCCTTGAACACCGCTTAGTGCTGCATTAGCCGCTTGAGCTTCTGCATAATTAGCAACTCGTTGCCCTTGTTCCTCACCAAAAATATCTTTTGCTAATTTTTCTGCTGGATCCATGTTTGCTAATAAGAATTGTTGTTCATCAAATTTATTTGCTCCTACACCGCCTGGCGCTTTTACTGGTACAAGTTCACCTGATCGTGGATCTGTTTTAAACTTCATGTATTTAGAATATTCTGAGCCTGGTGCTTCCTTTGCTTTAGAAACAAAGTAATTTAATATTTCTGGTATACTTAGTGCTTCAATTTTTTTGTCATAGAAATCTTCAATACCAAGAACAGTTTTCTGTGCTTTTTTACGTGACTTTTCTTTTTCAGGTGCTTCTCTTGTAATTAACGTTGAGCCTGATCCTGCTACATTAATTGGTGATGGTTCAATAGCACCTTTTTCTTTATCAAAAAGAATTTCATCATCAACAAACTTTGCAACTTCTATCAACGCATCTCTTCGAAGAGCAGGTGATAAATTATCATCAAGACCTTTCATAATATTTGCATATGCTTTTGGACTTGCTAAAAATTTAGATATACCTCTTGTTAGTAAAATCATACCAAGAGCACCAAGTGGATTAGCAAAACCAACACCAACCGTAGCTGCTGTTGTTAAAGCTTTTGGTCCAGCGAGAACTCCTCTTCGTTGTACGAATTTAGAAACATCTGCTACATCAAAACTTTGTACTCTCTCTGCTAATGTTAATAGATCATCAATTTTTTTATATGCTTCGACACCGCCTTTACCCATTAAGTTAAACATATTTGTCATTGCAAGAGACGTGGAGCGTGCTTCCATACCACCTATTGCATCAGCACCTACTTTATCTAAACCTAATGTCTTACGTAATCCTGATACATCTATAACGGGAACACCTGCAGATAATCCTCTGACATCACCAAAGTCTTTTAAAGAACCTCGTTGTTGCATTACAATACCGTCTTTTGTTTTAATAGGCATCACGTTTGTATCGTACACAGTGATGTATTTAGAAACTTGTTTATCTAACCAACCATTGGATAATCTGTTGAACATGTCAGGACCAACTTGTCGGTACAATTCATTTTGCGCTTTCATACTTGTTTGAATTGTTTTGGTATCCATAATTATATCAAACAATTGATCTGTTTGTACAATACCTGGTGCTTTTGGTGCACCTGGTTGCATAAACCGTGAATCAACAGTTGTCTCTATTGCTTGTCCTACTCTTGTTGCTCCTTGACCCGCGAAGAAAGAAGCAAAATCATCTTTGTTAGAATAGAAGAATGTATTAGCATCTGTTAAACGTTGTTTAGCAACTTCAGCTAGCACTTGGTTTCTACCGCTCATCTTTTTCCAATTAGTTAAATCATCCAAATCAGTACGTAAGTTTTTTGAAATCATACCAAGAATTTTACTTACCGCAGGAGATGATCCAGCTGATACACCACCTGTGCTTGGATTTAATTTTTTTATAGCTTCATTTACAGCTTGTTGTACGTCTCTAAATTGTGAAGCGGTGAGATACTCAGGCATACTACCCAATGCTGTTAAAGCTTGTACCATGTTTTGTTGTGCATTTGGATCACCTGTTACTAAGCCTAATGCTTCTCTTACGTTATAAACATATCGACTACCTACATCTACACTTGACAAAGGAATGTCAGATTTTTGAGCAGGAACGATACTGTTTAAATAACCAGTAACACGTTTAGTTGGAATAAAAGGTTCTGATATTTCTTTTGCAATATCATCATATGCCTCGTAAAGTGATGCTTTCATACCACTAAAGTTTTCAAAATTTTGTTTAAATGCTTTATATGAATCATCACCTAATGCTTGAATAGTATCTAAAGTTTTTTGATAAGGTGCTAACTCAACAAAAGTTTTTTGTAATTGTGTATTAATTGCTTGTTTTGCTGCATCCTGACTTTTTCGTATCGGTCCACCAACAAAAGGGAATACACCAACAACTCTTGCATAACCTTTAACACTATCAGAAGGCGTTGCCGCAATAATCGACATTGGAATATTATATTGTGCTGCCATTTGTTGTAATTCTTTTTGTGTCATGCTTGTTGGGCTGACACCTGTTCCTTTACTAACAAAGTTTTTCCATAACTTTTGTGCACCAAGAACACCTGCTGCTGCTCCGCCTGAGAAAGCCGCCTCCCACATAGCAGAGTCCATCGTAGACAGCATGTCTTCTGTAATACTCGGTTGTTTTGGTATTTTATTTCCTTTTTTATCTAATTTAAAAGTACCATCTTCATTCATTTCAAAAGCTGTTGGAAATGAATTTCTGTAAGCTCTATTAGCCCAGTTGTACGCAATATCATATGTAGCACTCGCTATACCACTGGTTGCACCTACGGTTGCACCTGTTGTTAGCACACCACCTTGTGATGCTTTATTTAAACCTTCCATAACTTTTGGCATTAAAAAATTTGAATATTGCGGACCCCAAGGAGTGTTGGCTAAGTTTGCTTTTTTCAAAGCAGCCATTAATCCTAAATCTGCAGCAACGACTGTAGCAATTCTACCTGACTCACCAGGATCTCTCGGCATTCTTCTTTTTGCAAATGTGATTGCATCAGCAACAATATTATCAAGTGTTGCAGGTAAGCCACCTTCTTCATCTCCTGCTATCCACGGAATAGGTATAACACCTCCGACATTTATTGTGTCTGTTTTATACGGAGTAGTTTGTCCTTCAAACTTCATTAATGAGGATTGAAAACCAATTGGATCTTCTTGTCGTCGTTCCGCTGTTTCAATAACTTTCGCTACTTCACCTTTCATCTGTCCAGACTGGCCTTCTGCAGCATATTTAGATAAATACTCCATTGCAGGTTCAGGAAAGTTTCCTGTGTTCAATTGCATCTTTTGACCTTGTTGAAAGATTGCTTGTAGTAACATGTTTCTCTCGTCTTCATTACGAGGGAAAGGACTGTTTTTAATGTTTCTGGATACACCATTAGGTGCTTTTACAACTTGATCTACCATAAACTCAAATTGGTGATCATTAAAACCTAATTCTGCACTAAACTCTCCTGGTAATCTATATTTAACTTGTGCCATTAGTCGTCTACTACCTCTCCTGTTATTTGTATATCCATTGTACCACCAGCAGTGTTGGTTCCTAAAACTCCTATATCATTAACATCTCTGAATGTCGCTCTATTATAGTAATTTTCAGGTAACGCATCTTGTGCAAATGGCGATAGATAAGCAGGTATATAATACCCTCTATCTATCCAATCCGTCATCCATGAAACAAAAGGATCTCTACCTGAAGTATCTCGCGGATTGTGCGCTGCTTGTTTAAAACCAGATACTTGATCACGAAGATATGTTTGAAATTCTCTTTGAACTTCACGAAGAGACGCATCAATACCTAAATCTGATTTACCATAAAGGTTTAATGTTAAAGAAGCTCTTTCAATGTCGTCTTTGTTTAATCGTCCTGATGCTTTACGTGCTCTTGCTAGAGCGTAAATTAACGATTGAATACGTACTTCGTTTCGTGGCAGATCAGGATCGTAACCTGAACCATTACTAAACAACGAAGGATAAACAAGATCTCCTTGTTCAATGTCCATCATTGTGCCGTCAGTTAATTTAAACTCTTTTAATCCTTCCGATTTTGCTGCTCGGTATGCTTCGTTATCTTGAGCTAGCATTGTTTGACCTGCTGTAACAGCTGCTGTTAATCCTTTTTGTTGTTCAGGAGATAAGATATTCTCTCTAATAATATTTCCTGCACCATCCTCTACTTGTATTGTTCCGAGGTCCTCGGTCAGTAAATCAGTAACCCAGTATCGTTTATTTGCTGTTGGTTTATAAAATTCTGAGTCTATGTCTTCATTAGCAAATTCACCTGTTAAAGACTGCCATGCAACAGTTACGTTTCTGTATGCATCTTGCCAAACACTTCTTGCTAAACCTGCCCAACCTGCACGGTCTGGTCGTTCTTGTAGTGATGTTCTAAGTTGTGATAAACCAACCATTGCAGCTGCTGTTTGATTGAGTGAACTTTGATAGTCGTTAAATCCTTGTATGTCTTTTACAGTCAAACCTTCTGCACCAGGTAATTCACCACCTGATGAGAATGTAATACCACCATTATCAATACTCATGTCTGCGTATAAACTTGCGTCTACCATAAGTGGCATACCGTCTGCTCCTGCAAGACCTGGGTGTATAGATAAATCCGCTGGTATCGCTACACGGCCGTCATTCATACGCATACCAATCATTGGTTTTGATGGTGTGCCTGTTCTTTTATTCATAAATTGTACAACACCAGGTTCTCCACCATGTTTTTCTTTTAAATAATCAGCATATAAATCAAAGTTTTTTTCGTAAGTTGCTCTTGTGTTGGCATTATTAATTGTTCTGTTTTCTTTATCAATGTCGTATGTTACATTTGCTAACTGTGTTTCAACATCTAATCCTTTTGTTATAGCGTTCCACTCCATAGATAATTGTTCAGCTCTATTTTGCTGTTGCGCATCCATAACAGCTTTTTGACCTTCTCGTTTAACACCTAGAAGAGCTGCTTTTCTTTCTCTTGCAGATGCTTTTTTACTTGCATTTATTTTTGCCAAGTTATCAATTAATTGTTGCCCTGCTTCAGCAATAATAGGAAAAGGTTTACCACCAAGAGAACGACCACCTGCTAAAGATAAACCAAACTGTGCCAGAGCCATTTTCTTTTCAAAGCTCATGTCGTCTTGTTGATATAGTTCTTTTATATCTTCTTCTTGATCAGCGTAGAAAGATTTTATTTCTTCTAAATCTCTTGCTGGGTTATTTGCATATTTTTTAACAAAAGCATCTATTTTTGCTCTTTCCGCATCAACACCTTCTCTGTATTTTTTTGGGTCTGCTTTTTCTAAATCAGCACTAAGAGCTAGTTCATTTTGTGTTAAAGCATTTTGTAATAAATTATATTGGTTTGCTGCTGAATCACCAATAACAAACTTTGCTAGTCCTGGATTTTTTGTTAAGTAATCAGCATCTGCTGCTTGATTAATACCAGAGAAATATTCATTCATGGTATTTTGTGCATTTGCCAATACATCTTCTCTTGGTGATTGTTCAACACTTGCAATACCACCCGCACCTGTTTCATACGGAGCTCCTGCTGATTGTCCTGAACCTAAATTTGTTCCGTCTGTATATACTTGTCTGTTTGTTGGTAAATCATAAATACCTACAAAGTCACTTTGATTAGGCATATTAGGGACATTATATCCAAAAGGATTATTAGCACTGTTAGGGTAATCTTGTGTTTTTAAATTTAAATTAAATGTTTTTTGTTGCATTCCTCATCCTCTACGACTTAGCACCTAATGCTTGCATGAACGAATTGTTAGGGAAAGCATCCCCAAATGCACTCAAGCCACTAAGTCCTGCAATACCTAAACCTGCGTATTGTAAAAGAGGATTTGTTGTTGGCACTGTAGTGTAGGTAGTTTGACCACTTGGTACACCACGAAGAATATCACTTGCAAATTGCATTCTTCTAAATGGTTCTTGTTGCGCTTGAAGCATATTTGATCTTGCAACATCAAGTCCTGCTTGACCCATCTGTTGTTGTAATCCACCAATACCAAGTAAACTTTTTACATCTTGACTTTGAAGACCTTGTTGTAATTGACCAAAGCCACCAAAAATACCACCAAGTTGTCCTTGTGTTTTAGCTAAGTTTCCTAGTTGTTGACCTGCCATTAGTTCTCTTCGTTCTTGTGATTCTTGTCCAGCCATCGCTGCTTTCAACGCTGAATCAAAAGCTTTTTGTGATGCTAAACCAATCTGTCCTGCAATACCTTTGTCTAATTCTGCTTCCTGTACAGCGTACCGTGAGCCACCAAAAGCACCGCCCATAGTCGCTTGTCCAGCTAATTTTGTTTTTGCAATATCACCTTGTCTTCTTATTTCATCCATCACATAAGTGTTGTATTGATTCATGTATGGATCGACCATTGTAGAAGGATCAAAGCCTTCTGTTGCTCCCGCTATTGTTTGTCCTGCTACTCCCGCTGTCGTTGCAGCATCCATCGCTTGTGCTGTTCCTAAATTTAAGAAAGGTTGAAAAGCACCAATACCTTGTTGTGCTGCTTGAAACGCTTGAAGTTGAGGTTGTGTAAACCCTGCTAATTGTTGTGCTGGTACAGGTTGTGATACACCCGATAAACCAAATTTACGATACTTAAATGCTTCATCTGTTTCTCCTGCTTGCTGTACTGCATTAGGATCACCAAATACAGATGCTAATAATTGTTCACCTCTCTCTTCGATATACTGAGGTTGTCTTACAATTTGTTCTGTTGTTTCTGCCATTATACTACCTTTTTACCAAATGGTTCGAGTTCTTTTTGTTGTTTATAAAAAAACTCTGCACCTTTATTTCTTGCCTCTTCTTTTGTTTTTGCACCACCATACTTTACACCAGCTCCTAACACACTTACAGCTTTAGTTACAAATTCTCCATCACTTAACATAGCAGGAATATCATCACTTGTCATCGTTCCTGGACCTGCTATTTCACCATTTTTACGATTAAATGCTTCTATACCACCTTGTTCAGCAACAGTACCTCCTTCTTTTAATCCTACAATACCACCATTTGCAAAACCATATACATTAATTGGATCTACTGGGGCAGGATATATTATATCAGTTGGAGTAACGTCAAACGGAGGAACACTACCAATTTCAACATCAGGTCTCATTTTAACATCATCTTTATCATCTTGACTAAATGCTCCTGTAATAACACTTCCTATAATAGGCAATTTATATTTATTTAAAATACCCATTATACCTCCTTGTTCAACAGGTGCATTTTTAATTGCATTTCGTAACACTTCTATATTACCGCTTTGCGCAGCATCAATGACACTTTTGCTTGCTGTGTTAACACCACTTCCTCCAAATAAATTTCCCCCTTTTAATAGACCACCAAGACCACCAAGCATAGCTCCTTGAAGAGCTCCTTTGGTTCCACCATACTGTCCTAATAACGCTCCAATACCCGCGCCAGCTAATGGTCCAAGAGCAAAACCTGCAATAGGGGCTGCAATAGGTGCAATCTTTTTTGCCGTTTCTCTGACTTTTCTAAAAAATTTTTTTAACATGTACTCCTAGCAATCATGACTTGTTTTGGGCAAGGAGGCTGGCCTTGAGAAATGAGCCTAATTATTTATATGATTATAGGCAAATTTCGTGTAATGTGCAATCAGAAATATGACCTTTGACATTAAGAAAGTACCAATGGTCCGTGTGACGTGGTTAGATGCTCGTGATACAGAAACGGGTTGGCTTCCTATTAAAGATATTTTAGAAGCACCGTTGGCCGTGTGCCAAGAAGTAGGGTGGATGATTACTAATACAAA
>Ga0208785_1000846_pt1 | contig 13551 bp, 12 predicted proteins | sample DEB08_DNA_2_FD_185499 | JGI IMG/M metagenome (GOLD analysis project Ga0208785, IMG submission 185499) | Aqueous microbial communities from the Delaware River and Bay under freshwater to marine salinity gradient to study organic matter... | ecosystem: Environmental > Aquatic > Marine > Coastal ...
TCTAATACTAAAAATGAAAAAAATAAAAATGTCCTGATTTTAATACTAAAATAAAAAAAAATGATTATTCTTTTTAAAATCTTATCATATCAATAAAGATGTATAAGCAAATCTTTACTCCTCCTGTCGCCGAAACTTATATTGAAGGTGATGCTCTTGAAGAGATGAGAGAGCAACTAAAAGATGAAGTGTTTATGAGTAGGTCAATAGAATTAACTAAAATTATGCTTGAAAATAAAATGGATATTAATACTATTACTGCTATTATCAAAGAATATCAAACAAAATATATTTACATCAAAAAGAATGACCCTAAATTAGTATCAGCATTTACACCGCAGATGTGGTGGATTACAAGAAGAAAGTAAAAATGTCCTGCTAAAAAGAAAAATTGATTGCCTTTTTTTTATTTACAAATAGTATAATATGCCTACATCAAAGACCTCTCATAAAATCAAGCAAAGAGAACACCCCAAAGATATATTCTTAACACCTCTTAAATTAGCAAAATCTCATATTGATATGATTGAGTTTAAAGATGATGAGATATGGTATGACCCTTTTAAAAATACTGGTAATTATTACAATCAATACCCTAATGATAATAAAAAATGGAGTGAGATTATTGATGGTAAAGACTTCTTTGCTTTTAATGAAAAAGTTGATATTATATGCTCTAATCCGCCTTATAGTATGATTGATGCCGTGCTTAAAAAATCATTAACTCTTAATCCTCGCATCATATCATATCTTATTGGTGTGAATAATCTTACACCGAGAAGAATTGAATATATGGAAAAAGCAGGATATTTTATTACTAAACTACATCTACTTAAAGTGTATGAGTGGTATGGTATGAATTACATAGTTGAATGGGAAAAAGATGGAAAACCCATCATAAATTACGACAGAGTGGTATGGAGAACTGATAAGTGAAAAAAATAAAAATGTACGGATTTTAATACTAAATAAAAAAAAAATGATTATCATTTTTAAAAATCTTATCATCTCAATAAGATATGCCTACCTTTAAAATCCCTTTTACTGACCGCTACACCGATTACGAGCAAATCCTATCTGCTGTTGAAGAGAGTTTTGACGAAGAAGAGCATATGGGAGATGATACTTGGTATTATGATACTTTACACGAAACTATTGATGGTTATGTGTGTAAGTTTGATTATGAAGCAAAAGAAGTTGTTGATGGTTATGGTGTCTTTGATGCTATTAATGTCTATAAAGAAAAGTTTGGGGACTTTGAAATTGAAGAAAGCAACCATAAGAATTACTTAAAATTATATTATGTAATTATTGAAGAGGAGTTTATGCAAAAATATCAGCGAAAATTAGAGGATATGGCGAATAAAGATAAAATTATGGAAAAAAGGGTTGAAGAGCAGTTTAAAATTATTGAAGAACTAAAAAAAAGAAATGAAGAACTTTTAAAAAAAATCGCTGAATTGACCCCAGCACCGACACCGAGAAAAGTTGATAATCCTGTTGAAGAAATTGAAGAAGTTAAAGAGGAAAAAAAAGAGGTAAAAGAGAAGTATAAATGTCCTTGTGGGTCTGTATTGAGTGATAATAGCAAATGGTATATTGCTAATCACGAAAAAAGAAGTAAAGCACATATCAAGTGGGTTCAAGCAAATAAAAAATGAGTACATAACTTTTAATATCATATATATTTTATAAACTTTTATATTTTTTATATTTTTTAATGATTATGCACTCTAAATATTTATAGGGTGGAGGGGTGGTAGAGGTGGTAGAGGTGGGGGTGTTTTTAAGACTTTTTTGAAAAAGGGGTGCTTGGGGACTATTTTTAAAATCTCCTCCTCCACCACCACCACCACCACCTTTTATCTACCACTAAATATATCATCAGGTATTTCTTCAATACACATTTCAAGTTTTATTACTACTGCCCCTATACCAGTTCCATCTTCTTTTGTTATTCTTAATACTATTTCATTTATCTCTTGCGGTGTTAATTCTAATGCTACATTATCTAATACCATCGTGCTTTTGCCGTTAAATGATTTTGTTAATATTGTTGGTAATCCGTTGAGGTCGCTATTGTAATATGATGCTTTGTTGTAATTTACTTTATCTAATTTGAATGTATATACATCATCGGTGGTAGTATTAGCAGTAATAGCATCAATCTTTAAATAACTCGGTTTTTTTATTGATATGGTGTTAAACTTTGTAAAAGAGTAATTGCGGTTTGTATCTGTTGCTACTCCGTCAGCGGTGCTTAAAATAATCTTCTTGTAATCTTTCTTATTGTATAAATAACTCATTCTATATTAATGAGAGATTTTAAAATCTACAATAAAATCAGTTATACTGCTTAATCCACCCCCAGAAGTAGATGGGGTCACTTCTAAATGCATACCTTGAATTACTTGTGGGTGTAAATCGCATATATTATATTTTTTTTTTATTTTTTCGTTGTATAATGTAAAATCAAAGTTATATACTAATGCTTCCGCTGTATTATCACTTGTGGTAATGTTATTAGTGTCGTTTAAAATGTTATTTACTTTAATCGTGTAATACTTATTGGGGTCTGTTAAAGGTGGTGTTGGAATTGTAGTAGTTGATGCTACTTGTACCTTTAAAGGCACTAAAAATGTTGATGGGTCTGTATCAAGCATACAATCTCGCTTGTGTACCCAAAAAATATCATTAACTTCAAAACCACCTCCTCCATTATTTAAACTTACTAAAATAATTGAATTAGTAGTTGTACCGAGAGTTAAATTAAGTCCTTGTCCTTGTTCTGTTGCTGGGTGCGTATAATTTTGATTTGAAGCAGATATTTCACCCCTGTAAGAACTATCAAAGTTTAATGATGTTATTACTCCTGTTGGATATGATGATGTAATCCTTGTTGTATCTACCTTTGTTATATTAATACGCATATTTACTGATGTTGCTAAATATCCTGATGGAAACGCTGTTTCATTAACAATTATATAATCATTAACTTCATATCCAATACCGCTTTCTAATACTTGTGCGATTTCAATAGTTTTTGGAAATCCTGAACTGCCGTAGTCTTGAAATATAAAAACTAATAAGCGACCACCACTACCATTTGAAGCACCGCCACTTGAATTAAAAACCGAGCATACATTACTATCGTCCATATCTAATTCAAAATCGCCAATATAAGTAAAACCGCTATATATACTTGATGGTATTGTTGTTCTATCAATTGATAATCCACCGATTACTAATAATCCGCTGTCGTATGTAGGTGGTGGTTGCGGTCTTAATTCCGCTGTTATTGATGCTAATGAAATCGTTTCCTTATCTTTAATTAGCATCGGTTTATTAAAAAAATATTTGAAAGACTTTCGCTCTCCATCTACAATATCAGCATCTTTGGTTCTTAATATTATCTTTTTCATCTTAATAATACAATATAAAAAAAAAGTAATTTAGTATTTAATAAATACTAATCCTTCATTTTGGACTACTCCGTGAGTTGATGGTTTAACTACTTTGCTTTCAATTTTAGATACATCAGTCGTATCTCTCATATCTACAAAATTAAAAGCAGGTGTACTGGTTTGCTCTATATAGCGATGTGGGTGTTCTCCGTATTCTACTAATTTATGAGGATTAAAGTTTTTGGTTTTATGAAGATTGATTGTGGTGCTTCCTTTCCACATTTTTACATTATCTTCATAAATATTAGGATAATTCTTGGTGTAATCACTACGGACTACATCACGAGTTTTTATTGATACATCATATCTGCTAAAAGGCAAATGGTTTAACATCTTCTAATTAGTACAAAGATTATTTTTTAACCAATACGCCTCAAAGTGAAACTACTACCATTTAATCCAATATTAATAACAGAACTATCACCGCTCTCAAACCACGCCGTGGCAATTTGGTCGCCTTGTGTTAAATATCTTGTGATAGTTCCATTATTGCCTCTACTGCCTCTCAAACCTGAATCAAAGCGAATGTATGTTCCGCATATATAATCCTCGTTGGAAAATGCCCCATTTATTGCGAGTGCACTGATAAGACTACCTCGGTCAGTTGTTATATTATCAAAATAATTATTTATATGTATCTCATAATATCCACTAACAGGTATTATAATTCCATTTGTTCCAAGAGTAAAACCGCCCTCATTAATTAAAAATGTCGTATTAAATTGATTTTGTTTATACACCCAAGTACTCGCTGTTGCAAGGTTGCCTAAATTAACATATTTTAATTTACAAAGATATAATTTATTGGAGTTTATTAAAGAACCATCACTAAAATTGATATTTCCGCTTAATTTAATATTTCCTGCTACATCTAATTTTTCAGTAGGAACATCGTTAGATATACCAACATTACCAGTTCCTCTTGAAATAGTTAAATAATGTGGAGTATCTAAAACGCTGTCGGCATCGTGGTCTGCTGATATTTTTAACTTATTATCAGCACTATCATAATTAATTGAGAAACCTTGCTTATATGTCCCTGCCTGACTTCCACTATCTCCAAAGATTATTTGAGAACTAATAGTGTTTTGATTAGCACCATCTAAAAATATTGTAGGAGTGCTATTAACCGCATTACCACCTTTACCAACAATAATTTTATTTAATACATCTATATCTTTATCAATAATTAGAGTTGTAGGATTTGTAAATGATATATCATTAAATATTGTTGCTATATCACCAGTATTCGTAATAATATTAGTACTATTCGTAGCAATATTAACAATATTAGTAGAAATAACACTTAATAACGACGAGTCAAGTTCAAAATAGTTATTAGTTGCGTCCCACGATATAGAAGATGACGCACTTTGAGATAATACATTCCTAACATCGGCATCATTATATGTTGTTGGTGCTGTACTAATCTGTGTTTGGTCTGCAAACTCAACTACATTTACTTTTAATACACCAGTAATAACATCATAAGTTAAATTTGCATCTTGACTTATTAAATAAGGATTACCACTTGGATTACCTATTAATAAACCTCCTGTTGTAGAATATGATGTTTTACCAGTTCCTCCTCGTAAAACTGGTAAAGTTCCTGTGCTTACATTACCAGCGTCTAATTGAGTTAATAAAGAACCATTACCTGAAAACTTTGTAACACTTAAAGTTCCTGTTGTGTTATTATAAGTAAAACCTGAACCGATTGATAAGTTTGTTTCTAAATCAATCTTATTAGTTGTAGCATTCCATACTAAATTATCACCTGCACTATTTTGTAATACTGATAAGACATTAGTATCATTATAAACCGAACTAATAATATCTCCATTTGGTAATACAATATTTTTAGCAAAAGATAGATATGCTGGGTGTGAAAATGATATAGAATTAAATATTGCTGTTAAGTCAGCAGTATTACCAGCAATATTAGCAGTATTAGTAGCAATATTAGCAGTATTAGTAGCAATATTATTAGTATTCGTAGCAATATTATTAGCATTCGTAGCAATATTACCAGTATTCGTAGCAATATTATTAGCATTTGTAGTAATATCAGCATTATTCGCTGTTATTGCTAAATTGTTATTTGATATAAGACCTATTATCACTGCATCAAGTTCAAAAGAGTTATAAGTTGCATTCCAAGATATAGTCGGTGATGCTGATTGAGATAATACATTCCTTACATCGGCGTCAGTATAAACCGAACTAATAACATCACCATTAGGTAATTGAATGTTTTTAGCAAAAGTTAGATAAGAGGGATTTGTAAATGAAATATCATTAAATATTGTTGTTAAGTCAGCAGTATTCGTAGCAATATTAGCAGTATTGGTAGTTATTGCTGTATTGTTATTTGCTATATCACTTAATATAGATTGATTAACTACAAAAAAGTTATTATTTGCGTCCCACGATATACTCGGTGATGCTGATTGAGATAATACATTCCTTACATCTGCGTCTGTATAAGCATTTAAACCTGATGCTGTTTGTAAGAATGTACCATCACTAAAAGTTATTGATGATGCTACGCCTGATAATACCAAAGTGGTCGCATTTACTCGGTCGCACTCAATAGTATTAGGATAATATATTGTTACAGCGTTTAACTGCGTCCAATAACTACTACCGCCACTACCACTATTAGTGCTAAAACCATTAGTAGTATCAAAGTATAAATAACCTGATGCCGTTAAACCATAAAGATTTTGTATATTAACACTTGCTAAACTCTTAATATTATTACCATCGCTACTATTACTTAAAGTTCCAAACTCACTTGTAGTCATTTCATCATAAGATAAACTACCATCAATTAAGAGGCGTTTAAAGTCTATCACATCAGCATAGAACTCCTTACAACTTAAAAATCTATCGCATACTGCCGTGCGGTGATAATAGTTGTAATTTTTTACATAATCTAAATTATCTAAATCAGTTTCAGTTATATCATTATCAGTAGGTAATAAGAACCGCCACCCATAATGAGTTATATATAATCTATTAGATAAGTTCTCATCTCCTATTATTAAGATATGGTTGCTTTCAGTTATTGTTGATTGTCCTTGTGATATAAAGAAGGGTTGTGTAAGATTAATACTATCTACTGGTAATGATAATACATTTGGCGGTAAATCGGTAATATCGCTTAAATTAGTTGTATTAAAAGTTTGTGGTATTGTTATGGTATATTTATTAGCATCAAGGTTGTCGTTTAATTTATACCAAATATCTTGAAAAGGTGCTGTGTTTCTATTTAGTGCTATGTGTAAAGTCATTTTGTTATAATTAAAAGTGCTTAAAGTGTGATTAACACCATCACTAAACTCTTCTACTTGCTCTCGTGCTATTGTCTTTTGAATGTATCTAAACATTTTAACTTTATGAATAAATGCCGAGCGTTGGTTAGGAACAAGATGGTAACCAGCAACACCAAAAGCAGGGTAACCTGAACTAAATTGTGCGGTAAAACGAGGTTTAATAATCCACTTCTCATAAGTATAAGTATAAAGGTCAGGTGATAAGTCAAAGTCAATTATAATAGTATTGGTTGTGGTAGTATAAAACTGGCGAGTATCTATTAATGTTGTTAGAGTTGGCGATGTATCGCTGTAAGATTGGTAAAACTCAATAACCAATTCTTCATACATATTATTAAGGTCTTGCTGGGTTTGTGGTATTGCTGGTATCCAACCAGTAGAAACCCAACTACCACTACTATCATAGTAACCATTATTACGCATTATTTGGTATTCAATCTCTAACCTTGCGATTTTGAATAAATTACCTGATGTATATTGTGGATACTCTAATCTAATAATACCAAATGGGTCGTGATTAGTTAGTTGGGTGCTTTGTACCATACCACAAAAGAGAGGATTACTATTCGCTGATGTATTTATTAATCCTTCAATAGTCGCTTGTGATACGCTGTAAAAACTTTCTTTAATTGATAAGTATAATTGTTCGCTGAAACCACCACCAGTTATATTTAAATCTAAATAACCAGCACTATTACCATATACAGGGGTCGTATTACTAAAAGTTACAAGAGGATTAAGGAAATCACTTAATATATCTTGATTTAACCTAATAGCATAATAAGTGAGATTATATTTACATAAATGACTGAAATAGAAATTACCATCTCGGTAATAAAACGCCATTTTATTTATATCGTGAGCGTACGATGGTGTACCTACTACCTCTTCAAACTCGTAAGCAGTTCGCAATATATAATTATTACCACTACTATCTAATGTCCTAAACCTTATATTACCATACCATTCAAATCTCTTATTTAAATCATATACTACTCCTGATGATATGTTTGTAAAGTAATATGCTCCCATTTGAACTAAACCACCATTATTCCAATTAGTATCATTATAATATTTGCTATTATCTTGCTTTACTAATGTAATTACTGGGTCATAGTTAAGACGAGTTGCTGATGGATATAATCCAAAATAATACCTTGAAAAGTCGGTTATACTAAATGGTATATCATTTAATCCTGATGCTACTTTAACAGCACCCATAATAAGATTAAACAAAACACTTGAAAACTCTTCTTTGTTAAAACCAATATTTACTATATGGTCGGTGGTTGTTGAATAAGTTTCGTTATTATTTAAAAGCAGTTTATATACATCAGTATCGCTTGATTGTAAATTATTAATATCGGTTTGTATCGTAGATAAGGTATTATTAATCGTGATTATGCTTTGGGCGTTGGTAGATATACCAAGTTGATTAATAGTTTGATTTGTTGAGATTTGAGTTGCGTTATTTCCAATATCGGTTGCGTTTTGAGATATATTAGTATTAGCAGTATTGATTTGGGTTTGAAGAGATGCCGTGTATGTTTCTAAATTACCTGTTCTCGTATCAATAGCAGATATATTACCTGTATTAGTTGAGAGGTTCGCTGTATTAGTTGCTATGTCGGTTTGGTTTTGTGCTATTTGAGAGTAATTATTTAATTGAAGATTACCACTTGCGTCATAGTTGAATTGCGATGTATCTAATTTTAAACTTATGTTTATTTGTGATAAACTTTCGCCAGTAGGTTCGCTTGTAAATGTTTCGGTTACATTTAAACCATCGCTAAAATCATCTTTATTCGGTATATACTGCCTTCTTCTTTGTCTGTTTTGTCTTTCAAAAATAGAACTACTTAAATATATATCGTTTTTTTCAGCAATATATTCTAAACTCCTTAAAGCAGATACAACTATTCTCAAATCCGCTCCTGTTCCGTTTAAATCTGTTTTACTTATAAATATTTCGTCATTTAAGGAAAATTGGTCGCTTGATTTCAAAACATTAACTATTGATGCTACTAAAACAGAGGAGGGGTTGTTTTCAATTTTTAACTCTAATATAGCGTCATTTGTAATAGTTATTATATATATACCAGCAGTAGTATAACCATTATTGGTTGTTTGGTCTATTGTAAGACTATCAACATATATATAAGTATTTGTTTGTAAATCTTGACCTGTTCCATCTGCTATTTGTTTTTGTATTTGTTCCCTTAAATTAGCAATACCCATAAGACTATCTCTCTCTTCCTCTTCGCTTGAACTATCAATAAGAGTATAAATAGCATATATACCACCAGCAATACCAGCATAAGTTAAACCATTTCCAAGATTTTGCAACCAACCGCCCAACGCATTAGCACGAGTAGCAACTAATTCAGTAACATTTCCTGCTATTTGTGGAACTCTACCAGCGAATACCTGTGAAGGTAATAAACCCATATTTGTAATTGAACGAGGAGGCGTTAAAGTTTGTAAATTATCACTAATAGCATCTAATAAGTTTAATGTTCTTTCACCTGCCCCTTGCACATTATTACCATACATTCCTGATGTACTCCAATTCTTCAAACCTTTTTCATTCATTCTTAAAGTATTTATTAATTCATACATAATAGCGTCGTTCTGTATTGTAGCGACTTTAAATGGGGCATAATCAGCAGTTAAAAATGAACTAAAAGATGTTTCAAGTTGAAGTATCAGCGTTGAGTTTGTAGCAACAGAAGCACCTGTAATTATAGCACCAGTTTCAAGACCAGCAATAGCACCTCCTACATCATACCACCCTGATAATTTTTGCGGTGTTAGAATACTAAAACTATGATAGTATTGTAAATTACCATCTTTGTTTATTCTTGTATTGTAATTATCTCCACTATCATTACCAGCATCTTTAACATAAAAATATATGCGACCATCAGTATAAATATTCTTAACATAAGTATCATTATTAACAAGTTGGATTAAATCAGTTATATTACCTGATGGTGTATTAGATACATCATCACCTCCATTAACTATACTTGTTGAACCTCCTGTATATGTTTGGGTTGCATCTATAAAATCGGTTGATGTATTATTATACCAAGACATCTATATCTCTCTATATGTAGAGATTTTTTTTTTCTCTGGTACAATTAGAACGAAAAAGATGTCTATGTATAGTGAGTTTCCTGCCTCTTATCCTGCGAAATTTGCACTCTCTGTTAAAAAATTATCTGGGGCGATGAACCGCCAAACTATCAAGGTTTTACCTGACCGAACCACCTGCGAACCTAACGGAATAATGACCTTCCGTATGCCTCTTGGTGCTATATTAGATTTAGAAAGTCTTATGTGGTATTTCAAAGTCACCGACAGCGGTACATCTCCCCTAACTATCGGTCGTGCCTCCGCCAACTTCATCAAAAGATTATCAGTAAATATCAATAATGTAAGCACTCAAATCATCAACGATTATAACTTGGTCTATAACATCTATAATGATTTACATAACAAAAACCAAAACAAAGCATTCTTATCTGCTCCCCAAATCGGCGATGTAGAATACACCGAAGGTGCTGGTGCTTCAACTATTGTCGCCATTTCAGCGAAAGGCGGTACAAAAGCGGACATTACTGGATTATCCGCAACTCAATTAGTAGTTGATAATTGGATTGGTATTCTCAATTCCTTATCAACTCCCCTCATCAATACTGATTTAACTGGTGAGGTAAGTATCCAAATCCAAATCGCACCCTTACAAGATTGCGTCGCTATGGTCGGTGGTGATACTTATTCTAATGAAACCTTTTCAATAACCGATAGTTATATGACTATCCAAGCACTATCATTCACCGATGATGCCTATTACTCATCACTCGCCTCTCGTGATAATCTATATTATTCCTTCAACGATTATATCTGCACTCGCTTTGCTCCTGTATCTAAAAATCAAGGTGTAAATGTTACTAACTACATCTCGGCAGGTTCAATAGACCATATCCTCGCTACTGGTATATTTAATGAAACCACCCCTACTCGCCTTGTTAATTATTTTGGTGATGGGGATGGTACTACATCAGGACAATATGGTTCTTTAAGTGAAGTTCTTGCCGACAAAGTGGGAAAAGTAGATAGTGTCGGTACAAGCAATAATGGTGATTTATTCAATAATGTAAAAGCACTTCAACGCAATCTCCAACATTTAGATACTTCGGTATTCTCTATTAACAATAAGCAATTAAATTACAGCGGACTAAATATGTATGAAGTATATCAAAATAACTTAACTATGCTTAACAATCTCAATATTGATGCTTCAAGCAACGGATTTCACGAAGGGGTATTATCAATTTACCATTATTTTAAATATTATGCGATGCATTTACAAAGTCTAAACCTTGATGACCCTGATAATGCTTTCATAAGTGGGTTAAATACCTCAGGCGCAAGTTGCAGTATCAACTGGTCTTGTACTTTCACAGGTGCTGGAAATACTTTACAAATCATACCTGTTATGGTGACTAAATTAACAAAAGTTCTTAAAGTTAGTCGTGGAAGACAGATTTCCGCTTATTAATTACGATTATGCTCTAAACATTTTTTAGATTTTTTATGTCTTGCTAAATCACCTTTTCTAATTTCACTTCCGCAATTATCGCAAATTATTCTTTCTTTTTGTTTTGCTAATATTAATTCTTTATTTAGTTTATATTTTTCTTTTTTATATTTTGATTGTTGTTCTTTTCTATCATTCCACCTTTCTCTGTCTTTTCTGTTATATTCTTCCTTATTAGCGTGGTAATCATCTCTTCTTAATTTATTAAAATAATCCCTATGTAATTCGGTATATTCTTCTTTACTTCTTCCTGCTATTCTAACATTTAAACTACAATTTAAACTTGTAATATATTCTCCTTCTTTTTTTCCTGCCTCAATTTCATTTTTACAAGGGTAATCAATAATTTTTACAATTTCCCACATATCAATACCACCATTTTCACGAATATATTTATAAACTTTAAAATCGTAGTTTGGACGATTTTTATTATTACACCCTTTTCTATGTTCCCACATTCTTTCATTTAAAGTTTGAATAGTATGCCCTACATATTTCTCATATTTATCTTCATCTTCTTTATGAACTAATTTATATATTACGCAATTCTCATATCTTTTATCAATTACATCTTCGTCGCTCATCATTACTGGTAATTTAGAAAGAACTGGGGGCATTTACCTATTTATAAAAATAAATAATCAATTTTTTTTTCTTATCTTTTAATTAGTACTTATGAAAGACCACCTCTATTACTTTCATCAAACACCAGTAGAATTAGCAAAAGACATCTGCTCTAATGTGTACTGGAATAACGACGATGTTGTATTAGAACCTTTTGCTGGTGAAGGTTCTTTTTACGATGCTATACCTGATGAATTAACTAAATATCGGTGCGAGATTGAAGATGATGGCGGTTGTTATAAAGATTTTGATTATGAAGGTAAAAAACCGAGTGTTATTATAAGTAATCCACCATTTAGAATTGATGGTAAAAATGCTTTCTTTGACCTTGTAATGTTTTTTTCTAAAATTAGAAGTGTTAAAAAAATAATATTTTTATGTAACGATATTTGTTATGGTAGTTTAACACCGAAAAGAATGATGAAGATTAATGAAGAAGGTATGTTTATCAATAAACTTGATACTTGTGCTGTTAAGAAGTGGAGAGGAAGGTACAGATTAATCACCTTTGAGAGATGCTTTAATAACTGCTTTGATTACTATTTAGATGAGTATTAAGTAATAACTCGTTTTTTAAGAGATTTCGGCATATCTGTCTTCTTCCCTTCCCATACCCATAATTTATTAGTTTTATCAAAATATATATCATAATTTTCTTTAAAATCCTCTTTTTTAGAATAAGGTATATCTAAATAATGCTTTTTAATACAACCGAGATATTTGCTTCTTTTTTTAGGTTCTTCATTAGAAGTATTTGAGTTATTGCTTGATGTTGAAGATGTATCCATATCTTTTAAAGTAAAGTTTAGAGTTTTTTGGGTTTCATTATAAGTGATTATACCATCGCTTACTTTCATTATATTTATAGTGTCGTTATTCTCCTTCTCTTTAAGAAGGTTCATTCTTTTTCTCGCTTTTGCCTCTCTTGCTAATTTTAAGATTTCATTTCGTTTTTGATTATCTAACATTATTTATTATTATATTCTATAATAATAATATAAAAAAAATATAGTAAAAATACGCATATATATATAGAGTTTAGGGGGGGGGTGGGTGGTAGAGGTGGTAGAGGAGGGGGTGTTTTTAAGACTTTTTTGAAAAAGAAGTGCTTGGGGGGTATTTTGAAATCCACCTCCACCACCACCACCACCACCACCTTTTATTTCCAACAAATTATTCATCATCTTCTAAAAACACCTTTTCTTTTAAATAACACCATTTAAAAGCATCTTTTTCCTTTTTAAAGTAATATCCCATATTAATAAGAGAGTTCTTAAATGATTGCGTTGTAACTGGTTTAATTTGTTTAATTTGCATCTTAATTTTGTAATCGTTGTATAAATTAGATGATTTAATCTTATCACTTTCATTAGAAGTCTTTTCATAGTTTTCTTCCATATAGTCTTTTAAGAAGTCATTATCGTCCATATAATCATTAGTCATCTCTTTAACACATTCAGGTACATATAACTCTTTTTTGAGATTTTTAGTATTCCAATTTTGTATTAGTATATTCATA
>Ga0208785_1000848_pt1 | contig 13540 bp, 10 predicted proteins | sample DEB08_DNA_2_FD_185499 | JGI IMG/M metagenome (GOLD analysis project Ga0208785, IMG submission 185499) | Aqueous microbial communities from the Delaware River and Bay under freshwater to marine salinity gradient to study organic matter... | ecosystem: Environmental > Aquatic > Marine > Coastal ...
ATAGAAGTAAAAACAGAACCATAAGCAGGTTTTGGATCATCTTCTCCACCCCAAGACTTTATATCGTCAATAAAGGTGTTATATTTTTTTAGTATTAGTGCAGAATAATCGTTAGCAGTAACCATTCGATTCTGAGAAGCATATTGGAACGGCGCATTCTGTCGGATAGATTCTATTCCTTCTTTATCTGCACCTCCACTAGATCTTGAAATAACAGATAAAGTAACATTTGAAGGATCAACAGTATAATCTAATCCGTTAATATCAGACAAAATAATTGATGATGCTAGTTGTAACGAAGGAATATTGTCTGCATCCTTTCCATTGGTTCTAAGATAATTAACACTAACCACTTGTCCAGGAGTAGGAGCGACACCTAAAGAGTTACCATTACCAAATGATAACTCATAATATCCATTAGGAGATTCTTGAAGTACATATAATCTAGAATCCTCTCGGATCGTCGTTGCATCTATTAGGTCAGTATAAATGTTAAACCCACTACCACCGTCAACATTTGCAGAAAGTTGATTCTCAAAAACTTTAACTATAGCAGTTCGAATGTCCATATTCAAATCAGGAATAACATAAATTGCTTCTGTCTGCGCCCCTACTAAAAAGTTTTCAGTCTTGACAACTCCTTCAAAAACTTTTACAGGAAGTTCTGGATCAGCAGTTGGTGCGAATGTGTAGACACCAGAAGAAGCAGATGCAGTTATAGATTCTCTATTTGTGAATGTATAATCAATTCCGTCTTTGCTTCCTCGTAAAACTAATGATCCTGCCTGCAAAGTTTGTGTTTGTAGAAGATTAGGCACACCGCTGAGAGACAATGTCAAAGTAATCTGGCATTCAGAAGATTTTCTTGAATTTGGAACATATCCAATAGATTCTGCTAAGGAAACAACAGATGGTCTGAGTTGTGCTGTTTTAAGAAACGATTCATTAAGAGCAAAATTTGTGATTAGACCATTATAGTGTGTATTGTATGACAAGACATCAAGGAGGTTAGATAAACCAGAACCTTCGAAATCATAGTCATTAAATTCCCCTGATTCTTTTAGGAAATTTTTGAGATTTTCTTTAATACTATTAAAGTCTAACTCAGTCGATTTGATTGTAGTTGCCATGTTAGCGTAACCTATTCATGTTGACTGCTGCTGTGAATGTTTCTTCAGAGTTAAGTATTCTAAACTCTACTTGAATGTAAACAGAATTATCAGCAAATGATCTGATATTTTGTGCACCTCTTGGTATCTGTTCATTACCAGAATAAAATCTAACTTCTGTTATTTTTGCTCTTGGTTCGTCTTTTTCTACTGCTTTTGTAATTTGTTCTCGGATAGCGGATTCAGAATAATTTGCATCCAATTCAAATAACATTGATCTAATATTGGCACCAAAAAATGGGCGGTATGGTTTTTCTAAATGGTTCGTCAACAATATAGTTTCAACAGATTGTATTACTGCTGCAACGTCTGTTTTTTTAAAAACATCTCCCTGCCTAACGCCCTCCTCATTCAAGGATCCGGATTTTACTTTAAAACTAAGATCTATGTCAGAATAAAATTTTTGTTTACTCGTGACAAGAGTCTTATCTGTTAATCCTGGTGTTATTCTTTTGAGTGCCATATCTATGCTGGGTTTCTTGTATCAATCTATTTAGTCGGTTACTTCGATTAAATCAGATCCAGACAACGTTTTACGATTGAAGTAAGTGCTGACTTTCTGTTGAAATGTGACCTTGAAATCTACGTCAACTTTTGGCATAACCACAATTAATTGTTGAGTCATTATATTATCTGGGCGAGTCATATCATAATCAAGACTCAACTGATCAAAGAAAAACGTATCACGAATGTAAAGCGCCAAATCAAATGTCGCAGGATACTCAATTTTACCTCTGGTATTGTAGAGAGTATAGACTACTGCTCGTCCCTCGTACTTCAACTGATTGATCGGTTCTCCAGAAAGAATAATAGATTTCTGAGTTCCACCACCATCGTCTAAACGATATGGTTCTCTCCAGTAATATGATTCTGCTGGTTCAGTCTTTCCGTTAAATTTCTCGCGAATTCCGTTGGCGGGATTATAATATCCTTCAGTCACCTGTAATCTATAGTTCTTAAATTCTTTAGCAGAGGCGACACCCTCCATAAACCATGCGTGAAGATAATATTGTCGCGCAAGATCTTGTCTTTGTTTTAGGGTTGGCACATAGTCTAAAGAAGATCTAGATCCAGGAGCACCAAAGAATTTTGACAACGTGCTAGATTTAGATAAACGAGTCTGACTGTTAATAGGTGCTCGTTGATTATCTGGGTTGTACACAGGGTCAGCAACTATAGTTCTATTCACCGCACCAACATTTTTTGGTAAGAAAGATTTTGATGCCCTCTCTACTGGATTTCCTAATAAACTATATCCAAATCTTGCTTGAGGAATACTAGTTCCAGTCCTTTTTATTTCATATGGAAGAATTGGTGCTTCTGTAGAATATAAAGGTGACAGACGATTCTCATCAAGCAATGATGCTATGCATAGAGGACCATTAGTTTGTTCTTCTGGTGATGTTGCCGCATCATTAGCACCATCCATAGTTCTCAATTTAGAACGTATTTCTGGAGTTTTTGGCGTCCAGTTAAAATAATGACTATAAGTATCGGTTTTTGCAATCTTTGCTTCGATCGCTCCATCTTCATCCACATAAACTTTTCGGACAGCATATGGCGATGCTTTGTTCCAAAGTTCCCACCAGTTAGTTGGATTTGCATAGTAATCGTATAAAGGTTCATGTGCATTTTCTGCGTCTGGCCAATTTGCCATGAGACCTGATCCAATATCAGGATCTTTATTAACCCAACCATCGCCCCAGTTATCAACAGAAGCAAATACAACATGGTTATCCTTTGCCGTCCAACCCCATTCAAACTTATAATTTGGTTTTGAATCCATAGGTGATGCTGTAAATGGTATAGGAGTAACTGCTCCTGTGCCGCCAGCTGTCGCTGTCTGCTCTGCCCAATCAGCAGCAATGGCAGAATGAGAGTGTTCTGCAAATTTAGAATATTTGGCGGTCCATGCTTCTAATGCGCGCCCAACTAGATTACCATGGAACACAGTGTCTTTGCCTTGACCGTCTTCACTTCCTGTATAAAGAGCACCAAAATAGTGAAAATTTGGTCCACCAATTTTACCTTTGTTCCCTATAATCCTCATATCAGGTGCAGACAATGTAGTGAACTTACCAGAGGCAGTAGTTACATGATCCTCTGCTGATATACGAATACCTCTCTTAGCATTCGGTAAAATATCTCTTCCAGAAATAATGCGAACATCTTTTTTGGTTACGATCTTATGTTCGCTTGAGGTATAATCAAGGCGATCTCCCCAGACTTTCACGTCTTTGTTGCCGCGAACGATAGTCTGATGAGTGTCTCCTGTTTCTGTAATATATGTTCCATGAACTGAGTGATTATGATTTGCACCAATATCAACATTAAATGTTCCTCCAACGACAAGGTTATAGTTGCCGTTGACCGTCAGAGTTAAATCTCCGTCATAAGTGATGTTGCCTTGACCAGCGACGACTAGTTCGTGATCTCCTCCAGCAACCTGTATTTGGTGCGTTCGAGATACAACAGCAACTGATCCATCCTGCTTGAGTTCTACACCAGCACCAGTATGATGCTTTATCAATATGCGCTCATTTCCTGGGGTGTCGTCTATTTCAAATGAGTGTCCAGAAGGAGTCTCATTTGCTTGATTAAATGGAAAGATAGAAGTAGAACCAAATGGAACATCAAAACTGACACCCATTGTACTACCACCAATCCAAAGATCATTTATTTTAACACCGCGACTTGCTGCACTAGTATTTGATTGAAACCAGTTGTATCGATTCGGGTACTCACCAGTTGGGTCTACAGTCCCGTCGATTGGAACACCAGTAGTAAGTTCTGGACTAATCTTTGTCGGATCATTAATCCGATCAGTTAATTTGTTATTTCCTGTAGTCATTAAAAGTTTTTCTCCAAAACGTCAGGGTCTTTTATAAGTTCAAATGATTCTAAATCTTGAGGTGTTACCCCAATCTGTTGACCCGCTTGTTTAGAAATTATGTCATCAGGAGAAAGGGCAGGTTCAGTTGATGGATCTCTATAAAGACTTTGTTTATTGAAATTGTTATACACATAGTCTCTTACATCAAACCCTGGATCCTCTTGAGAAGGATCTATGTCCATATGCCCTAGTGCTTGTCCACCTGGATATTGATTAAAGAATGTTCGAAATATTTGATACAAAGTGTTGTATTGAGATCGTGTGATGCTTCTTGGAGATGTGGTTTGTACGATATCCGTTGTCCCTGTTGAAACGTTGACACCGCCAACCAAGCACACTCCTATAGAAAATGCATTATGATTATTGTCTGGGCAATGAGACCCAACGCTGTTTAAAGGAACTCCTCTTTCAATCGAACCATCTCTTTTTACAATAAGGTGGTATGCATTATCTCCAGAACCAGTAATTGTTGTCAATTGATTTGCAGTTAAATTAGAATTAGTGAATGTTTCTGACCAATGCACTATAATCTCAGATATATCTCTAGTCAACCCACCCATCTCTGCTTCAAGTTCTTCAATAGAGGAAATATATTGCCCTCCAGGAAGTAAGTCTTGGAATCCAATCTCATACGGAGCAGGACCAACTACTTCTAACACAGTTTCTTCAGTTAGACCCAACATTGTCGCCTCAAGCACATCTGCCAGAGAACCGAGATCTCTCGCTGAACTTTCAGATCCAGTTGCACTTTTTAAAATTTGTCCTGTCAGAGAATTTTTATCTGCTTTAGTTAATTTGCCGAGATCAATAATACCATTACCATCTGCAAGAGATGTTATAGAAGAAGGAAGATTAGATCCAATCTGGTCAAGACTAGCGAATCCATTTCCGCTAATAACTTTAGAGAGAAGATTTGTAGTAGCGCCACCAACTGATGCTGTATTGCCAAACGAGTTTGTTATGCCATTACTTTTCAAGACATTATTAATAACATTATTAGCATCATTGATAACACTGTTTGCTGCATTCTGGGCAAATCCTGGAAGTCCAAGACTACGCAACTCTCCGTCTATAGATCCAGTGATTTGACGAAGTTTTTGCTCATATTGTGTTGTAATAGAGGAAAGTTGATTTCCTATATTAACACCAGGGATTTTGTTAGTTATTTGACCCATAACACCAGTTGACTGGAGTATAGAATTTAAATTTTGTTGAGTTAATCCTGGAGAAGTGCCTAGCATGAGGTCAGTGACCTGACTATAAACCTCTTGAGGAACTTCGAACCCTATCGCTTCATCAATTGTATTTTTTACAGTCTGTTCAATAAGCGAAACCTGATTGTCAGACAATACACCACCTGACAAAACTTTCAAGTCAGATGCTCTGCCCTTTGAATTTGCGACAGTCTGCGCAATCATGGCATTGTAATTTGAAGTATCAATTATTGACATTATTCTCTACCAGAAGTCGGAACTTCTTCTATTGGCGAAATAAAGTTGACTATTCCATCTACTCCTTGTTTTGCGAAACTATGTCCGCTTACTGGCGGCCAAGTTCCAACGCTAGTTGCGATAGCAGGAATATTATTATCATACATACCATTTCCTCCAGCAACAATGATATTTTCAAGCAACCACTTAACGCTCTTGGGAGAAGTAGAATGGATAATACGATATGGATAGTGGTTTCTTTCGTTATCTAGATGGTACAGATCATCATCGTTCTCTGTGTCAGGGACCACCGAAGGATCCGCTTTCTCCTTGACGATATCTGATCCTGTGTTATACGTTATAGTTTCCATAAACCATGCTATCTCGTCACTCTCTGAAGCTGCAACTCCGTCTTTTGGCACCTTTGTACCTTGGTTTATCTGAGCAGTAACGTCTGGAGTGTCATGCCAAAGATAACCATATTCCCACCCTTGGTCTCCCCAATCAGTGCCACCAGCAGGTGACCCTGATTTAGTTGTAGGTTCGTACCAAAAAGTGTAAGTTTCTCCAGTAGTTCTTTGAAATAGATGTTTTTGTTTACCATCAAATGTGGTCTGGGCATATTCATCTCCATAGATGTGGTCGCCCATTTTTCTACCTTTTCCTAGTCCTTCCCACCAAGCAGGTAATTCAAACTCACCGTGTATCCACAAGATGCCAGTTCCATATGTAAAATGATCTAGGTCAGGAACTTCTTCTGTTAGCGAAACCCAACCATCGGCGCGATCCATATGAAACTTTCTTCCATCATTCTTAGACTGCCCGTGAGACTCAAGAGTACCAAATCGTTCAAAATCTCTAGTGGCATATCTTCCAATTTTTGAAAGGTTTTCAATCAACCATTGTTTGATTCTTTCAGCATGGATTGATGTAAGATCGCGGACTCCAACTTTATCAAAAAAGTTGTTTACAAAGGTATTAAGTTCCGAAAGATTTAATCTTGCCATTATCTTGCTCCCAATCCAGAAAATAGAGACTCTGCTTTACCCTCTGCTGCGGACTGAGAAATTGAAGTTAAAGGATGAACATAGTATTTAACAAGAGCAGCTACCATACCGTTTCCCTTGGTTATTATACCGTCTATTTTTTCCCCATTTAATTGCCCAGTGATTTCTTTTGCTCGTAGCATTTTAGAAAACGCAGATGCACGAGAAGTCCTAAGTTCGTGAAGAACGAAAAGAAGTTGCCCCTCAATATCTTCTGGTGCCTTTGCAGGTTGTAACCTCGCAACGTATGCATAAAAGTTCGCCAATCTAGGCGAAAATGGAGGTAATCCTGCAATGCCAATACCATTGCTCACATTATTTGGATCCAATCCACTAATATCGCTGAGAACTCCAGTAATAGAACACGCTTGTTTTGCATTGAATCCATTATCTATAAAATATCTTACAATATCTCCCTCAGGTTTGGCAGCAACCGTCAATATTGGATCATTAACTTGAGAGTTTGTTTGATTAAAATAATATGAAAATGGATTACTGGCAGGATCGTCCCTAAAATTTGCTTGGACTGAAGAAGGAAACTCAATTCTAGGCATTGATCCGATAATCATAGGTAATTGAGAAGTCACCCCATCGAGAAAAAATCCAAACACTAATGCACCTGGAAGTATCTGAGCAGATGTACCAAATCCAGAGACGCCATACGTGTTTCCTGGATTTAAAACCTGCGCCCATGGGAGATCTCTTTGAGGAATATCGTTTACGTTATCAGAATGTATGCCGTGAATTCGAACCTGTACTCTGCCTTCAAGACCATAAGGAGGAGTGTTGTCGATCGCAGTGCCAATAAACCACCGGACATCATCACCGTAGTATTCGTGGTTGATCGTTTTCAAGGATTATCTCCAGCAGCGACAGCACCATCAAAATCAGCAACTTTGCTGACGGAAACTATAACGTCATGTCTAGTGCTGGTAAATACATTTCTACACATATGTATCAAGTATGTTCCGGAAAGTTCTTTATTAAGTTCTTCGTCTCCCTCTCCCTCTACATTCGTATTTTTGAAATGTATGTCAATAATATCACCAACAGTAGCACCTGATGTTCCCAGTGCTAATGGAGCGAAAAATATTACCCCAGGAACTTTTAGAGTAATCATATTCTTATTATAAAGAGACTTCATAGCAGAACTTTTTATTTTACTAAGTGCCTGCGCTTGATTAAACACATCATGATAACTATTATCATAACGATATGTTCCGAAAGAACTTACAGTATTTAAATATCTGTGATTCCATTGATCCGCAGGTTTAATTTCATCTTCATACTCTAAATTCTGTTTATCATCAAAGACATTTTGCTTGCCTTCTTTTAGCATTCCTCTGTCTTCCATGCTCTGAAGCAGTTCTCCAACACTAAAGTGCCTTTCATATGTCTGACTTGTATAGGTGTCGAAACTACTTAAAAGAGAACCAACTGCGCCTTCTTGCATCACCTTAAACTGGTTTTGTATATTTTCAATGCTGAGTTCTTTTACGATCCTTGCTTGTTGAGCGAGTCCTTGACCAGCAACTTCTTGTCCGCGAGCAGATGAGTAGAGAAGAGGAAGTCCCGCATTGAACGGTTCTTTAGAATTTATCATATATTCTAAATTACCAATACGAACGACATCATCGCCGCCATTTTCCTGTTGGTCGTATAAAGTGCTCCAAATATAAAATGGCGCACCAATGTCGCTCGTTGCTCTGTCTACCAACCATTCTGCTGATTCTAGAGGACTAATATATGGTGTGATAATTTTCACTGGTTGTTGCACCGAGGGAGTACCGCCAAGATATGTCCTATCAGTCCGAACATTTAAATGATTCTTAAGTATTGCTTCTGTGATATCTTCTAGTTTTCCTTTATATGACCTAGAAATTTTTATTCCTTGATCTCTATAAGCATGAGGAGATATACAATTCATATGATAAATTTCAGATCTGTCGCCTCCTTTCACAACTTGGACAATAGAAACAATATTGAGTTTAATTTCTAATTTTGCTCCAGCAAGACTATCTTCAACTGCTTCAATTACTATATCAATCTGCTCAGTTCCCTTGATCTTAATAAGATCAAATACACCTGCGTCGTCCATAATGACTAATTGAGCAGAAACATATGGTTTTTGGAGATCTTCAAAGAAAGAAATTTCTCCAATCATTTGCTTCATGTCATATGAATTGTTTAACCGTTCAGCAGTAATTTCTGCTTTGGTTATTTTAAATTCTTGCCCTAGATTTTGTGCCATTATTCTATTCTGTTTATAAGAAGTTTATTATATTCATTAATGACGGTTGTCAAGGTATCAAGGGGTAGAACTTTGATTGAACGTAATTTTGCATTTTCTTCTCTTAATCGTTGAAAATATGATACCGACTGTTCTGTTGTTACGCTAGTCCAATCAAAAGGATAGGGGTCAACACTTGAATAAGTTGGTTTAATCCACTCACCATTAGCATCAACATAGTGGTGAGGCGCGTCCCATTGATCGTATGTTTCGACAATAGATGTCGTTTCTCTTTGTTCTATGGGTGTGGATCTTGTCCCAGCAATCATCTCTAGTGCTGATGCAGTATCAATAGCAGTAAGAACTCCGCTGTTTGTTGGTCTTCCTGACACACCAACGTGGATCAAACCGTAATCATTGTCTATTCTTAAAATTTTACCGACTTTGTTGTCCAAATTAAACCAGACATAGTTATTTTCTTTTAAAAATGCTGCTTGCACTAGTGGATTATTTACTCCTGTTGTAGTATTGCTCGCAACACCATTTGACCTGACAACCACATTTGGATAATATTGTTGTGCCTTAGTATACAACTGTGAGTTATTCAACGGCCAACCTTGTTGACGAATATGATCGTTCAATAACCAAAAGGTCCAACCATAGTTTACATTTTCATAAAGTTTATATGAAATATGTTCTGGTCTTTCGTTATTCTGTATTTGATAGTTTTGATAAAATGAAGAGTATTCTTTTAATTGATCCAATATATCAATATAGACAGATAAATTTTGAAATTGTACTGGAGATTCTTCATCTCCAAACTTATAATCGACTTTTGGAAACTTTTTGAAATAGGTACTCATTAGAATCCTTCCAGAATTTTTGCTTGATCCAATGCCTGTGCTTCAGTCAACGTCATATTAATATCAGTTTCTGAGAAATGCGGATTGCCATTTCCTGATTTAAAAAATGCTTGTTGTGTTGGGTTATAATTTGTAACAAATGCTTCTAGGTATGCAGGGGCAATTTTAGTGGCAAGTTCTATGTTGTCATAGAAAAACTGTATTCTAAATTTATTTGGGAATTTGTATCCTAAAGAACCTTGCTCGCCACCTGCTATGCTAAGTGGATACATTTCGGTCCTAAAAAATCTAATAATTTGCGGTATTGTATTTGCTTCTGATTCACTAGTCGGAATAAATTTAAAAGAAAATTGAAAAGAACGTAGACTTACTTGTTTAAATAATGCACGTGTATTTGGGTTTGGAGCAGTTTTAGTTCTTGCTCTTGCTACCGCACCTGCTCTATCGCTGAATTTTTTAGTAATTTCACTAAGAATTAATCCTCTAGTTTGCTGATCTTGTACAACATCTGATGGCGCGAAATCTACGTTTGTGCCGCCTTCTCCGGCCAGAAGTCCAAGTGCACCCAATCCAATATTTTCATATTCTACTCGGTCTGCTATTTGAACACCGACAGGCAAATACAAGTCACAGGTTTCTCCATCTGACTCGCTTCCATCTGTATTGGTCCGAATAATTGTAAATCGTATGACGCCTTCATACGTTCTTCTATCGCTGGGAAACTCTAGTGCCATATTGGTCCTGCTAAATAGGTTTATCTGTTCAGTTATTTATATGCGATGTCGAAGACTTATAAAGGCAAATACACAGTAAAGCACCGGAGCAAGTACAAAGGCAACCCCGAAGAAGTTGTTTACAGATCTCATTGGGAGAAATCTGTTATGCAGTGGTTAGATAACAACTCAGAGGTTGAGAAATGGAATAGTGAAGATTTCATTATTCCATATTATTATGATGTAGACAAAAAGTGGCACAAATACCACATGGACTTCTGGATCAAATTTAAGAGCGGTAATGTGTTATTGGTGGAAGTTAAACCGAAAAAACAAACTCAACCACCCAAGTCTAAGAACCCTCGCACCAAAAGATCACTCAATGAAGCATTCACCTATATTAAAAATCGTAATAAATGGGAAGCAGCAGAGCAGATTGCGAAAGACAATGGTTACAAGTTTGCTATATGGACTGAAGATGAATTGACCAAGATGAAAATACTTAACAAAACTCCTGGCAATTTAAAGAAACTGAAACCGTTGAAACCTTATCGCAAACCAAAGAAGAAGTCTTAAATTTTACGACCTCTATACGCTCCCTGTGTACTTCTGTCTGATTTGTCCATTGGTGATGGCATCGGTGCTGTATTAACTGTCGTACTATTCACTGTTGTAGAACTATCTGATACATTGACAGCATTAACCGATGCTGTTGAAGATTCTGCTTTATCGTCCATCATCTTCGTGTTAGCACTGGACATATTATTACTCAAATTTTCCATTTCTTGCGCACCGCCAACAGCAGTAGGTTTCAAATCGCCAGCAACAATCTTTTGAGCAAGTTCATTAACTTGCTGCATCCTTGGATCGTCTCTTTCCAGAAACTCGTCACTACCGATAACACCCTGTTGCTCTAATAATGCAAATGCCTTTTTCTTTGCTTCGAGCATTTGCTTTTCTTTGTCTACTGCGCTTTCTCTTGCTGCCTTTGCTTCAGCACTTTCAGTTTTAACAGTAAACCCACCACCTGTGACAACAGTACCACCTGTGACTTTAGTTGGTTTTGCTCCTGTTTCTCTTGTGCTATAAAAATCGTCGTCAGATCCAGTATCTTCAAAATCATCAGGACCACCTAATCCTGCATCAACAGTTTGCATTACTTTATCTTTCTGTTCTTTTAATGCATCTATTTTTTTAGTAAATACGCTTTGATCTTCTAAAAATTTATCTCTTCTTGCTTTTGCTTCTGCTTTGCCCTCGTCAGTAGTAAGATCTAGACCTTCTTTGAACTTCGCAACATTTTCAGGATCAAATACGCTACCCATCTCAGATTTCATCTGCGCTTTCAATGCATCTATCTCTGATTGCAGTTTTTCTGCTTGTTCTAGAGCAGCAGCACCTTCTCTCGCAGTTACTCTTTTTGATCCTGCTACTTTAACAGGTGCACCTGTGCCCTCTATAGTACCGTCAGCAAGACCTTCTTTGCGGACTTTCATTGCTTTTTCGACAGCTTCTTCTGGCGTTGCACCCGCCTTCATATCCGCTACTATTTGCTTCTCAGTTTCTTTCTCAGCAGCAGTTTTTACAGGAGCAGCAGGTGCTTCACCTATAACTCGACCACGTTTACCAGTTTCTGTACTGATTTTGGTTGGCGCAGCAGGTGCTTCACCTATAACTCGACCACGTTTGGCAGTTTCTGTACTGACTTTGGTTGGCGCAGCAGGTGCTTCACCTATAACTCGACCGCGTTTGCCAAGAATCTGTTCAGTTTTTCTTTCATCCTCTATTTCCTCCAGCGCCTCTTTGGCAAGAGATCGCTTAATGGTACCATCTTTCCTACCCTGCTTTATTTCTTCTTCGGTAAGTTTCTGCATTCCACTTTTAGTCATAACAGAATAAGTTTTTTCACTGTCTCGAGGTATCTCCATACCACGTTTACCGTCTTCTTTCATAGAAGTGTCAGTAGATCCCAAATCCATACCACGCTTGTTAGATTTTTCTTCTTTCTCGCCACCAGCATCAAACCCAAAGAATTTTAAAATACCCGAAGGCACAAAAGAGGTAATCGCTTCTACCAGTGTATCTTTTAATCCAATCACCCAATCTCTAACTGAATCAGTGAATCCGTCAAATATATCTGTGAAAGAAAAAGAATCAAGGACTTCTGCTGCACCATCAAACCCGAAAAACTCTGCTATGGTAGAAATAAGACTTTTGATCCAATCTAGCGGTACAGTGAGAAGTTTAAATATTCCGTCAGCGAAACCAAAAAATCCAGCAATTATTTTGTCAGTGAGAGATCCCTCCTGACCTTTGAAATCTTCGATGAAATTCATAACACCGAGAACTAGAGCACCGACAGCAGCGGCAATAGCGACCATAGGTAATGTTATAGCAGAAAATAACCCCATTAAAGAATTACCTAAAAAGACTAGTCCAGTTTTAAAGATGCCAATAACTTTCATAAAGTTTCCAGCAAAAGCACCTGCTACTCCGGCAATTTCTTGCATTGTTTTTATCACGCCGCCAAACAAACCGTTTGGATCAGTTAATTTGGTGTCTTTTGCGTTTGAGAACTCTTCAGTAAAACTACCCTTGATTTTTTGAGGAACAGATTTTTCCTCTTCACCATCGCCTTTTCTGCTTTTTATTTTTTGGCGAGTATCTTCGTCCTTTTTTTCTTTTTGATAAATATTTTCATCTGAGTTGATCAGGTCTTGAAAACCACCCAGTACCACTTGAGGAAATGCTACTGCAAACGAAGTTAAAACGCCAACCAGAGAAGCAATTGTTTCGTTGAGTTTTTCTATTCCAGCAGCAGTTTCAACTTGGAACTCGACCTGGAGGGAACTGGTTTCATTAGATTCTTTTAGTTCTTGTACGACGTCTGCTAAAGTTGCCATTGTTTTTATTCTGGTGGAGACTCTTTGTTTATTTATATTACATTCTTGTAAGTTTTCGTTGCTCTGCCTTTTCGTTCTCTTCTTTAATGTACTCTGTGAGGAGAGAGATATAGATCACCCTTTCCCACGGTAACATATTTTCTAACTCAGTCAACGAATACTTGTGGTGTTGCATCAGAGCAAAGTTAGTCTTGTAATGATTTACAAGATTATCATGGGAAAGGGTTATCAGAAAAAATCAGATAAACCTTTCAATTCTAACTCATTCTCAACTCCGCATTTAATACAGTTGA
>Ga0208785_1000856_pt1 | contig 13485 bp, 19 predicted proteins | sample DEB08_DNA_2_FD_185499 | JGI IMG/M metagenome (GOLD analysis project Ga0208785, IMG submission 185499) | Aqueous microbial communities from the Delaware River and Bay under freshwater to marine salinity gradient to study organic matter... | ecosystem: Environmental > Aquatic > Marine > Coastal ...
ACGGTCTTCCCGAGGGATCCGTGATACTTGGATATGGAGGAACCTTTGACCCTGCACTATACATGGAAGAAAGCAGAATAAAGAAAAACTCATTCCAAGGTTACTGGCTAGCGCCCTCTTTTTTTTTACAGAGATGGGCAATAGGTGTCAATCTTAGAGCTGATAAAGAGTGGGCCATTTACGCCACAGATCCTGAACACTTGGCCTTAGGTTTTTGGGTCCCACAACACTTGAACAAAGTATCAAAACAAATCACTTCAGAGAAAAAAGTAGTAAAACAAATCAATCCATTCCAAAATTGGTAACATGCCCAGAACTTACAAATCCCGTGAAACACTTCTCAACGAAAACAAAGAGTTGAAAGAAAAGCTTCAGAAAACAGAAAAACGACTCGTTGAGTTAATTGAGAAAAACAAGAGCTGTGGTGGAAAAGGCAAAGCATTCTCAAAGCCACCAATGACTTTCAAACTTGGCACCTCTGCCAGGTTTGCGAAAAACCAACATAATAATCAAAATCATGACTAGGATTACCTACGGTATCAGCGGGGAGCTTACCCGCGACTTCAACAGCGATTACACTGTCAGACAGCTCAAGTCTGATCGTTCGATTCTTGGAGCCCTTGGCGCACCTGAATCCGTTCAGGCAGTCAGCAACGGCGAAACCCTGGACGACAACGACAGAGTGGCCGATTACGACCGCATCGCTCTTGAAAAGCAAGCCTCCAGCAAGGCCTAAATCTCCCAGCACCTTCGGCCCGTTCCCACAAGGAACGGGCTTTTTTGGCGCATTTAACAATTCATATCATGCACACACCAACACATTCCACAGAACTAGTCATCCAGGGGGATCAGGTCTACAGCCGAGACTCCTTTATGACTCCAGTTGGCGGTATCAACCAACTCATTCAGGAGCATCTGTCCAAAGGCCTTGCTTCTTTCATTAATCTCAAACTTCCACCTCTCTTATCCAAATGGACCACGGGAACATGGATTGGAGAGCTCAATAAAACTTTGCTGGCCTTCTGTCAAATTGACTCCATCCCGCTCAAGGGATCTCAGCAGTATAAGCAGAGCAACGATACATGGACGCTACATCTAGGACCGATAGGCGATAACACAGATCATTACCGACCACATATAAACGATCCGAAAATGTATATGAAATACCCCACCTTTGTGATGATTCCATTCAAAATTAGAGAGAACGCTCTAACCGATCCGTTCTTGTTTTCCGTCATCGAAGGGAAAGCAAGAACTCTGAACCTTCCTAATATTTTCGAAACAGGGCGCATTTGCACGGGACACTCCTACAGTAACCGAAACGATGCAGAAATTCTTAAAACAGATAAGCAACCTCTAGTCCACATCAAATACGGACTTAACCAACTTCACGAAGCGCCAGTGAATGGCGACCTTCGTGGAAACGACCGAGAATTTCTTCAATGGGACGACGAAGGCAACCAAAAAGACATCGAGATACAAGTTAGCCACACGCACACTATAACCGACGACCGGATCATCCAGTTCGTCAAATGGAGGAGTGAAAATGGAATCGTTTGAATCAGAGGTTCGTGAGAATAACTCCTATGCACTCCCTTCACGAAATGAAAGGGTCTCCCACCTTAAGTTAGATATAGATCGTGGCCGAACCCAAAGTAGATTACACAAAGACATTCAACGCTTTCCCATACCGGAAGAAGACCTGATTATTTTAGAACGTATCTACCACAAACGATACTCGGATTGTGGCCGCAAACGTGGAGCCTTGCTCCGTTATATCAAATTCTTCAAGGAAACTCAGGAACCACCTTCCCTTGCTAAAAACTTCCTTAGATTCATCCAAAAGAAAGCCAATCGATTATGAAATCAACACTCAACATCATCGCCGTAGGTGCCGGAGGCGTCGCTTCCTACCTGTTTCCCGCACTATCTAAAACCTTTAATCTGTCAGGTTATTTGATAGACGGGGACAAACTCGAAAAACACAATCTGGACCGGCAAATGTTTAATCCCCAAGATGTGGGTAAGTTTAAAGCAGAATCCCTTATAAAACACCAAAAACTAACTGGTATTCGCCCCCGTTGTTTCTATTTGGATGAATCGTCTTTATACAATTCCGCTCAGGGACTCAATAAAAGCGAAACAGATATCGTCATCTGCATGGTAGACAACCACCCAGCCCGTCGAGCCGCAATCAAGTTAGCCGAACATCTGGACTGCAGTATTGTAATTGTAGCGAACGAATACGCTACCTCTCAAGTCCAATATTGGCACCCCAATCTTGCTATGGACAGCCACCCAACCAACCGCTACCCAGAGATCCTGACTTCTAATGAAGGCTCCCCGATCAACTGCACAGGTGAAGCCCTGGAATCCACGCCCCAGCTGGCCATTGCGAACCAAGTGTCGGCAGCCCTGGCCAATTTTATGATCTATCTCTGGCATGATGTTGATCACGAAACCATCAACCCAGGAGACCACATGCCCATCGAGTTCCAAACAACTTTTGGAAAGATTGAAACCGTAACCCTTGGAGACCTGTAATATGAATATAAGTATACAAAAAATAGAAATCGAAAAAATCCGCTGGGGAGAGGACAAAGGAAAATATAAAGGGTCCATTTCTGTTGCGTCGGAAACAACTTCTATAGATATGGATATTCCAAAAGAATTAATGCCACAATTCATCGCCCTTTGCTCTACAGTTTTAACAGAAACAATGGATAAGCGATCACAGGAATTTAAAAAGCAAATGACCGAATTATTCAATAATCTCCAACCAGCACTCCCTTCTGATGACTGAACAAAAGAAATACATTATCCACGACAACACCTTGTTCGAAGAGAAACAAGGTCCCCTTGTCACCACCTATACACCATTCACTATCGACCAGCGTCCACCGATCCCCCAATGGAACGGACCAAAGATTCCGTGGGCCATGTGGCAAGAAATGGTCGCATGGTGCCAAGTAACCCAAAAGAAATTCGGTTCCGAGGCTCTGGTGTTACTGTTCTTCAATCAAGACACCAATCAATGGTTCAACTGGTATTGCCCACAGGTTACCAACGGAATGACCGTCAAAGCTGACGAAGAAGACCCCGAATACAAGCTCCAGCGTAAGGACTTCCCCGACCTTCAGTTCGGAACCCTGCACCACCACTGCACAGCAGACGCCTTTGCTTCAGGGACAGACAAATCCGACGAAGAAGACCGCGAAGGACTACACTTTACCATCGGGAACATCGGTTCCAAGGAACACAGCCTTCACTACCGCATCTGTATCCAAGGTAAATGCTACAAAGGAAATATTGTTGATGTCATCGAACCCCCTATAGAAGTAACACAGCTCCCTGAAAAGTATCAGCGGGGCCTTATGGAACTCATGCTCAAGGATCCAGTGGATTCCCATCTATGGGACTTCACCGAACCCCTGAAGAATGTAAAAAAAACTTCATATCAAACCCATCAAGGTGGAATCGGACAAGGAGCCAAAGACAGACCTATTCTCAGGAATATTACTCTCACTGCTTCAGATATTGAGGAATTAATCTATAAGGATCTTGACACAACAGAAACCCTTTTGGAAGAAATAGATACCCTTCTATGGTATCACGATATCAAAGACAACTGGAAGACTACCGAAGATCCTGCGGAAACTGCTTTCAAGTATCTTTCCAAGAAGTATAAGTCAAAAGCAAAAACAACTGCCCAGAATGATTTTAAAACCGAACTGTCAAAACTGATTTTGGAAACCTACGGAATCGGAAACATAGCGATCAATAAAGTCAACGTCTATAAACTCGTCGATTTGATTCTTCCAATTCTGTCAAAATACTGTATTACTTTGGTGGCAAGATAACTCCATCAGCCTATGAACGAAACAACCTTCAGTCGGTGGCTCTGTAAGCACCTTAAAGACATAGGCTGCTTTTTCTTACAACGGCTAGAAGTGACCACAGGAGCAGGAGTGCCTGATATTGTCGCCCTAAAACCATGTAACATACAGTATTGGACTATAAGGTCGGCTAAACCCTTTAATATTGGATACACTTCATGGATTGAAACAAAATGGAAAACCAAACACATTCGACCCGAACAATACATTTGGGGAAAAAAAGCCCTGGATGTAGGAGTGAATGTAAACTACATCGTTGGCTACGAAGAAACCTTAGAACTACTATCAATCGAAAATGCTGAGAAAATGAGTAAAAGTTGGAAGCTTACAAACACTTTATTCACAGGAGACCGAACTAAAAAAGGAATAGAAGAAATGATCCAATACTTACAATAACTTTGTCCTGGTAGTGACGTAAAAAACCACCTTGCAGGGTAGGGCGCAACCCTGCTGCGGGCGATCCTCTGCACAACCAACGGGAGAGCAAGTTCACGATACGTTAATGAATGTGATACTCTACGGAGTTCCTCCAGGATCACCTCTGCACGACGACGCCGGGCCAAGAGTTAAGATATGATCCACTAACCCGCTATACCACCTGAGCCTATTAGGAGTTCCCAATGGGCTCGGGTGCCAAACTTTCCTTACAAACCATAACCATGAATCAGAAGCCGATAAACGTATACGACCGAAAAGTAACAAAACTGGCAAGAAAAGAAATGCGTAGCCAACCAGTTCGTGTCCCAGACTGGGCACACGGAATTAAATACGCAACTAACCAAGCTTTTGTGCATAAAACAAGTGTAATGAAAAACTTGGGTCTGGTTAGTGAAAGTAATGCAATATACTGGATCACAAATTATAATATGTATTCACAATACAATCGAGTATATGTCCCCACAAAATCCCTAGTAAGAGACCTACTAAACACAAGTATGAAAGGGCTGGATGTTCCTTCTTTGAAATGGCCTTTGCCTGGGTTCCTAATATGTCTTCCAAAAGGGTCTTTGATTCCAAAGGATTCTGAAGTCGCAAATATACTAATAAGTGAGGTCGATATAATAAAAAACGAAGACCCGCGCTTCCTTGTAAATGCGGCACTGCTTAGCGCTGAAGGTTACTCAATGTGCCACCCTAAAACTGATTTTTCTTTAGATAAAATAGGCGAGGCAGATATGATTTACACCGAAAAAGACTTACAAATCGCAGACAAAGTAACCGATAAAGAAGAACTAAAAATAATTGTAGATTTCGCATTAAAATTCCTAGCCTACAAAAACGCAGTTCCTGATGATGTGGTAGTTGGAAGCCCCAGCACACCACCACCCAACACTCCGAAGGCTAAAATCAAAAAACCTCTAAAAGCCCACATTGTTGGGTTGAATAGAGAGAGAAAACAAAGAAATAACCCCAATCCATCCGAAAGCAATCGAAATACTTTGGCTATCCATTGGAGAGCGGGACACTGGAGAAGGCAGCATTATGGAAAAGAAAATTCCCTTGTAAAAATCATTTGGATCGAACCTGTAATGGTAGGTAAACAATAACATTCGGCCTACAAACTATGTTCCAAGAACCCTTATTCCGACCACAATCCGACTGGACTCCGCCGACACAATTCCCTGAACTGGGATCCGTCATCGCCCTAGATGTGGAAACACGGGACCCTTGTCTCAAGGAAACCGGTCCCTCCTTCAAAAGAGGAGAGGGAGAAGTGGTGGGTATCGCACTAGCCAATGAAAATACTGAATTGTATCTACCCTTCAACCATCAAGGTGGCGGTAACCTACCCAAAGAAACTGTCATTAACTACGTTTGCCACACACTGGAACAAGCAGACGAGGTTATCATGGCCAACGCCCTATATGATCTGGGCTGGCTTGATAGCCTCGATCTGCCCGTTCGTGGAACCGTCCGTGACATACAAGTTGCTGAAGCCCTAATTGATGAAGAACGCTATTCATATTCTCTTGATAACCTTTCCACAGACTATCTCAATCGAAGAAAGGGAGAAGAGATGCTCCGGGCTGCTGCGGATTGCTATGGTCTGGCCAACAAAACATTTGATCTTAAAGGAGATATGTGGCGGCTCCCCTCCTGTTACGTGGGTCGATATGGTGAAATGGACGCTCGTAATACCTTCGACATATACACACTTCAAGTGCCCCGATTGCATAGCGAAGATCTATGGAGCGTCTTTCAACTTGAATGCGAAGTGACCAAAGTCCTTCGCTACATGACTAAGATGGGAGTTCCCATCGACCAAACCGCCGCAGAACAATTACGTGATGAACTCTACACCGAAGAAAAACGACTCCGAGACAAATTTGGAACCCTTGACATCTGGAGCCCTCCACAGCTTGGTAAATTCCTTACCTCAAAACAGATACGTGTGCCGAGAACTGAAAAAGGGAATTATTCGGTTACCAAAGAATTCCTCTCCCAACAAAAAGACCCTATCTGTGTTGCGCTTAATGCACTCCGTGGAATTAATCGACTTAGAACGGTGTTTGTGGAGGAACCTATACATAAATGGAGCTTCAAAGGACGAATTCACCCTTCCTTCAAACAAACTACCAGCGACGAAGGAGGAACACGTTCAGGACGTTTATCGTCTTCTGATCCAAATATGCAGCAAGTTCCCAAACGATCTAAGTGGGGAAAGCGAATCCGAAGCCTCTACATTGCAGAACCAGGACACCTCTGGTGCAAAGCAGACTACAGCTCCCAGGAACCCAGGTTCCAGGTTCACTACGCCATGCTGGAGAATCTTCCCAAGGCGCAGGAAGCCTGCGAAGCCTTCAAAAACGGCGTTAAACTCTATGCTTTCTTCGAAGACGCTACAGGTCTACCATACGACACCTGCAAAATGCTCTGTCTGGGCATCGGTTACGGCATGGGTAAAAAGAAAATGTCTGAAACATTAGGAGTATCTGAATATGAATGCGAATCTATCCTTAACCGCTTCAATGAACACGCTCCATTTCTACGTCAACTCTTCGATAGAACAATGGCCGCAGCTTCACGCAGAGGTTACATACGAACCATCCTTGGACGACGTTCTCATTTCAATAAATGGACCCCAGGGTTCGGGCATCCAACTTTCAATAGCAAAGAACAGGCTGTTGAATACGCCCGTAACAACATCGAGGGGAATCGCTGCTTTCCTGAAAGAGCTTTTACAAGCAAAGCTCTCAACCGACTCATCCAAGGCTCCAGTGCAGACCAAACCAAACTTGCAATGGTCGAGTGTTTTCGCGCAGGACTTGATCTAAGATTACCAGTCCACGATGAGCTAAATTCAATGGTCAAAAATGAAAAAGAAGCCAAATTGATGTGCGAGATCATGGAGCACGTAATCAAACTAAAAGTTCCCACAGTCGCCGATCTCGACCTGGGAAAAACATGGTGTTAATAAATGGTTCTGTATTTTTTTATTATGAAAGTCACGAAATTCACACGTAGCGCACTCGCATTTCGACGAGAGGCGAAAAAACTAGAGTCAGAAGGCTATCGAAAGCACGAAACTGACTGGGAACTTCACAGAGGGAATCGTCAAGGTGAGAGGATTGTAGACGCTAAAATAAGCGTTTGCGGTCGATATGTTTACACAAAACTGAGCAAGCCGTTATGAACCAAATCGAACAAATCCAACGACTCGGAGAGATCCTCCGAACCCGCCGAACCGAACTTCAGGAACTAGAAGCTCAGGTCACAGCAAAGAAAACGGAAATCCGTGAAATCGAAGAAGTAAACCTTCCGACCCTTATGGATGAACTCGGATTTGAAGCCATCGACCTACAGGGTGGTGGAAGAATTGAGGTAAAAGATTTCATCCAGGCCAATATTTCCGAAGCCAATAAAGCTGAAGCATTTAACTGGCTCCGTGAGACCCAGAACGACGGGATCATCAAGAATGAAATCAAAGTAAACATTGACAGAGGCCAAAACGAACTGGCAGAAAGCGTCCTACAGACCCTTACCGAACTCGGAGTCCGGCCCAGCCAGAAACAATCCATCCATCATGCAACACTCAAAGCCTTCATCACCGAGGTTCTTAATAACCCCGACCTTCGAGACTCCCTTCCACGGGATGCCTTCTCAGTCTACGAAGGAAGAAAGGTGGTGTTTAAGTGATTTTTAAAATTTCCGATGCTCAGGCGGAATCCTAAATCCTGACACTAACAAAAAAGAACCAAAGAACCAAAAAACCATGGCATACGACCCACGCAACGCAGCGGGACTCGGCACAGACCAGTTGGACGATCAGGCTTCAATGCCTCTTCTGAATCTGATCCAGCAGAACTCCCCGCAAGTCAACAAACAAGAAGAAAAATATATCGAAGGCGCATCCGCTGGAGACATTTTCTTCGCACCTACAGGTAGAATTCTCGAACAACCAATCGAGTTTACACCAACTGCATTCCGCACCGTTTATGTGGAATGGATCCCCCGAGCCAAGGGTGGTGGCATTGTCGGCATCCATCCGTTGACAGTCGTTGACGATCCAGCTTATGAGCAGGGCCGTGAACGCAAATTCGACGAGTGGCTTGGTGCTAACCAGCTCAAGAAGACGACCTACGTTCTCGGACTTATCAAAGTCAATAACGAGATCACGCAGGCCATGCTTGCCCTCTCTGTCACTGGCCAGAAGGTATCCCGCAAGCTGCAAGGCGACATCCGCAAGTTCCGTTACGACGGTGACCTTGCAGACGTTCCTCCCGCAGTCTTCGCACGTTCGTTCAAGATCACTTCGATCTACGAAAAGAACAAGGACGACGAAGGTTACTACAACTGGAAGCTCGAAGAACCCCGCGTTCTCGACTTCGAAGCTGACGAGGACCTCCTCACAGCTGCCGAGGAATCAGCAACACAGTCCAAACTGATGTTGCCTTCCCCACAAGAGCAACCGCGTCCCGCGCTAGCAGCATCCGAAATAGGAAGTGATGTAATCGTCAACGATACTGAAAACACACCCTACTGACCCAACCGTCCCCTGTTCCTTCTGGAGCAGGGGACACTTATTTTAAACCCATGCCTGAATACCCACTTCAACACTTAGCTGAAAAATTCCACAACCTATTTCAGGGGAACCAGAGTCTTTACGGACGCTCAGAACTAACAGGAGAAGTAGACAACAAAGGCAAGCACATTGCCCGAAGCTGGACAATCAAAGAGCCCATTACCCGGGAACTTTGGGAACAGCACCTGAAAGGCCAGGTGTCAATCGGCCAGGTACCCATTCGTCCCGACGGAACCGTTACCTGGATCGCCTTCGACGTGGACATTTACAAGAACGGCATCAACATCAAAGAATTTCTCGCAAGGATCCGAGGACTCAATCTTCCCATTATGCTCTTTCGATCCAAATCAGGAGGAGCGCACGCTCTAATATTCTTCTCGGAATCAGTAGTTATGGAAACCATCCGACCAAAAGTCGGAGCGATTGCAGCAACACTAGAAATTGGAAGCTGCGAAATTTTCCCAAAACAAGATCGCATCGGAGCTACAGATTCAGGAGACGCTCGTTACGGTAACTGGCTCAACATGCCTTACGATGGACCCACGTCTTCCCGTTACGCTTATAAAGACGAAAGCAATGGATACACTCCTTCCGAGTTTCTCGATACTGTCGAAAATATCAAAATATCGAAAAAGGATTTCCTGGCCATTGAGCTACCCGGAACAGGAGGGAACCTAGAAGACGGTCCACCCTGCCTGAATTACATCACGGCCAACAAAATAGGATTACGGGGAGGACGGAACACACTTCTCTTCAACCTAGCTACTTACTTTAAGAAACGGAACCCTGAAGCAGGGAAACCTGAGCTCACTAATTTCCTGCTGGACTGGAACCGTAAGCTGACAACTCCACTGGAAGAGAAAGAAATCAAAGCCACTATATTAAAATCCACCAGTCAGCGAGACTACCAATACCAGTGTGGTGACCCGCTACTCAAAAAACACTGCGATTCCAATGTCTGTAAAACCTGCCTCTATGGAATCGACGGAGACGAGAATGCCTTTGACCCAAATAACAAGACACTCATCCAAATGTTGACTGATCCTCCACTGTATTTCCTGATTTACAAAGATACGCAGCTTCGGATGACAAGGGACCAACTCTGGAACTACGAGGCTGTCCGAAAAGAATGTATGGAACAGGCTTGTGACATCCCACCACCGATGAAACAAGAACATTGGCTTAACCTGCTCCAGGGATACCTAGAATCCGTGACCATCATAGAAATGCCTCCTGAGACTACAGCCATCGGCCAGTTCGTAGAAATACTCAACACCTGGCGCAAACGAGCCACTGAAGACTCCCAAGAGTTGGCCAACGGAAACCCTGTCGTAGATAAAAAAGAGCGGCTTATCTTCAGATTTCAGGATCTGAAACAACTGTTGAAATGGGAGCAGTTCAAAGCTCTCCCAGACAACCGGATCACCGAAGTCCTCAAGAACCACCTGATGGCCGAATATGGAAACACACGTTGCGGTGAGTCCATCGTTAAAGCCTGGAAAATCGACATGGAGAACCTGACCGACCCAAACCTTTTGCAACTCAAAGAACCGGAAAATGAAAAAGAAAACTTTTAAAAAAGAAGATATGGTTTAATAGTTGGAAATGAAAGCAGAATTTGAAAATTTGATCGACGTATGCCGACAGGTCACACGCTGGGCCGATGCGCCAACGCCGAAAGGGGATTTTCCAAAGCAGTTTGTAGATCGCTTGTTGGTAACGCTGCAAAATCTGCCAGTCGCAACCCTCTCCTCAGAATTAACCCATAAAAAAACAACAAAGAATGACTGACACGACAAATAAAATACCCCGCTGGACGTGCCCAGGAATTGAATACCCTGATGATCGACCAAAAACAAAAGTGAAAGCAAAGCCGATCCCAAAGCAACGAGGAAGGAAACTAACTTGGAGCATTCAGGAGGTAATTGACCTCGTTAATAATGAAAAACTTAACTTAGTAAATGCCGCTAAGCGGATTCCATCTGTAAAATCTTCCGGGGCATTGCTGCAAGGACTTAACCGGCACGGGTATTCGTATGATAGAAAGCGTGTCTGGATTAAGAAGCTTAAGAAAACGTAACTATGACCCAACCAAACCAAGAACCCAAACACGAATCCATTTGCCAAGAAGCCCACCGAATCCAGGGAGGTGACCGACAACAGGACTACGGATCCCCAAAGCAAAACTTTGAAGACATCGCCCACGTCTGGACCTCCTACCTTCAAGTTAAGCGAGCAGGTCACCCACCAGTAGATGCAGTAGACGTAGCCCACATGATGATCCTAATGAAAATCGTTCGAAACAACCATAAACCCAAAAGAGATAATGCCGTGGACATCGCAGGATACGCTCAGTGCCTTGCCAAGATCCAGGGATTCGATAAATGAACTACCTAAAAGCAATCAAGTGCCTCCTTTTTGGGCATAAATATCGAATAGTCCAGCAATTCTCAAAAACAGTAAGACGCATAAAGTGTGATTGCTGCGGCGGGGATTGGGGAATGAATGACCGAGTGCGTGTGATCGTGAAGTGGGATTCTGAACTTGAAGAAATGCACGGTGAATCCTGCGAAATAAAGGAGCCTTCATTTAACTATGACTGAACCAATAATCTACGTAGCCTCCGCCGGAACAGGGAAGTCCACTGCGCTTCTAAATGACCTGGCGGAACAACTTGAAACCCATACCCCTGAAACCATTGTCTTTACAACCTTTACGAACGCAGGGGCCCAGGAAACCGCCAAACGGGCAATGGAGCGGTTCCCGCAATTTAAGGAATACCAGTTCCGGTATTTCAGAACCCTACACTCCATCGCCTACCGTTCCATCCCACACAAGAAAGTGATAACCTTCAGGGACTACATCGCCCTGGGAAAACAACTAGGACTATCAATCAATGCAAAAAGAGCCTTGAGTGGAACGGATAACAACAACTACAATGAATTTAGCCTAGGGGATAAACTCCTGCACCTGGACGCTCTCAAGCGAAACCGCAGGCTTACCTGGTCTCAGGTAGCCCAGATCCAGGAGCTTTCCAATTTCTCTCCTTCGGAAATTCAGGACTTCTCAGAGAAATACCAAAAATTCAGACTTCAGAACCATGTCTACGACTTCACCGACCAACTTGAACAATTTTTGACATCGCTGGATAGCTTCCCTAACATATCGAACCTTTACGTCGATGAAGCACAAGACTTATGCAAACTCCAATGGGAAATCATCAACCAACTATCCAAACAACCTAAAACGCGAACAGTTGTTGCAGGAGATGACAAACAGGCTATCTACGGATTTAACGGTGGAGATCCCAGAACCCTCATTACACTGCCTGGACGCCGTAAGATACTCAGCACAACATACCGTTGCCCTTCAAATATCCTCGAATACGCCGAAACCATCGCCCAACGAATCAAAGAAAAGCAAAAATACACCTGCCAAAGCAACAAAATGGGAGGAAGTGTTCAACGAGTGAGGCACCTAAAGCAATTGAAGGACGAAATGAAACAGGGAACCTGGTTCATTCTGGTAAGAAACAGAAAGTTCCTAGAGCACATAGAGCGGACTCTCAATGAAATGGGTGTGCTGTTTGAATCGGATTTGGGCTCTTCCCTAGACCCAAAGCTCTGTGAGGCAATTCCAGCATGGGAAGAATTGATCCGTGGTTACGGTGTGGAATCCCGCATAATCAAGCACATATACCACAACTATCTGCGAGGTGCCGACACCGTAGCTTACGGATTCAAAAAGACCATCTTCAACATAGACGACGACGAAACGGTTACATGGGAACAACTGAATGAAGGGTTTGGCCTTCTGACCAAACTACCATGGAACCGTGCTTTCACCTTGCCTCAATTCCTGATGGAACTGGCACAGAAAGCTGAAAGAGATGGGGAACTCGGAAAACCCCCTAGAATACGTGCTACCACCATACATGCCGTCAAAGGTCGGGAGGCAGAAAATGTCGTCCTGCTTCCCGACCAAACGCGGCTCACTCGTATGGGATTCCAAAAAAATCCTGACGACGAACACCGGGTCTTCTATGTAGGAGCCACCCGAACCCGTAACAATCTCTTCCTACATCAACCGCTAACCGATCAATTCTATCCACTATGAGCAAGAAACCAATCTTCGAATCCGATCTTATGGACCTGGAGACCCTTCTAACAGCCCTTCTGGCCGTTGCTGAAAAACACGGAGGTCGTGTAAAAACCAATATTACAGACGTTTCCCGCGTCTCAACCCCAACCAATGAAGTCCCTAAGATCACCCTATATAATGAGTTTGACCAGCCTGATTCCTAAAAATGTAGCACTTGTAGCGGTGTTTTTGCCTGAATGTAGCAATCTCCGCTACAATTTAAATATAACTGTTATCAACGGGTTACGTCATTTGTAGCCAATGTAGCGTAGCCTGAGCCATCTGGAAAAAAAGAGAAAGAAAATCTCAAAGTCCCCATGCTACGCTACAACGACTACAAATGACATAAGTCATTGATACTCTTATATACTTACAGTGTAGCCGACCCCCCAAAATAACCCCTAATTTGTAAACTTTGTAGCCATG
>Ga0208785_1000866_pt1 | contig 13387 bp, 12 predicted proteins | sample DEB08_DNA_2_FD_185499 | JGI IMG/M metagenome (GOLD analysis project Ga0208785, IMG submission 185499) | Aqueous microbial communities from the Delaware River and Bay under freshwater to marine salinity gradient to study organic matter... | ecosystem: Environmental > Aquatic > Marine > Coastal ...
GATGGCGTCGATACCGAGATCAGCGGCGATGCGGGCGTCAGCGACGCTTTGGATTCCTTTGAGAACAAACGGTCCGTTCCACAACGAACGAAGCCATTCGATGTCGTCCCACGTCAACGACGGATCTAACTGTTCGTTGGCGTAATCGGCGAGTTCTACCGCCGATGATCCATCGCGTTCTCCGTTCGGATCGGCCTCCGAAACGTTGGCAAAACGGATCGGTCCACCGCGCAGAAAGTTTGCGGTCCAGGCGGGATGTCGGAGCCCGTCGAGAACGGTCCCGATCCCAATCTTGGGTGGCAGCGTGAAACCGTTGCGAACGTCACGTTCACGGCGGCCAAACGTGGCTAGATCAACGCAGGGCACGATTGCTTCAAACCCGGCATCGGCCGCACGGTTGATCATCTCGGTTACGAGTCCGCGGTCGCGCCAGACGTACACCTGAAACCAGCGGCGACCGTTGCTTACCGCCGAAATCTCCTCGATCGAACGAGTGGCCAGCGTCGACAAGGTGTAGGGGAGGCCGGCTCGTTGCGCGGCTCGGGCCACCGCCAGCTCTCCTTGCGCGTCGGCGATCCGGGTGAAACCGGTGGGGGCCAGCACGAACGGAAAGGCGAGCGGCGTTCCGAGCAGGGTTGTGCTGGTGTCGATCTGGCTGACATCGTTGAGCACCCGAGGGACGAAGTCATATTCGTCAAACGCCGTGACGTTACGCCGCAACGTCAACTCGTCTTCGGCCCCACCGTCGATGTAGTCGAACACCCCGGTCGGGAGACGTCGTTGAGCCATCAGGCGAAGATCGCCGATCCCTCCCGCTCGTTCGAGTTGCCGGTCACGCGAACGCAGCCGGAACCGCCGAAAACGCACCGTCCCGGTTAGGGCGGAACGCATCACATCACCGGGGCTCAGCCGGTTTTTCGTCGTCGGCGGACAGCGCCTTCTTGTGGGCGAGGTACTGCATCACCATTTCCCCCATTTTGGCCGGGTTGTAAATGTCCTCTTCGTAACTCCAAAGGCCCTGCCCGGCGTAATGCAGGATCGAAATGTTGTATTCCTGATGCACCGAACCGTCACCGGGATCGCCGAAACGGTTCTGGACTTTGAAAATCACCCAGCCTCGGTCCTCGTCGATGACATGCCAGTCGACGGGAAAGAACGTCATTTCCTTGTTGGGCCATTCACTCATCGTGGACTGGATCCAGCGATAGATCGCTTCCCGCCCACCGAACGTGCCGAAGTGGTGTTCGATGTAGGTCGCGTCTTCGGTGAACTGGTCGGCCCAGGCCCGCCAGTCACCGGAGGTAGCGGCCCGCAAGGCTCGCCCCTTGTACAAGTCGAATTCGGTTTCGAGTTCTTCTCGGCTCCAACGCCCCATGATCGATCCCCTCTCGATGTCAGGTCGGATTATGCCGAATGATTCTGTCACGCCCCACCGGTTTGGCGATAACCAGGTGTGGACAGCAGCGAAGGCCGCTCGTCGGTGTGGACCGCGACCGGGGGCCCATCGGGCCGGATCAGCGACCGGCCAAGACCGTCAGTGTTGACGCTGTCGGCCCGCCGTAGCACGGCGTGAAGCACCTCCATGGCCTGCGGTGAAAGCGCTTTCAACGGCCGGTTTCGGTGGATGCGAACACCGAGGTCGACTTGCGCGATGCGATGCACCCCGACCAGCCGAGCAACATCAATCAGCAGACCGACTTCGACGCCGTAGCCCTGCGAGAAAGGAACCTGCTCAAGGATCGAGCGTCGGCTGGCGTACTCGCCGCTCAACGGTTGATGGATGCTTCCGAGTTCCGGGAAGAACGTGGACAGCAGAGGCCGGGCCATCAGTTCGGTGGTTCGGCCGCCTCCGCTGCCGTTTTGTTCGGGTCGTTCGTAGAAGCCTTTGACCAGCGCGACCTGTGGGTCGTTGAGCAACGGGCCGAGCAGTCCCAGAATGTAGGACGGGGTGAAGCTGCGGAGGTCGGCGTCGACCCAGACGATGATGTCGCCGGTGCAAGCCGCCACGCTCTTCCACAACACGTTGCCTTTACCGCTCCCGACCCCGGCTTGAGGCAGGACCGAATTGACCGAAATGACTCGAGCCCCGGCGCTGGTCGCTCGGGCTGCGGTCTCGTCGGTGCTGCGGTCGTCGATGACCAGTACCTCGTCGACTAGCGGTTGCTTTTCGTCAACGTGAGGCCCGAAATGCGCAATTACCGAATCGACGATCGCGGCGATGGTTGACTCCTCGTTGCGGGCAGGAATGCAGACCGAAACCGTTGTCGAACCTTTCTTCGATTGAAGCGAGGCCAGCGAATAGTCGTCGGCGCTGAACGTCTGCGCCTGCTCGACAGTCATGGTTTCAGGTTAGACAGCCGTCGGGTCGTTCGCTCGTCTACGGCTCGGAGCTGTCCCCCGACGCTGAGAGCGTGAACGTCAGGTGGTCGCTGAGATCCCCGATGAGGTCTGCGAAGTAGCGGCGCTCGGTCAGCATCCACTCACCATCGAACTTCTGAAGCGTGTCCTGGTAGCGGCCCACGATGATTGGTTGCAACGCAAGCCGTTCGGTTTGTTGGAACACCGTGTAATACGAGCGAACCTGCACCTGATCGCCATCCACGGTTACTTGCGGATTGGTGGTGACATGACGAGTGCGCCACGTTCCGTCGTCGTGGATTTTCACGATCGACTGAAAGTGGGCCACGGCAGCATCGCCCCCTTCGGTCAGCACCGTTCCGGATTGGCCATCCACGAGGCGGGCGTGGGTCAGGAGTCGGTTCAAGGCGGGGTAGTCGGCGGCGTCCATGGCTTCGGCGATGGCGTAGATGGTGGTGGTAGCTGCGGATGCCTCGTCCATGATCGGGCACCGTACCCTCTAGACATGTCGGGGGCGAGTGCCGAAACGTCATTGAGGCCGAAATTCCGGTTGGTTCGATGGCTGTACCAGTTCGTTGTTGACCTGATCGCGGCGTGGCGTCGTGACCGGGTCGGGGGGCTTTCGGGAGAAATCGCGTTCTTTGGGTTGCTCGGGTTTTTCCCGATGGTGATCGCGTTAGCGGCGCTGCTCGGATCTGCTGACGCGGTGATTGGTGCCGATTCGGCAGCCGAGATCGAGAGTTGGCTGGTGCGCAATGTCACCGAAGTGTTCGGGTCGGACAATTCGTTGCGAACCACCGTTGGTGATCTGTTTGCTTCGACCAATGGTGGAGCGTTGACTGCGGGAGCGGTGCTCACCGTGTACGCCGCGTCTCGTGGTTTCGTGTCGGTGGTTTCGGCGTTGGACATCGCCTACGACCACGAGCACCGGCGAGGGTGGCTGGCGACCAGAGTTGCTGGGTTCGTGCTGACCTTGTTTACGTTGCTGGTAGCCGCCGCAGTGTTGATCCTCATCGTGGTCGGCCCGCTGCTGGGCGAAGGCCCTGACCTGGCTCGTCGCTGGGGGTTCGCCGAATGGTTCACGGTGTTGTGGACCTGGTTTCGTTGGCCGGTGGTGGTGGCGTTGCTGGTGGCTTGGGCCACTTCGCTGTACCACTTCGCCCCGAACCGTTGGAGTCCTTGGCGTCACGATCTACCGGGCGCGCTGCTCGCTTCGGCCTGGTGGGCGGTGGTGTCAGCGGGGTTCAGTCGGTATTTGGCTTCCACCTCGAATGGCGACAACGCGATTTTCGGGTTGCTTGGCGGCGCGCTGAGCCTGGTGGTCTGGATGTATCTGATGGCGATGGGGCTGCTGCTCGGGGCAGAAGTCAACGCCACGTTGGCGGCCCGCCGCCACGCCGCCAGTGCCAATCCCGACCAGCAGACGCCCGCCGAGGTGTCAGAGGACAACGCCGACTAGCCTCCGTGCAATGTCTGATTTCCGCAGCCCCATCGCCGATATCACCTTTGCGTTGCGTCACATCGCCGATCTGGATGCGCTCGCTGGCCTCGAAGCGTTCGCCCACGCCGACCCGGACCTTGTTGACGGTCTGCTTGAAGAAGCCGGCCGTTTCTTCGATGAAGTGGTCGCACCGACGAACCGTGACGGTGACACCGTCGGGTCGCAACGCAACCCGGACGGTTCGGTTACTGCCGCTCCCGGCCTCAAAAAGGCCTACCAGCAGATGGTTGACGCGGGTTGGGGTGGGATCGGTTTCCCGGAGGAATACGGCGGCGGCGGTTTCCCGTGGCTGTTGAGCATCGCGGTGCAGGAGATGTTGACCAGCGCCAACATGGGTTTCTCGCTTTGCCCCCTGCTCACCCAAGGGGCGATAGACGCGCTGCTGCACCACGGCAGCGAAGAACAAAAAGAGTTGTATCTCCGCAAGATGATTAGCGGTGAATGGTCCGGCACCATGAACCTGACCGAACCACACGCCGGTTCGGACGTGGGGGCGTTGACGTCCAAAGCCGAACCGGTAGGTGATGGGTCCTGGCGGATCACCGGCCAGAAGATCTACATCACCTGGGGTGAGCACGATGTGGCCGACAACATCATTCATCTGGTGTTGGCTCGCACCCCCGGTTCACCTCCGGGCACGAAAGGGATCAGCTTGTTTCTGGTGCCTAAGGTCCTGGTGCAGGCCGATGGGAGCCTCGGCGAACGCAACGACGTGCACTGTGTGAGCATCGAACACAAACTTGGCATTCACGCCAGCCCGACCTGTGTCATGCAGTACGGGGACGACGGTGGCGCCATTGGCTATCTGATCGGTGAAGAGAACCAGGGCATGCGATGCATGTTCACGATGATGAACAGTGCCCGCCTCTCGGTTGGTCTCGAAGGGGTTGCGATCGCGGAGCGGTCCTACCAGCAGGCGTTGCGGTACGCCCACGAGCGCCGTCAGGGTCGTGCGGTTGGGGCCGAAGCCGGGACCGACTCGAAAATTGTTGACCACCCCGATGTCCAGCGGATGCTGCTCGACATGAAATCGTCGATCGCGGCTATGCGGGGCCTGTGCTACCGCAACGCTGAAGCCATCGACTACGCCACTCACGGCGCCGACGACGACACCCGTCAACGCGGCGAAGAACGTGCTGCGCTGTTCACCCCACTATCCAAGTCGTGGTGCACCGATCTGGGTTGTGAACTCACCTCGGTCGGGGTGCAGATTCACGGTGGTATGGGTTTCGTCGAAGAAACCGGAGCGGCTCAGCATTTCCGAGACGCCCGAATCGCCCCGATCTACGAAGGCACCAACGGGATTCAGGCCATCGATCTGGTCGGCCGCAAACTTGGCCTTCGCCAAGGTGGCGTGATCCGAGACCATCTGAACTCGGTCGCCGCCACGCTGCGGGCGTTGGACGGACACGACGAGCTCGCCGAGGTCGCTGTTCACCTGCAAGCAGCTCGTGATGCGGTAGACGTCGCCACCAGCTACCTGCTGGAGCGTTCGTCGTCGGCACCTGGCGATCTGTTGGCGGGCGCCACGGCCTATCTCGACATGATGGCGTTGATGACCGGCGGCCAGATTTTGGCTGACGGTGCGTTAGCGGCCAAAGATCTCGGACCGGAGCAAGCCGAAGACCACGCGGTCATGGCCCGGTTCTTTGCCACCAACCGGTTGTCGGCGGTCCCTGGTTTGCTCGCAGCGGTGACCGCCGGTGGGGCAGATCTCGCTACGGCCAGAACTCGCCTGTTGGCGAACTGAGATTGGTCTGATGGTGCTGGCATCCATCCCGAGTCCATCCTCGGGAGTTCTCGAACTGGGCCCGATTTCGCTGCGGGCCTACGGGTTGATGATCGCACTGGGGGTGATCGCGGCGGTGACGCTCAGCCAGCGGCGTTGGCAACGCCGCGGCGGTGACCCTGAAGACATCTCCACCATTGCCTTGTGGGCGGTTCCGGCCGGACTGATCGGCGCCCGCCTGTACCACGTCATCACCGACTGGCGTTTCGACGAAGGCTGGACCGAACCGTTCAAGATTTGGCACGGCGGCCTTGGGATCCCCGGTGGAATGGCGGCCGGGGTACTGACTGCGCTCTGGTTGATCCACCGCAACGGTTGGGATCGTCCGGGGTTGCTTGACGCGGTGGTGCCCAGCCTTCCGCTGGCTCAAGCCATCGGTCGGTGGGGAAACTGGTTCAATCAGGAACTGTTCGGCGGGCCCAGCGAACTTCCGTGGGCGGTTGAGATCGATCGGCTGCGGGCTGCTCGGGCCGGGTTCCCGAACGCCACGACGTTCCACCCCACGTTCCTTTACGAATCGCTGTGGAATCTGGGGTTGGTGGTGTTCCTGATCTGGTTGGATCGCACCGGCAAACTCCGCCGGGGGGCGTTGTTGGCCGTGTACATCCTTGGGTATTCGGTGGCCCGCCTCTGGCTGGAGACGTTGCGAGTCGACCCGGCGACGGAGGTCAGCGGACTGCGCATCAACCTTCTGATGAGCCTGCTCGGGATTGTCCTGGCCGGGTTCTGGTTGGTGACCAGAGGCCGGCGACCGGCCGAAGCCAGCGACCACTAACCATCCACGGTTGGGGTCGTACGTTCGTGGTTGGCGGCGGTCAGCACCGCGGTTGACAGTTCCGGCCAGGCGGCTACCGCCCACGACCCAAACGGTTCGGTACATAACGCCACGAGGGTGACTTCGGCGACGGGGTCGATCCAGAGCATCGTCCCGGCCTGGCCGAAATGGCCGAACGTTTCGGCGTGGTTGGAGGGACTTGTCCAATGCGGAACCTTGTTTCCCCGGATTTCGGGTCCCAGCCCCCACGGGTTTGGGGTGTGGCGTCCAAACCCGGGAAGCACCCCGGCCAGTTCGGGTAGATGCACGGTGGTGGCCCGGGTCAGGGTGGTCTGGTCGATCAGGACGGGCTGGCACCAGGCCTCAGCGAGGCGCAACAGGTCCGAAACCGAAGCGGAACCTCCAGCGCCAGGGGATCCGGTGAGGCTGGTGTGCTGCATCCCGAGCGGGTCGAGCACCGATTCGGTCAGGTAACGAACAAACGGCATCCCTGAACGCTTGGCGACAAGGTCCCCGAGCAGGTCGTAGGCCGCGGTCGAGTACATGCGGCGGGTTCGGATGGTGGCGATCTGGTCGGGTCGGTCCGGAGCCAACCCCGCACTGTGCGCCAGCAGGTCGGCGCTGCTCGCTCCGGCATCGGTCACCGGTTCGTCAAGGGGCAACGTTCCTTCTTCGTGAGCGACCAGCACCGCCATCGCGGTCAACAGTTTGGTCACCGACGCCAACGCCATTGGTTGGTCGATCGGGCCGTGGTGGGTGGTGAACCCTCCCGGTCCGGTCGCGGCGGCGGCCGCAACCCCGGGCCAGTGGCTGAGACAAGCCAGAGGTGACATTGCCTAACTGTAGGGCCCGAAGGTGAGCAGTGGCCGCGAGTTCGCTAGCGTCAGGGTGTGTCCGACATGACCATGAGCGATATCCCACCCGCCCGCGGGACGAGGGTGTTTCGATCGTTCGCGTTTCTGGACCTTTCCGGCTTTACGGCGTTCACCGATAACCACGGCGACGATCAAGCAGTGGCAACGCTTTCGGCGTTTCGACTCGCCGTGCGCAGCGTGGCCTCCGCCCGCGGGGTTCGCATCGCCAAATGGCTCGGGGACGGGGCAATGCTGGTCGGGGTCGAACCCGAACCGTTGTTTCGTGCCGTGGTCGAAATCGAGGATCAGATCACACGTTCCGGAGCCGCGCTTCCGCTGCGGGCCGGTATGACGACCGGGCCGGTGATCCTGATCGACGGCGACGACTACATCGGCCGGGCGGTCAACCTTGCCGCCCGATTGTGTGCAATCGCGGAACCGCACCAGGTGTTGGCTCCGGCCGAAGACATGGCTCATCTCTACATCGACATTGTGACCAAACCGGTCGGCCGGATCGACATCCCTGGGATGGAAGAACCGGTCGAGGTGGTCAGCGTCACCCGCTGACCGGTGTCGGTTGACCGCACCGGGTGGACCGACTTCGAGCGGGCAGTAGCGAACGTGCTGGATGGTCTCGGGCCGGGTGATTTGGTGACGTACGGCGAGGTGGCCGCCGAAGCGGGTTTTCCTGGTGCGGCCCGGGCGGTGGGGTCGATGCTTGGTCGCCGAACCGAGGCGGACTTTCCCTGGTGGAGGGTGGTAGCGGCGAACGGGCGCCTGCTGGTTGGCCATGAAGATCAGCAACGACAGTTGTTGAACCAAGAAGGGGTCACCGTTCGTGATGGCCGGATCGGCACGGCACGCCACGATGGCCGATAGTCTGCGGGCATCGGCTTCCTCTCCGAATGGAACCGGTCCTGTACGTAGCGGCATCCCCCAACCGGCCGGCGTGCACTTCTCTTCATGACTGACACAAAAACTTTCGCGGATCTGGGACTTGCCGATGAGATCGTTGCTTCGCTCACCGAGCGGGGCATCACCTCACCTTTTCCCGTCCAGGAACTCACGATCCCCGATGCGTTGGCGGGTCGTGATGTTTGCGGCAAAGCCAAGACTGGGTCTGGCAAGACGCTGGCGTTCGGGCTTCCGGTTCTGCAACGCATGAACCAGGCGAAGCCGAACCGTCCCACCGGGATCGTGCTGGTACCGACCCGAGAACTCGCCAACCAGGTGTGTGACGAACTAGCCCCGGCCGCCAAAGCGGTGGGTCGAAGCGTGCTGGCCATCTACGGTGGCGCACCGATCGAAAAGCAGATCGCGGCGCTCGATCAAGGGGTGGATCTGGTGGTGGTCACACCGGGTCGGATGATCGATCTGATCGAACGCAAAGCGGTCTGGGTCAACGACGTCGAACACGTGGTGGTTGACGAAGCAGACCGTATGGCCGACATGGGTTTCCTACCGCAGGTCGAATGGATCCTGCGCAACGTCGACTCCGACCATCAGACCTTGTTGTTTTCTGCCACTCTCGACGGGGTGGTCAACACGCTGATCAAGCGGTACCAGACCGATCCGTCGATGCACGAGGTGGCATCGGACGAGGTGACGGTCGAACACATGACCCACCGGTTTGTGGCGGTCCACAAGATGGACAAAGCCAAAGTGGCGGCTTCGATCGCCCGATCAGCCGAACGCAGCATCATGTTTACCCGCACCAAGGTGATGGCCGATCGGCTTGCGGCCGATCTTTGTGAACTCGGGATCGACGCCGCCGCAATCCACGGGGATCTGCGTCAAACCACCCGTGAGAAGTCGCTTCGGGATTTCAGCAACGGCAAGCTGCGGACGCTGGTAGCGACCGATGTTGCGGCTCGAGGGATCCACGTCGACGAGGTGGATGTGGTGGTCCAGTACGACCCGCCCAGTGACCACAAGACGTATTTGCACCGGGCCGGACGCACCGCCCGAGCCGGAGAAAAGGGTCTGGTGGTGACGCTTTCGCTTTGGGATGAAGAACTCGAGATCCGTCGGCTGCAAAAACGCATCGATTGTGTGATGCCGATCATTGAGATGTTCTCGAACGACGAACGGTTGGCGAACCTCGTTGACCTGGATCCGAACGACGCCTGATCGGGATCTGGCCGACGTCGTCGGTCGTTTGGCTCGTGCCGGCAGTGATCCTGCCGGTGCGGTCGCCGCGGTGGCGGCGTTGGTGAGTGCCCGTTCCGGTCGGGCTGAACCGTTGATCATCAACGGTTCAGTGATCGCGGCCGATCCGGCAGTGCAGGCGGTTCCGGTCGATGACGGGCTGCTGCAACGCTGGGGGCCTTGGCTTCCGGGTCTGGTTCGCGAAGCGGTGCTGTCCCGTGAAGCCCGGCACCGTCAAGGGGTGTACCACACCCCACCTGAAGTGGTTCGAGCCCTGCTTTTGTTGACGCTCAACACCGGGTCAAGCTGGAACGAACAGACTCGGGTGCTTGACCCTGCGGTGGGTGGGGGAGCGTTTCTGCTAGCGGCGGCCGAGTTGCTGGCTGGCCCACGCGCCAACGTCGCGTCGCGGCTGGTCGCGGTGGACATTGATCCGCTGGCGGTGGCGACCACCCGGTTGGCGTTGGCGCTCTGGGCTCAAGTTCCTCAGGAAACGCTTCCCGACGACAACTTTTTGACCGGAGACTTTCTTGATCCGGAACTTCTCGGAACCCGTCAGGTAGACGCGGTGGTTGGAAACCCACCGTTTCTTTCTCAACTTCGTGGATCAACAGCCCGATCGGCTGCAGCCCGGGAACGGATCGCGCTTCGCTGGGCCGGGGTTGGTCGTTACGTCGACGAGGCAGCGGCGTTTGCCCTCGCCGCGTCGGAGTGTGTCGCACCCGGAGGGACCATGACGTTGGTTCAGCCCGCCTCGGTATTGGCAGCTCGAGACGCCGAACCGGTCCGGCAGCGTTTAGAAGCCACCGTTCCGCTGGTTGCGCTCTGGGTTGACGGGGGACAGCGGGCGTTCTCGGCGGCGGTAGACACGGTGGCGCTGGTATCTCGGCGGGCCGCGGCACCTCCGACGGTGCGGGTAGGCGAACTCGCGGTGCCTCGCCCAAGCCCCCGGTCTTGGGGTCCGTTGTTGGCCTCCTCGGAGGGGGTGCCGGCGCTGGACCGGCCGGTCGGGGTCACGCTGTCGGAAGTGGCGACAGTGACCGCAGGGTTCCGCCAGCACTACTACGGGCTGGTCGGAGCAGTTCGTGATGATCGCCAGGGCCGGTATCAGTTGATCACTTCGGGGCTGATTGACCCGCTCACCAACCGGTGGGGGGCCCGCCAGTGCCGCTTCGCCAAGCAGACGTTCGAGGCGCCGACGGTGGACCTGAATGCGGTAGCCCCCGACGTCAGCGACTGGGTCACCGCTCGGCTGGTCCCCAAAGTGTTGGTGGCGAGCCAAACCCGGGTGCTGGAGGCGTTCGCAGACGAAACCGGGGTCTGCGTGCCGGTCACCCCGGTGGTGTCGGTGGAACCCCACGACGTTTCCTCGCTGTGGCGGTTCGCGGCGTTGTTGACTTCACCGGTAGCGACCGCGTTGTTGGTGGGTTCGGCGTCAGGCACCGCGTTGAGCCCGGGATCGGTTCGGGTGTCGGCGTCGCTGATTGGTGAACTCCCGCTCCCCAACGACGAATCGGTTTGGGATGAGGCGGCCCGATTGGCCCGTGAAGGCAAACGAGACGAGTGCGGTCGGGTGATGCTGCGGGCCTACGGGTCGGCGGGCCGAGAGGACCTTCTGGACTGGTGGAGGAGCCGAAATCCGACTTGACCGCTCGGAATTAGGCTTCGGTTGCTAGAATGCGTACCGGTCGAGGATCCCGATGACAGTTCTGTTCAGGAGACCACGTGACGGACGGCAACCCAGCTCTGCATTTTGACCCGGACCGGCGGTTTCCCGCCGCGTTGCCGGCGTCGGGTGCCTGGCGAGTGGGTGACCCGGTGGGGAAACGAAAGTTTGCCACGGTCTGCTGCGAGCGCCCTTTCGTGCTTGAAGGTGGCGGCGTACTTCCCCAAATCGACATCGCCTACGAGACGTGGGGAACGCTCAACGAAGATCGGTCCAACGCGGTGTTGGTCTGCCATGCCCTTACCGGCGATGCCCACGCGGCTGGTTCGATGGGTCCCGGTCATCCGAGCGACGGTTGGTGGAACAACCTGATCGGCCCCGGCAAGGCCATCGACACTGACCGGTTCTTCGTGGTCTGCTCCAACGTGCTCGGTGGTTGTCAGGGCAGCACCGGTCCATCATCGATCAACCCCGAAACCGGCAGCCCGTACGGGCCGACGTTCCCGCAGGTCACGATCCGTGACATTGTCCGGGCTCAGTATATGTTGATGGAAAAACTCGGACTCGGCGCCTGGTGTTCGGTGGTCGGTGGTTCGATGGGAGGAATGCAGGTGCTCGAATGGGGCGCCATGTATCCGCGTCACGTTCGTTCGCTGGTTCCGGTCGCGACCGCGGCGAGTGCCAGTCCGATGCAAGTTGGCTGGAGTGCAGTTGAGCGCCTCGCCATCTCGCAAGACCCCAAGTGGCGTGACGGCTGGTACTACGACGCCGCAGACGGCGACGGCCCCTCGCAGGGGCTGGCGTTGGCTCGCGAAATCTCTCAGATCACCTATCGGACGAGCGAAGTTTTTGATGCGCGGTTCGGCCGAGAGGTGTACGACCCGCGCACCGAATTTGAACAATGGGGTCGCTTCCAAGTCGAGTCGTATCTCGATCACCACGGACAGAAACTGGTTCGTCGTTTCGACGCCAACTCGTTCCTGGTGCTCAGCAAGGCAATGGATCTCCACGATCTCGGTCGGGGACGAGGTGGCCTGGCCAAGGTGCTGGGAAGTTTCCGGATGCCGGTGCTTACCGCTTCGATCACCAGCGACGTGCTGTACCCGCCGTATCAACAAGCCGAGATCTACAAGCTGATCGAAGATGGGGGCGGGTCGTGTGCCTACCACATCGTCGAAAGCCCGCAGGGCCACGACGGGTTCCTGCTTGAATCGGCGGCGCTGGGTCCGCTCATCGCTTCGGTGTTGCGACAGGCAACCAGTTTCTGATTTGGTCCCGGGAAGGCGGTTGCGTTGCCGGAAATGCTCGAAATTGAGTCGTATCGCCAAGCGGCAGAACCGCTGGTAGGGCGTCGGGTTTCGACCGTTCACGCCCCCGACCCGTGGTACGCCAAAGGGGGCACCACGGTAGAGCAACTTCGCGACGTGCTGGTGGGAGTTCGGATCGAAGCCACCCGCCGGATCGGCAAGCTGATGCTGCTCGACACCGACGGACCGGTGCTGGGTCTTCGCTTCGGGATGACCGGCCGGATACTCGTGGATGAAAAGGCCCCGATTGAAGCTCTGGAGTATTCCAGTGACCGCAACGATCCGGCCTGGGACCGGTTTGGCTTGTCGTTCCGAGGTGGGGGTTCGATGATGATCCGCGACCCTCGCCGGCTCGGAGGGGTGGAACTCGACCCTGACGAATCCCGGTTGGGTCCCGACGCGTTGGTCGTTACCAAACCGGAGTTTGCTCACGTGCTGAGCCGGTCTCCGTCACCGATCAAGGCCCGACTGTTGGACCAAGCGCAAGTCGCGGGTCTGGGAAACCTGCTGGTTGACGACATCTTGTATCGGGCGGGGCTCGCCCCGCAGCGACCCGCCAACTCGCTGTCTGACGACGAGCTGAGCGTGCTCTATCGGGCCATGCGTCGTTCGCTATCCACCTTGGGGCGGCGGGGTGGGAGCCACACCGGAGATCTTCAGGTCGAACGGTTCGTCGGAGGACGATGCCCCAGCGACGGGGCGGAGCTTCGACGAGACACGGTCGGGGGACGCACGAGCTACTGGTGTCCCGAACATCAACGGTGAACCGTTTGCGCTCTGCGGTTAGGTTGCGTTCGGTGGTGGGCTACGGTCGGGAGGTGATGAGGTTGCTCAGTGATCAACAGCAGACCGTTCGACCGGTGGTTCGGATCGTTCAAGGTGGTTTGGTCGTGGTGGCGCTGGTCGGCATCGTGATGGCGTCTCCGTCAGGAGCCAGCGTCCACGGGTTGGCTCAAGAGTCAGTCAACTCTTCGTCGGAGGTCCAGACA
>Ga0208785_1000875_pt1 | contig 13312 bp, 10 predicted proteins | sample DEB08_DNA_2_FD_185499 | JGI IMG/M metagenome (GOLD analysis project Ga0208785, IMG submission 185499) | Aqueous microbial communities from the Delaware River and Bay under freshwater to marine salinity gradient to study organic matter... | ecosystem: Environmental > Aquatic > Marine > Coastal ...
CCCGATAGCCGCCGGTGACTTGAGCCGCTCGCACCGCCCCGGTAACCACCGACCACACCCGAGTGATCGCGGCGGCATCGACCGGATGGTCCGCGTTGGTCTCCTGCTGGATCCAACGACGAAGAGCTTCGCCGGCCACTGTCGGCCCCGCCGTCAACAACTGATCCACGTCGGCCGGGTCGAGGTCGATGACCTGACGGTCAACCCAGTCAAGAAGTCCACCCACCAGATCCGCGTGCCGCCCCAGAATCGGAACCGGGTCGCGGTCGAAGATGTCAGCGACCAGCGGCAGCAACTCACGGCGCACCCGCACCCGGGTAAACCGGGGGTCCTGGTTGTGTTCATCAGTGACCGGATCGATTCCAAACCAGCGACAGACCGCTTCGGTTTCGGCCCGGCGCAAACCCAGCAGCGGCCGATTGACCCGGTCGAAGCGGGCGCGCACCCCGGTCGGTCCCGCGCCACGCAGCAGGTTCATCAACACCGTCTCAGCCCGGTCATCGGCGGTGTGAGCCACGCACACCCGTTCGGGGAGCAGCGAGTAGCGCACCGCCCGGGCACGGGCTTCAAGATCAGGGCCATCGTCGAGGGTGGCGGTGCGCAGCATGAACGCAACCCCTAACCGGTCGGCGAGCGCTTCCACCCGGGCAACATCGGCGTGGGACGTGGCCCGCAAACCATGATCGACATGCCAGATCTCAAAGCACAGGTTAGCTTCGGCGGCCAGCACGGCCATCGCCACGCTGTCGGCCCCACCGCTGACCCCGAGCGCTAGCGGTTGGTCTCCCGGCTCGGGAAACGCACACCGTGTGAGCAGACCCCGGATGTCCATCAACGTCAACCGGCAGCAACCGGTTGATCGACTCGGGCAATCCAGAGGCTCGGATCCCGGATCTCCGCGATCGAAGGGACGTTGGCCGGTTCGGCCCAAGCCAAGTCGAGCAGATCCGACCCACCGTGGCGTTCCACCGCAGCGATGAAGTGCTCTCCTTCGGCGTACTGCTTCATCTTCGCTTCGAGCCCGACCAGTCGTTGAAAGACTTTGGTGAAACCGCTGGCGTTCTGCCGGCGGTTCCGCAGCACCCGAGCGAACCGTTCTTGGCTCGGGATGAGACCACGGCCCGCCCGGTCCATGGTGACATCACCATGCCCTTCGAGCAGGCTCATCAGCCCAGCTACCTCGTTGATCACCGCGAGCTGATCTTCGCTCGCGAACAGCGCCATAATCCCGCCCTGTTCCAACGGGTCGTCGCCAGCCCGGCGGGCGGCCAGCAACCGCTGCGCAGCCTCAATGATTCGTTTCGGATCAGGATCGACTGACCCCATGGTGGCTTCCACCAGACCAAGGAAATGTTCCCGCATCCACGGAACCCCGGTGAACTGGGCCCGGTGGGTTACCTCGTGAAGGGCCAACCACAGCCGGAACTCTTGCGGTGGGAAGGCGTAGCGACGCTCAAGGCTCAACACGTTGGGGGCTACGTAGTAGACGATGTCTTGCTCGTCGGCGGTTTCATCGTCGATCACCAACAGGTCGTACTGGCCGAGTACCCGGGTGGACATCCAGCCCAGCATGGCGCCCATCTCTACCCCGGCGACTTTGCGGCTCAAATCTGAGCCTTCACCATCGGCCCGGTCGTCGAGTTTGTCGATGATCGGGCGCAACAACCGCTGGAAAGACGCCAGGTTGGCGTCCACCCATCCGGCCCGGCTGGTGACTCGGCCCCGAGCGTTGCCGCTGGCCGACCGCAACCCGGTGCACTCGGCCACCAGGTCCTCGGCGATAGCCGTGTACCGGTCGAAATCAGCTTCTAATCCGTGCCGGTACTCCGAGGACTGAAACGGCTCACGACCTCCGACCTTGGCCGCGATAGCGCGGGCAACGTCCCAGTCGACCGCGCCGCTCACGTCAGTCTCGGGGATACCGCTTGTAGGTGACCTGCTGGAGATACCCGATGATGGAGGCGATCACGGCCAACACCGCAGACCCCACCAGAACGGGAGCAATCCAGAAATGCCAGACGACAGCAACAAGACTCATGGCCGAAAGTGTAGGCCGGTCAACCCACGAACCGGGTACGTGGGCGCCGAGCTTTCCAACCCGACCCGACCGGTCGATCCCGCCGATGTCGATGATGCTGTTCCGAGCCCGAGAGGAGGATTGAACTCCTGACCTACGCTTTACGAGAGCGTCGCTCTACCAACTGAGCTACTCGGGCGCAGCCAAGAACCGTAGCAACCTCACCGCGCCAATCCTCAACGGCGAACCAACCTGGTTCTACAACGGTGGGAGTTGCAGCAGCAACGCTTGCAGGGCCAACGCCTCGCTGGGGTTGCGGATCAACGCCGTTTGCGTTTCTCGTAAGGCGTCGACTGCGCCGAGCAAACTGGGGCGCTCGTCGCCGGTCATCATCTGCTGTCGATAGCGCCCGGCCAGCGTTGACAACCCGAACCGCAGTTCTTCGGTCCGAAACTGGCGGAGTTCGCGTCGTTGACGAGCTTCGAGATCACGCCGACCCGAGCCGCGGGTCCCTAACCGTTCTTCACGCTCATCAAGGGCATCGAGTTCCGCCCGATGCTGCCGTTCTTTGGCGTCGCCTGCGTCGTCGATGAGGCCCCGGAGCTCCTCGACCAGCACCGCGACCGCAGCCCCGGTTCCATCCAACCGAGCGGGAACCGACCACCAGGCATCGCGCCGGGCCGCTAACCGTTCGTCGGTGGCCAAGACTCGAGCCCGATCGACGTTGCCGTTGGCGGCCGCCGCCACCACCTCCGCCCGATCCGCGTCACAAAGCCCTTCAGCGATCAGCGCTTCGGCGATCGCGTCGGCGGCAACCGGCGAAAAATCCACTCGGGTACAGCGGCTTTCGATGGTGATGTGTTCATCGGGGACGTCCTCGGCGAGCAGCACGAACACCGCCTGCCCCGGTGGCTCCTCCACGGTTTTGAGCAGCGCCGCCGCGGCCGCAGGAGTCGCGGTGTGGAACCGGTTCACGATCAGCACCTTGCGAGCGCCTTCCAGCGGGGAACGGCTCGCTTCGACAATCAGCGGTTCTGCCTCCTCCTCACGCCGAAGGTTGTTTCCCACCGGGTCAACGATGTGCACATCAGGGTGGTGTTCGTCCCCGGCGAGACGGCGGTGCCGCTCGGCCCGGTCCGGGTCGGCACCCGCCAGCAGTTCTCCCGCGAAAATCGTGGCCGCCCGGCGCTTACCGGACCCGGCCGGACCCACAAACAAGTAGGCGTGAACCGGTGACTGCACCGCCAGTTCCAGACGGCGTTGGGCTTCGGGTTGGCCGATCAGCCGTTCCCAGCTCACCGGTTCGCCGCCAGCCAGGAATCGACCGCGGCATCTACCCGAGCGGCCACCTGCTCAACAGACCCTCCGGCGTCGATCACCAGCCAGCGATCCGGATCGGCCGCGGCCAACTCGAGATAACCGTCTCGGACCCGCCGATGAAATTCGGCGCCCGCTCCTTCGATACGGTCGATGTCATCACCGAGGCGTTCACGGGCCAGTGCCAAATCAACATCGAGCAGCACGGTCAGGTCGGGCCGCAACCCATGGGTAGCAAAGTCCATGATCGATTCGATCACGGCCCGGTCAAGACCCCGCCCGTACCCCTGATAGGCGGTGCTCGAAGCAGTGAACCGATCAGAGATCACCGTCTCGCCACGCGCCAACGCCGGACCAACCAGTTCGGCCACGTGCTGTGCTTTGTCTGCAATCACCAACAAGGCTTCGGCTCGGTCATCCATTGAGGTATGGGCTGGGTCAAGCAGGATGGATCGAATGGCCGAACCAACCGGGGTGGCACCAAACTCGAAAGTTAGTGTCGCCCCGATTCGTTGAGCTAGGCGCCGGGCCTGCGTCGATTTCCCCGACGCATCCGCCCCTTCGAAAGCAATGAGAAGACCGGCCATGTCAGCTTGCCCGGCCCGCAGTGTCAGAGCTTGGAGTGCCGCTGTGTTCCCGAAGACTGGCCAGAGCGAGGAACCCGGCCAACGAGACGATGATTGATGCCAACCAGATGGTCAAACGAACCCCCGGAACAAAGACTGAAATACCGGCGATGTCGAGCTGCCGATCCCACAAGGCCGCGCTCAAACGATCGAAGAGTTCCGACAAAAGCGGTGCGGCTGCCAACGCCAGCAGCACACAGAACCGCACCACTACCAGGAGGGCCGCGAAGATTCGCCCCCGGAATTCGTCGTCAACATTTTCGTGAAGCAGCGTGAACCCGAGGACATACACCGGGCCCGCCGCGAACCCTACGAGGCCGATGGCCGGGACGACCAGCCACAGCACCGAGGATGAACCCGCCGCCAGCAACCCAACCCCCGCGGTGAGCAGCGCCAACGGGAACGCTTTCGACCGGTTCATCCGGTTCTGGAACACCGAGGCGGAGCCAACCCCAAAAGCCATACCGGTCCCCAGCGCGAACAGAACAAGGTTGAAATCCGCTTCGTCGCCGGAGATGACTTCGCTGACAAAGATCGCTCCGAGCGGCACCAGCATTCCACCGCCGATCACCCCGGTAGCAAGGCCGACATTGACCGAGCGAACCACCGGGTTCATGGCAATAACTCGCCACCCTTCTTTCAGGTCCCGAACCGCACCACCAAAGTCCCATCCCTTGGCGTTACCGGTGTCTTCGCGTTCCCGGGCCGCTTTCGGGATCACGATGGTCGACACGATCAGCGCGGTGGCGAGGAACGACAACGCGTCCACGTAGAACGCCAGACCTTCTTGATTGAGACGCAGCGTGTCGATCCATCCAGTGTCCGCTAGCGACTCGGCGATCTTGGCCAGCAATGCGGCCAGCCCGGCTGCTACCGGGAACATGCCGTAGGCCGCGGCCACGTTCAGCGAGTTCGCCGACGTCAACTTGTCGGCCGGGACCAAACTCGGTACCAGCGCTTCTTTGGCCGGAGACCAGAGCATGGTCAGCAGTTCCAGCACGAACGACGCCAGCACCAGACCAGCCAGCGAATCGACGAACGGCAGGGCCATCAACACCAACGCCCGGCCCACGTCGGCGACCATCATCACCCGACGACGATTGAACCGGTCGACAATGATTCCGGCTGCGGTGGCTAGGAAAAAACCGGGCAGGATGCGAGCGGTGAGCACCAGAGCGATCGCGGTTCCCTCCGAGCCGTCATTGAGTCGTTCGGCCAGCGAGATGATGGCAATCAAGCCCAGCCAGTCACCGGTTGCCGAGATGACTTGGGCGATCCACAACCGGAAAAACCCGACCGAGCCAAAGACGCGTTCGACCACCCCTTCAGCCGAGTGGGACGTCTCACCGCGAGCAGTGGTGGAGCGACGGGCGGAGAGCCAGGACACGTTGACGAGACTAGAGGCCGGTGGGGCCGGGTGCGGTCACTCCCCCTGTGGGGAGGGATCCACTGAGCCGGTGGAACGTTTCGCTGCGGCTTTCTTGGTGGCCGCTTTCTTCTTCGTGGCCTTCTTCTTCGTGGCCTTCTTCTTGGTGGCCTTCTTCTTAGTGCCCTGCTTGGCCCGGCGGATCACCAACAGTTCCGCAGCCCGCTCCACGGTGATCTCCTCAACCGTGTCGCCGGTTCGCAGCGACGCGTTGGACTCGCCGTCGGTCACGTACGGCCCGAACCGCCCGTCCTTGATCACCATTGGTTTGCCAGTGACCGGATCATCGCCAAGCTCGCGCAGCGGAGCGCTGACCTTCTGTCCCCGACGTCGTTTGGGCTGAGCTAGAAGCGCCAGACACTCATCAAGGGTGACGGTCAGCAGTTGTTCCTCAGTTTCGAGCGAACGGGTCTCTTTGCCTTTGGTGAGGTACGGCCCGTAGCGACCGTTCTGGACCAGAATCGCTTCACCATCGGCCGGATCAGTGCCTACCGTGCGAGGCAACGACAACAAATCCATCGCATCGTCGAGAGTCAAGCGCTCCAACGTCATCGTCGAAAACAACGACGCGGTCGGCGGCTTTTCCCCCGAAGGTTCCCAATCCTCGTGAGTCCCCACCTGCACGTAAGGCCCAAAACGACCCGCTTTCGCAAAGATCGGAAGCCCGGTCGTGGGGTCGTCCCCGACGATCCGTCCGTCTTTGGGCATCGACAGATACTCGAGCGCCAGCTCGACGGTCAGATCCGCGGGTGGGATGTCATCAGGAATCGACGCGGTTTCTGTTTCTTCCGGAACGGCCCCATCGCCAAGCTGGACATAGGGGCCGTACTTGCCGGAACGAACCGCGATCGGGCGACCATCTTCGGTGACCCCCAGCGGCAAGGTGTTGACGAGCCGCGCGTCGATGTCAGGCAGCCGGGTGGAAACCTTCTCATGCAGACCCGGTTCTCCTTCGGGACCTTCTCCGAAATAGAAACGACCCAGCCACGGTTCAACTTCTTCGAGACCAGCGGCGATCCGGTCAAGATCGTCTTCCATCCGGGCCGTGAAGGCGTAGTCAACAAGGTTCGGGAAATGCCCTTCCATCAGCGCAACTACCGAGAACGCGGTGAAGCTCGGGATCAGTGCCGACCCTTTCTTCCAGACGTAACCCCGCGCTTGGATCGTGCCAATGATCGAGGCATAGGTTGACGGCCGACCTACACCGAGTTCCTCAAGTTGTTTCACCAACGAAGACTCGGTGAAACGTGATGGAGGTTGGGTTTCGTGCCCCTCGAACTCCAACGGCCCCGCCAACTGAACCCGGTCGCCTTCGTTCAGAGGCGGCAAGCGTCGCTCGTCATCATCGGAGTCATCGGCACTGTCGGTCTTGTTTGATTTGTCGGTCTTGTCGGCCTTGCGAGCGTCGCTGGCGCCTGTCTCGTAGGCCTCGCGGAACCCTCGATGGGTGATGACCGTTCCCGAAGCCGAGAACTCCACGTCACGGCCATCGGTGGCGTTGGCCCCAAGCCGCAAAGTGACCGTCTCCCCCACGCAATCGGTCATCTGCGAGGCGACCGTGCGGCGCCAGATCAGGCCATAGACCGACGCTTCCAACTTCGAGCTTCCCAGTTCACGAGCGACATCATCCGGGCTACGGAACTGGTCGCCGGAGGGCCGAATGGCCTCGTGGGCTTCCTGAGCGTTTTTCGATTTCGTTGCGTAATGGCGGGGTGCGTCGGGAAGAAACGACGAACCGAAACGCTCCATGACCGCGGACCGGGCGGCGTTGACCGCGGCGCCAGACAACGTCGTGGAGTCGGTTCGCATGTAGGTGATCAGGCCCTTTTCGTAGAGCGACTGAGCAGCCCGCATCGCCATCTGCGCGCTCAACCCGAGCTTGTTACCGGCTTCCTGCTGGAACGTCGATGTGGTGAACGGCGCCGCTGGCCGGCGACGATACGGCTTTGCTTCGCGGGCCCGAACCGTGAACGCAACCCCGTCGAGCGACGTCACCAAACTCTGAGCCCCGGCCTGATCGAGCAGCACGGCGTCGGCTCGGGTGAGTTGGCCTCGGTCATCAAAGTCCCGGCCACTGGCAAGACGCTGGCCATCGATCGTCGCCAACGCAGCAACGAACACCCGACCCTCAGCGTCGTTTGCTCCCGAGAAGGAACCTTTGACATCCCAGTAGGCGGCAGGCACGAACGCCATGCGTTCGCGTTCTCGCTGCACCACGACCCGAGTAGCGACGCTCTGCACCCGGCCAGCCGAAAGACTCGCGCCGACCTTTTTCCAGAGCACCGGACTGACCTCATAGCCGTAGAGCCGGTCCATGATTCGCCGCGCTTCCTGAGCGTCAACCATCTTTCGATCGAGTTCTCGAGGCGAGTTGACTGCGGCCTGGATCGCGTCCTTGGTGATTTCGTGAAACACCATGCGATGGACCGGCACCGTCGGGTTCAACACTTCCAGAAGGTGCCAGGCGATTGCTTCACCTTCACGATCCTCATCGGTCGCGAGATAGAGCTCGTCGGCATCTTTGACCAGCCGGCGCAACGTCCGAATCTGATCTTTCTTGTCTGGGCTTTCGACATAAAGCGGCTTGAACCCGTTGTCGACATCTACACCGGTTTTAGCCCACGACTCGTTGCGATAGGCGGCAGGAACCTCAGCTGCACTTTTGGGGAGGTCTCGGATGTGGCCGATCGATGACTCGACGACGAAATCTCCGCCGAGATACTCCTGGATCTTGCGAGCCTTAGCCGGGCTCTCCACGATCACCAACGACTTCCCCATCAGCTATCCCTCTCCGCCGGTTCCATCTCAAGTTCGACGACTTTCGATGCCCGCATCAGGATGATTACACCTACCAGCGCAGCCACAACCGACGCCGCCAGAATCCCGATCTTGGCGTCCTCGACGAGCACCGGATCGGTGAAGGCCAGGTTCGAGATGAACAACGCCACCGTAAACCCGATACCGGCCACTGCGCTGAGCCCAACCACATGAGTCCAGGTCGCGCCTCTCGGCATCCGGGCAATGCCCAGCTTGACCCCGAGATAGGTGAACAGCGAGATACCGACGAGCTTGCCGACGACCAACCCGAACACCACCCCGAGCGTGACCGGGCTGGTGGCGGCTTCGCTGATCGTCTCGCCCGACACTTTGATGCCGGCGTTGGCGAAGGCAAACAAGGGAACGATCAGGAACGACGTGAACGGGTGAAGCACATCATCAAGCCGTTCAGCGACCGAAACCGTCTCTCGGATCTCGAAATGAGCCCGACGGATCAGGCCCGCGTTGGGCTGCCCACCGATCGCCGAACCGAGGTGAACATCCAACGGGGGATGCTCGTCAAGGTCTTTCAAGGGGCGGGCGGGGGCGATCAGGCCCAGCACCACACCGGCGATCGTGGCATGCACCCCCGACTCGAACACGGCCAGCCAGAGGAACGACCCGACCACGACATACACCGGGATGTACCAGATACGAACCGCGCGCATCACTATCACCACCACCACCGTCACCCCGGCGATCGCCAGCCAGCCCAGCGACAACTGGTCGGTGTAAAAGACTGCGATCACCAAAATGGCGCCGATGTCGTCGACGATGGCCAGGGTCAACAGGAAGACCTTCATTGCTCCCGGAACCCGGTTGCCCAGCAACGAGACAACACCCACGGCGAAAGCGATGTCGGTCGCCATCGGAACTCCCCAGCCGTGGGCTCCTTCGCCACCAAAGTTGATGAGGGCGTAGACGAGGGCCGGAACAACCATGCCACCAACCGCGGCAATCGCCGGTAGCGCCGCCGCTCGTCGGTCACGAAGTTCACCGGTTACGAGTTCACGGTTGATTTCGATTCCCACCACAAAGAAGAACAGCACCATCAAGGCGTCGTTCACCCAGTGCTCGAAATCTTCCGAGATGGTCAGGAGATCACCGAACTTCAACGTGATCTCGGTGTGGATCAGCGAGAAGTACCCGTCGCTCCACGGTGAGTTCGCCCAGGCCAGCGCTACCACGGTGGCCACGATGAGCAAGATGCCACCTGCGGCTTCCACGCGGAGGAACCGGCGCACTGGGCGTCCGATGCGTCGAGCGAGGCGACGATCGCCGCCAAGCCAGGTCAGTGGGGAGAGGTCTATCGGTGATTGAGCCATTTCGAGAGGTGACGTTAGCGGTGCAGAAACTACGATCGGCGACGTTGGTCCGAATACACCACCATGCGGACGTCGGTACCTTCTCTATCGGATGTGAGTTCGAATTCGTCGGTGAGGGCTTCGATCAGATCCAAACCGAGACCCGATTCGTGCATGAGGCGGGCCGGATCCTCCGGATCGGGCAGCGTCTGTCGATCGGCTGGGTGAAAACCTGATCCTCGGTCGCTGACGGTGACTTCGATGCCGTCCGCGCTGGCGGTGCAGCGCAGGTGAATCCCGTCGGTTCTCCCCACTCGATGGTGGGCGTTGATGGCGTTGGTGGTTGCCTCTGACACCGCCAGCTTCAAGTCTTCAACCCGGTCGGCTGGGAAACCGGACCAGTCGAGAGCAGCGGCGGCGACCACCACCCGCACAAACGAGACATAGTCGGCTCGGGCCGGGATTTCTACCGAGAAGGTCATCGGAAGCGGCCGTTCGGTCACCGGCCCTCCAAAGCTTGCTCCAGCGTTTCGTGAAGCTTAAAGATCCGGTCAAGGTCGCAGAGCTCAAACACTCTCCGCACCTGACGTTCTGGAACCACCAGCCGAAGTTCACCGTCGAGCAGGCGTACCCGCTTGAGCGCGCCGATCACCACCCCAACCCCGAAACTGTCGATGTAGTCGACGCCGGACAGGTCGAGCACCAGTCGATGATCGCCTTGCGCGATGCGGCCAAGAACCTGCTGGCGAAGTTCGGGGGCCCCAACCACGTCCAGTTCACCGGCCACGGTGAGAACCGAAAAATCCGCAGCCTGATGTGAGTGCACGACGATGTCCACGCCTCGAACGGTACCGGAACGGCCAGCCCTGCCTCTGTCATCCTCGCCTCGTAGTATCTCACCGATGCGCTCCGTCGACCCGATGTCACCGTTTGCCGACACCCTTGAGCGCCTCAACGAAACCGGTGAGCTGATCGGTTTTCATCACCTGCCAGCCCGCTCGGCCCGCTACGGACAACTCGACGTTCCCCTTCCCAGCCGGTTAGGAATGGATGACGTTGCGGAAAAGCTTTGGAGTCATCAGGCCGACGCCATCAACGCCATCCGACAAGGCGAGCACGTGGTTATTGCCACCAGCACCGCGTCGGGCAAGTCGCGTTGTTTCCAGATCCCGATTGCTGAAGCGGTCACCGACCCAGACCAACCGGGCACCGCGCTGCTGATCTACCCGACCAAGGCGCTCGCCCAGGACCAGCTTCGATCGTTTCAGCACCTGAACCTCGACGCCGTGGTGGCCGGAACCTACGACGGGGACACTCCCGCGAACCTGCGAGGTCTGCTGCGTCGGCAAGCCAACGTGCTGCTCACCAATCCCGAAATGCTGCATCACGGGATGCTGAGCCAACACCCCCAGTGGGGGCATTTCCTGCGGCGCCTGCGTTACGTCGTGATCGATGAACTGCACGTGCTGCGCGGCGTGTTCGGAACTCACGTGGCCCACGTCTTACGGCGCCTGCGCCGACTCTGCGACCTGCACGGAGCGAACCCGACGTTCATCTTTACTTCGGCCACCATCGGTCAACCCGAACGCCTCGCCAAGTCACTGTGCGGCATGCCGGTAACCGCGATCAGCGCCGACGGCTCACCCAGCGGCGATCGATCGTTTGCGCTTGTTGACCCGCCGGTATTCGACGAGACGACCGGCGAGCGTCTCTCACCGCTTCGTCAAGCCGCCCGTCTTGGTGCAGACCTGATCGAACGAGGACATCACACGATCACCTTCGGTCGAAGCCGCAAAGGCACCGAGGTCATCAGCGCCGACATGACCCGCCACCTGCCCGACCATCTGCAGGGCACGGTGATGGCGTACCGGGCTGGCTACCTCCCTGAGGAACGACGCGAGATCGAACATCTGCTGGCTACCGGCGCCCTGCGGGGTGTGGTCGCGACTTCGGCGCTGGAGTTGGGTATCGACATTGGCGAACTTGACGCCTGCATCCTGACCGGATTCCCAGGCACGATCGCCTCGATGTGGCAGCAGGCGGGACGGGTTGGTCGCGACCGCGGGCCGAGCCTTGCCGTTCTGATCGCCGGCGACGACCAACTCGATCGCTATCTGGTGCAGCACCCCGATGAAGTCTTCGTCCGACCACCGGAACCGTCGGTGGTCAACTTATCCAACCCGTTCATCCTGCTCCCCCATCTCGCCTGTGCCGCGTTCGAGTCTCCGCTTTCGGTCGCCGACGAACGCTGGTGGCCAGCAGAAGATCTCCACAACGGGGTTCGTGACTTGGTTAGTTCCGGGCAACTCCGCATGAACCGACCCCCCGGCCAGGAACAACAAGCTCCGCAGGCCCACTGGATCGGTTCGGGCCGGCCGTCGCGCTCGATCGGTCTGCGATCGGGAAGTACCGAACAGGTAGCGATCATCGATCAGGAGTCCCGACGAGTGATCGGCACCGTGGACACGGCCCGGGCCTACACCACCGTGCATCAGGGTGCGGTGTACCTCCATCAGGGCCGTCACTTCACGGTCAGCGAACTCAACCTGACCGAAGGGGTTGCGCTGGTCGGCGAATCGGATGGGGCGACCTACACCCAACCCAAGAGCGCCATCGATCTTCGGGTTCGTTCCCGCGACGCCGAACGTCGAATCGGCCGGGCCACGTTGCACCTCGGTGAGGTTGAGGTGGCGACCACCGTCGGCAGCTACCAGCTTCGCGACGCCTACACCCGAGCGTTGATCAGCAACCATCAACTCGATCTTCCTGAGGAACGCCTGATCACCCGAGCCTTCTGGTACCAATTCGATCCTGAAGTGATCAACGCCTTGCTTGAGGCCGGGCTAGATCCGGGTGGGTCGCTTCACGCGGCCGAACATGCCGCCATCGGAATGCTGCCGTTGTTCACCATCTGCGACCGGTGGGATGTCGGAGGGGTGTCCACGATTCACCACTCCGATACTGGGCAGGCCACCGTGTTCATCTACGACGGGTACCCCGGCGGTTCTGGGATCGCCGAGTTGGGTTGGGAGGCCAGCGCCGAACACATGCAGGCCACCCTTGAGGCAATCACCGGATGCCGTTGTCGCGAAGGTTGCCCGTCGTGCATTCAGTCACCGAAATGCGGAAACGGCAACGACCCGCTCGACAAAGCCGGGTCGCGGTTACTGCTCGAACAAATGCTGGACAGCAGCGCTACTCCATCAACATCGCGGCGGTGCCAGTGATGGTGACCGGACCCACCAACGAGCCCACCAGCGCAACGTTGGTCGGCGCCTCGTAACGCACCGTGACCGTGACCCGACCCGCGTGGGCGTGCACGCTGACCCGTACCCGGTCCGGGGCGAGCCGGCCCGCAGCCGAAACGACCTCGGTCACCTCCGCCAAGGACCCGCCCACCGCCGCGACCCGCACTCCCTCACGGCTGGCGTGAGTAACCATGATCCGGGCGTGAACCACTAGGCCGACCTGTACCACCGCCAGCAGCACCACCACCACCGCCGGCAGCAACATGGCCGCTTCAACGGTGGCTTGGCCCGCGGTCCGGTCCGGGTTCGACCCGGACCGTCCGACCCGGACCCAACCGGTCACGAAACTCTGTCGGCTACCGAGTTGAGCACCGCGTCGAACAGGTCACCGACCGCCGACGTTTTCGATGCCCACGCCAACACCAGAGTGGCTAAGGCTGCGGCCCCCAGTATGACCAGCGCATATTCAGCGGTGGCTTGCCCGTGATCGGATCGGCCCGATCTGATCCGTGCGGCAGAGACCAATCTGGTCGGTACGGCTGAGATGAGTCGTTGAA
>Ga0208785_1000876_pt1 | contig 13311 bp, 9 predicted proteins | sample DEB08_DNA_2_FD_185499 | JGI IMG/M metagenome (GOLD analysis project Ga0208785, IMG submission 185499) | Aqueous microbial communities from the Delaware River and Bay under freshwater to marine salinity gradient to study organic matter... | ecosystem: Environmental > Aquatic > Marine > Coastal ...
TGGTGGTGGAGCATACGGTTTGTACTTATTCAACTCCGCTTCTGATGCTGGGGATTCTGGCGATATTGAAGCGGTTAATGGAACCCTTGCTGCCATTTTCTACACAACAGAAGGATCTATTGCCTTATCTGGAACCATTCGTGGTGCGGTCGCTGGCGATATTGACGGAACTCTTGAAAATACAACAACATCATCTTGTGTATTGGTTAATGGAGCAAGCAAAACATTTGGAGCAGTTGTTCTCGATAATACAAGTGCGGTTGTTAAATCAACAGCATTTAACTTTGATCAGTCTTCACAAAACTATATTCGTAAGGTATTCAATACGAATCCAACCTTCACAAATAGTAGCATCGTTGATTCAGCAGCCGCAAACGCTACAACTTACTGGTTGGGTCAAACATATGAAAGAGCAGTTGCGGAAACAATCACAAGCAGTGATGCTTACGGTATCATCGTTAGAATTGGTAGAGCATCTACAGATATTGCCAACGGAGGTGATTTTAAGTTCGCTACCCGTCAACCAAGAACTGGATGGTTTTTCTCACAAGACTTGAGAAATACAGCAGGTTCCGCAACAATCGGTGATAACGACCTCAGTCCAGCATACAACCCAGAAAATTTGAACACAGTTACAAGATTGTTCAAAGTTCACGGTTTAAGTTCTGGTGAAGAAATCCAAAGAAAATTCAAGATTTCTATTGAAGATATTAAATACTCCAAGAATGACAATAGTCCATATGGAACATTTACCTTGGCTATTAGAGATGCTCAAGATACAGACAATGCTAAAGTATATGTTGAAAGATTTGCTGGTCTTAGTTTAGATCCAAACTCTCCAAACTATATCGCAGCCCAAGTTGGTGACAAATATTACCAATGGAATGCAGATCAAAGACGTTTGGTTGAATATGGAACTTACCCAAACAGATCTAAGATTGTTCGTGTTGAAATGGCAAATGCTGTTGATACAGCACAGACAAACCCAGAGTTGCTTCCTTTCGGTGTAGAAGGACCAATCACCCTTTCGGATATCACACTTGTTGATGCTGGAGCAACTGCTGGAACTGGTTCTATTGCTAATGCAGCAGGGACTGTTACAAGCCCTCTTACTGCTGGAACTGGCTCTAATGGTATTTTCAATGCTGATCAAAGAGTCGGAGATAACTCTTTTGGAATCATTTCAGCCGCTGCTATAGCAATCTCTGAAGATAGAGTTGCTCAGTTCACTGGATCTGTTAAACATCCAACAGTTCCACTTCGTGTAAGTTCTTCTGATGGAGATCTTTCCGATCCAACTGAAGCATACTTCGGTGCTCAATACACAAGATCAAGCGGATCAACTGTATATGAACCAAGTATGGTTGATTTGGTATACCCACTTGCAAACGGAGGAACTTTTGCTCCATCTGCAAATAACACCAAGACTTCTTGGTACTTCTCATTGGATGACTTGGTATTCAAGTTTAACACAAAGAATACTGTATTCTATCGTTCTGGATCAAGAGCGCAAGGAGATTCTGTTACTGCGAGATCTGGTTCTTACAAAGGTATTATTGACAGAGGATACGATAGATTTACTTCACCAATGTTCGGTGGATTTAACGGATTTGACATTACCGAAGAAGAGCCTTTTAACCAAACAAGAGCACTCCCAGATGCTTCAACAGAAGAAGGACAGGCTATGTTCTACACTGTAAAGAAAGCAATCGATATGTTTGCTGATCCAGAGTTCATTGAAGGAAACATCTTGGCTGTTCCGGGTGTCGTTAACCAAGGTTTGACAACTCACGGTCTTCGCATTTGTGAAGCAAGAGGTGATGCTTTGATGCTTATGGACCCAAAAGGCGGATACTTACCTTCTTCTGAAAACTTCGACAGTGAAGAATTGAGAATCACCGCTGGAACAGGTCTGGGCGGCGTATCACAACACGTTGCTGAAGTTGGACAAAATATGGAACTTCGTAACCTTAACTCAAGTTATGGCGCAACATACTATCCTTGGGTTCGCATCTCTGATACAGTCAGCGGTCGTGGAATCTGGGCACCACCTTCAATCGCAGCACTTGGAGCAATGTCTTACTCTGAGAAGCAATCTGCTCTCTGGTTTGCCCCTGCTGGTTTCAACAGAGGTGGCTTGACTGACGGTGCGGCTGGTCTTCCAGTAACTAACGTAAGAAGCAGACTTACTTCTAAAGAAAGAGACTTCTTGTATGAAAGAAACGTCAACCCTATTGCTTCTTTCCCAAGCGAAGGAATTGTAATCTTCGGTCAAAAGACTCTTCAGGTTACTCCATCGGCATTGGATAGAATCAACGTAAGAAGATTGATGATTTATGTAAAGAAAGAAATCTCAAGAATCGCAGCAAACTTGTTGTTTGAGCCTAACGTAGAGGCAACTTGGGCAAGATTTACTGGTCAAGTTAATCCTTTCTTGGATAACATTAAGAACAACTATGGATTGGATGCTTTCCGTGTTATCCTTGATGATACAACAACAACGGCAGAGATGATTGATAGAAATACGATTTACGCAAAGATCTTCTTGAAGCCAACCAAGGCTGTTGAGTTCTTCGCAATCGATTTCGTAATCACAAACTCTGGCGCAGGATTTGAAGATTAAAAAATAGGAACTAACTATTTACTATAAAGGAAACTATTACAAAGGAAACCTAAAACGATGGCAGATAAGAAATTTTGGGCTAACGCTCCACAACCAAAAAGAGCATATAGATTCGTTCTCAGATTAAGAGGGATTGATCAGTGGGTCATTACAAAGGTCAACAGACCTTCTTTGACAGTATCTGAAACACAACATCAGTATTTAAACCATACTTTCTACTATCCGGGAAGGGTTGAATACAATACTGTTTCCTTTACAATGGTTGATCCTATTACTCCAAACGCAACAGGTTACGCCTTGGCTCTTCTTTCACAAAGTGGTTATAGACTCCCAGCAGTAAATAATCTTGAGACTATTTCAAAAGCAGAGGCAATCAATGCTCTTCAAACTCCAGAAATCGTTACACTTGACGACCAAGGAAAAGATATTGAAAAGTTCACTTTGATTAATGCTTGGGTCAAAAATGTTGAAATGGGCGATTTTGACTATGGTTCAGAAGATTTGATGAACATCACAGTTGAAATGCGTTACGATTTTGTCAAATATGAAGCAACCCAAGGATCAATTGAAGATCCGGCACTTGCTGCATCCGTTTCTCAATATCGTCCGGGCAACTAATAAAATACTTTACAAATCATAAATCTTATCATATAATGCATACAAAACTTAACTCAATGAGGTTTTAATGAGCACCAGAAATAATCAGGATCGTTTCGGATCCGCAGAGCCAGACACTTCAACTGGCGCAACCGCAACCCAAACAAACCCTTTAGATTTTGCAACACCAACAGAAATGGTGGAGTTGCCTTCTAAGGGTCAGTTTTATCCAGAAGGTCATCCTTTACACAATCTTGAAACTGTAGAAATCAGATATATGACAGCAAAAGATGAAGATATTCTTGTTAATCGTTCTTTGATTAAAAAGGGTGTTGTTTTGGATAGGCTGCTTCAAAGCGTTATTGTTGACAAGTCCATTAATGTTGACGATCTTCTAATCGGGGATAAAAACGCTATTCTAATCGCAACAAGGATTTCAGGTTATGGAGCAGACTATAACACAAAAATTCCTTGCCCTTCTTGTGGTTCTGTGTCAGATCATACTTTTGACTTAGAAGAAGCCTTAGAAGAGTCTTATGAAAGAGGATCTGATACAACCTTCGCACAACAGACAGAAAACGGAACCTTCCTTGTAAGTCTCCCAAAAACTGGAGTAAATGTTGAAGTTCGTCCTCTTTCTGGGAAAGATGAAAAGACAATCTTGAAAACAAACAGTATGAGACAAAAGAACAAACTTCCAGAAATGAGTTTGACAGACCAGATGATGCTCTATGTTGTCTCGGTTAATGGTGAAACAAATCAAGGAACCATTGCAAACTTTATTCAGAATATGCCAGCGATTGATTCTCGTCACTTGAGATTCGCTTATCAAGACGCAATGCCAAGTGTTGACCTTGCCCAACATTTTGAGTGCGGAGATTGTGGTTACGAGCAAGAAATGGAGGTGCCGTTTACCACTGAATTTTTTTGGCCTAAGCGATGAATACATTGAAGGAGTGTATGAAGAGATATTCCAACTAAAGCATTTCGGTGGTTGGAGTTTTATTGAAGCATACAGTCTGCCAATCGTTTTAAGAAGATGGTTTTTGGAGAGATTGGCAAAGCAATTTGAAAAAGAAAAAGAACAAATGGATAAGGCTACTAAAAAAGGTAGACGATAAGACCGAAGACCAAAGATGTTTTTGGTCTTTTTTTTTACTATTTACAACTATTTATACTCGGAGGAGTTACAAATGTCTAATATAAATGAAGAACAACTCGCATCAATTGAGATTAATTTAAATCCCAAGACGATTGACGAAGGATACTTGAGAGCATTAGGGGGTCAGATTGAACTCTTACTTAAAATGATGTTCGGGGGATCTTTGATTCCTGCAAGGTTTAGAGGAACTCAAAATCAAATGTCAAGTTTTGCAAGAGCACTTGGAAATGAAAAAAGATATCTTCAGTCGTTTGAGAGACACGGATTGACTGATCCAAGAACAATGAACAACAGGCACAAACTCGAAAGAGCACTCGCCAACTTTGAAAGAGAAACAGGAATAAAGTGGCCCTTTAAGTGAGAACTAATCTATGGCAGATAGAACAGAAGAGTTAGAAACTATACAGGAAATCAACAAAGAACTCGCAAAGGAAGTAGAATACGAAGCGAAGAAGGCACGATTGCGTGGTGAATCTGTTGATAAACTTGAAACAGAAAGAAATATATTGGTTCAACAAAGAGAACAATATGCCATAACTTTAGAATATCTTCAAACTTCAAGAGAAGAAAATGAGAAACTCCTTGGTATAGAAAACGCAAGGCTCGAACGCCTACAAGATAGCAAAACGGCAAGCGTAGAAGATATTCAGGCACAACAACGAAAGATTGACTTATTAAAAAAAATAAAAAAACTTCAAGATGATCTCGCAGGAGATGATGAAGAAGCAAAAAAGCAAGCAGAAGAAAGAATACGGCTATTAAACGAAGAATTAGCGATACAACTAAAAATAGCAGACGCCAAACAAGCAGGTATAAACGTCGGTAAAGGACTTGTAGATAACCTTTCTAAGATGGTTGGCTTCCAGAGAGATTTAAATAACACTCTAACTGGGAACTTTCTTAAAGCAGCAAAATCAGGAGAAGGTCTTAAGAGTGTGGTAACTTCCATCGGTAAAGAAATGGCAGCAACATTCGGACCAGCAAATGCATTACAGTTTTTGATTTCTAATTCAATTCAAACTGCTGTCGCTTTAGATGAACTACAAGCAAGTTTTGTTGGAGCCACAGGCGCATCAAGAGAATTTGCTGGCTCTATAGAAGATGTATTTAGAGAGAATGTTCAATTTGGTGTCAGCCTTCAGGAATCAGCGGCAGCAAATCAGGAGTTATATCTCAGTTTTGGTGCTTTTAGTAACTTAAGTAAAGAAGTAAGAAATCGAGTAGCAGGGACTACTGCTGTTCTTCAAGAACTCGGCGTTAGTGCCTCTACATCTGGCGAAAACTTCAACTTCCTTGTTTCTCAGTTAGGTATGGGAGTAAGTGAAGCGGAAAATGTAATCAGAACAATGACTGAGACAGGGGCTTCAATAGGTATACCTCCGCAACAATTAAATGATGCATTTAGAAATCTATCTCCAAGATTGGCTGCTTTTGGTCGCCAAGGTCCAGAAATCTTTATGAAAACAGCAAAAACTGCCAAGAGTCTTGGTATGACTGTTGATGATCTTGGAAACACTTTATTTGCTTTATCAGATGGTTTAGATACCTTTTCAGAGTCAGCATCAGCCGTTGCTGCCGTTAATCTTTCTCTTGGTGGTTCTTTTGTTAATGCGTTTGATTTAACAATGGCAGCAGCAGAAGGTCCAGCCGCACAACTTGATATGCTGAGAAGCGGTTTTCAAGCAGCGGGAAAAACACTTTCTGATATGCCTTTCTTTCAGCAAAAGATGTTGGCATCTGAACTGGGATTGGAACTCGGAACCCTTCAGCAAGTTATTGATGGAAATATGGACTCTCAACAAGCATTGGCTAAAGAAAATCCTCTCGAAGAAATGGCAGTTAAGGCCAATAGTGCTATGGATAAACTCAACGAAAGTCTTAAAAGTATATCAGCAGGGCTTGAGCCACTAATAAGTGTTTTCAACTTTCTTGCTGAAAATATTAAGTTAGTCGGAGGAGCATTGTTGTTTGCTACGGCGGCTTATCAAGTGTATAATTACCAACAAGAAAAGGGATTATTATTTACTACTACCCAGATAGTAAAAGAAACTGCTTTGGCAATTGCCCTAGGGACAAAAGCAATCGCCCTCAAGATACTCAGTGTAGCCTCGGGAGTTGCTGGAGCAGCAATGACAGCCTTTGGAACAGCGGTAAATTTTGTTACCGCAGCAATGATAGCAAATCCAATAGGTGCGATTATATTGGGTGTGGTCGCTTTGGGCGGGGCGATATATGGACTAATCAAGAACTTTGATCAAGTTATGGAGTATATGGGCGGATTTTTCACTGATTTTGGAAATATGTTTAATGACCTTCCATCTTTTTTTAAGGCAGTTGCAAGGCTAATTATGTTACCATTTGATGCTGTTTGGGGAGTTTTGGCTGGAGTTGGTCAAGGAATTATTGATATTATAAATTTATTTGGAGCAGATATCCCAACGCCGGGATTTTTGTCTACTTCTCCGTCATCTTATTTGCTGTCGCTTTTTGATGGGGGAGAAGTCCCCGGCTTGGCTATTGGTGGAAAGATCTCTTCTTCTGGTATGGCTATGGTTGGAGAAGAGGGACCAGAACTTGTAAGCCTCCCAAAGGGTGCTCAAGTTGTTAACAACCAAAGTACAACAAACTTGATGAAGACAATGGAAGAAACAAGAGTTTCTAACACAACAAACAATACAACGGCTAATGATAGCGCAATGTTACAGGCTCTTCTCCGCATTGAAAAGGCTTTAAATATGAAACCAGCCGCTGGCACAGCAGGACAGCCAATCAATGTGTCAGTTAATTTGGACAAGAAAAAGGTTGGAGAAGCGACGGTGGATTATATAAATAAGAAATATGATGTATTTACATCAAGTTAGGAATAAACAAATATGGCTACAGAAAAACCAGAGTTAAATAAAGTTTATAATACAAGTTATGTTAATCCTCTTGACGCAGCACGTTCAAAGGGGCACGTTTTAACAATTAGCCGTATTGATGTTCCTTCAGCCGTTATTAATATGACTGCCTTTTTGGACCAATGGAATGATAGTTTTACAAGTAACTGGAATAGAGAAACTGTATATGGTCGTATGGATACAATCCAAAACTTTCAGAATACTCAAAGATCTATTTCTGTTTCTTTCAAGTTAGTGGCTGCTTCTAAATCAGAAGCAAAGAAAAACTTAAGAAGTGTTTCCCAGATGGTTCAGTTTTTATACCCTTCGTTTAAAGGTTTGGCTGATGGTATTACAAATGCTTACACGATAAATGGAGCACCAGTTGTATCTGTTAAATATATGAACTTGATTACAGAGCAAGATGGAGGTGCTTTGGCAGGAACCTTGGATGGTTTAGATCATTCATTTGATATGGAAGGGGGATTCTTTGAAGAATACGGACAAGTATATCCAAAGATTTTAAACCTGTCTTTCACATTTCATCCATTACATAAAGCAACTCAAGGCTATGTTAATGGTAAATCTCTTAATGATGGCTTCCCTTACAAGAATAGTGGATATGTTGCTGATCCCCCAAAACCTTTTGATGTAGCAAAAGACAATCCAGAGTCAACGAATGAACTTAATGGTGGTCAATCAATTCCACCTGAGATACAACAATCACAACAAGAAGAGGTTCTCGGGTCTGGGCTGGGTCAATCTATGTTTATTGAGTAAAGGATAATAATATGGCTTCAAGATATGATTTAAGAAGAGTAGCGGTTAACTCAAACATTATGTATGATAATCTATTTAAGAATAGAGGTATCAATTATGTTGAACAATATAGAACAGGTGAGTTAAGATATCCAACTTCTAAAGAGATATCTAACTTGACAATCGTAACTCGGACTTGGAGAAGAGGGGATCATTATTATAAACTATCAAACGAATATTATGGAGATCCAAAGCACTGGTGGGTTATCGCTCACTTTAATCAAAAGCCGCTTGAAAGCGATATTCAGTTTGGTGATATTATAAGAATCCCAACTCCTCTTGAGTTAGTATTAACATATTATGGGATGTAGAAAATGGGTGATGTTAAAGAAACAGGATCTACAGATCCGCAAACTAAAAAACTATCAGCAGAATCTCAAATAGTTAATTTCACTAATATGAAACAATGCTTTTTGCTTTCTGAGGCAAAAACTTTAGGTGATTTATCTGTAAAAAGCGTAAATCCAAATGGATTTTTATACACGTTATGTTTGTCTGATAATGATGTAGGAACTCTTTTAAGTAAAATAAACAAGCCAGCACCAAGCATTAAAAATCTATTAAACATTAGCCCACTTGATTATTCAAGGTTTGTTCCAAAAATAGAACTTTATAAAGTTTTATATACTGGAGAAAGAACCTATGTTGGTGAAGCCCCTATTCCTTTTTCTACTGATAGTAGTCAAACGCTTGAGTCAATACTTAACTCATCTTCTGGAAGAGGAGACGATGTAGGCATTGTTGATTTCAGTCTCAACTTTGAAAATCAATCTCCTTGGGGTTCCGGCAGAATGGTCAATGGAAGTTTGAAACTGATATTCCAGAACGGAGAATCTTTAACTAAAGATAGGGTTTTAAGATTATCAAGCAAAGGTGGTGGAACTACGCCATTTAGATTTTCAGACTTGATTAGCAGAAGAGGTCAAAGCCCAAGAGAGTTTGCTGGAGCACATTATAGAATCCGAGCAGATGTCGGATATGCCATTCCTCCAAACCAGACAGAGACACTAAATGATAACTTAATAGAACAAATACAAAGTATGAACTTGTCTTTGATTCTGGAACTGATTGATTATGATTTGTCCTTTGAACAAAATGGTGCTCTTACATTAGATATATCTTATCGCTCTTATATTGAAGCGCAATTAGATAGGGCGACATATGATATATTTAGCATAACGAAGAATCCATATGCTGCTGCCATTAAAATGGTCGAGGCAGAAACACAAGAATTTAGAAAAAAGCGCAAAGAACTTGAAAAAGGCATTTCTAAACTTGAAGAACAAGTGGAAAAAGAAAAATCTTCATTATCAAAAAAAATACAAAATGCTAAAACTGGAAAAGGAAAAAGAGAAATAAGGGCTGCGTTTTATGAAAAACAAAGAAATCTCAGCAAGGATAAGAAGGAACTTGAAAAACTTAATACATCAGACTTAGAAGCAAAAAATGATCAAAAAATAGAAAGATACAAAGGAAGAAACAAAATTGAGAAATACTCAAGAATATTGACTTACCTTTATGATAACGACAAGGTGAAAAAAGTAACAGTCCCAAAAGATGATCTTCTATATTTTTCTCCAGAATATCCAGATCAGGTTAAGCAGGATGTTGTAGATTCTGGGATTTTTGATGCGCTCCCCGGTTTTTTTGGAAATAAAGATAAGTTAGTTCAAGATGCTACAAACGATTCTGTTTTAGCAGCAAGAAAGAAAATAAGGGATAAAAATCTCCTTAAAGCAACGAACGGCGGGACTGCTGTAAAGGGGAGCACTAACCTGATAACAAGAGATATTGCCAGAGGTATCAACAACGCAGTCTTAAAGAATGACGGTAAGCCAATATCTCAAGAAGAGTTGACAAAAATACAAGGAGCAGTTTTCACAGATATTTCATTACAACTTGGATTAAAAGATGAAAACAAGCCGAAATCTGACTCAGATACTTTAGATATATATTGGTTTTATTATGGTGATTTATTACAAGCGGTAATAGACACAGCAGAATTAAGTGAGAAAATAAACCAAGATCACGTTGGATATATGTTTGGTGGAATACAGATACCCGGAGCAGATACTAATAACTCTGAAATTTCAATATTAGATATGCCGATATCATTGGAAATGTATCTACAATTCTTTAAAAAAATGTATATTGATAAAGGTGTTGAAAGACATTCACTGAATAACTTCATCAAAGAATCGCTTCAGCAACTTTTGCTTCCATCAATCAACCAAATGTGTTTTGGAGAAAGCGTTTCAAGACCCGTGACAATCAAGACAACAACTTTAGAACTTGGATCTTATGGGTCTGAACAAAGCCCCATTGAACCCTTTCCGTCTAATGGGGAGGCGTTTGTAAAAAGAATATACACAAATGGAAGTTCTGGACAAAAACTAAAAAGATTATCTTCTGGAGATGTCTTAAGAAAGTGTAGCACTAATCAAAGATATTATTACAACTTAGTTTATGTTGCGGAAAATGGTTTACCGACATCTCTCAATGGAGATCCCATCGCAGATCACGAAAAAGGAATTTATCATTTCTATATTGGAGCAGATAGGGGTTTGGCAAAAGAAGTAAAGTTTTCTAAGGCTAAAAAGAACTTTCAAGCAGAAGCGATGGCACAAAAAGCGGTGGCAGATAATGATGAGTTTGCTGAAATATTTAACTTATTTAACGTTGATTTGGAAATGATTGGCAATACTTTGCTTAAGCCGGGAGTTTATATATATATCAACCCAACTCTGACAGGGCTAGGTCAAGAAACATCCAGAGCAGTTGGTCTCGGCGGGTATTATCTTGTGTTAGAAGTATCAAATACGATTAATAAAGACGGATGGTCCACCTCTATTCAGGCAGATTCTGTTTCAAGAGTTTCAGACCCAGTTCAGAATATCTATAGTCCAGAAGGTTCTGCTGCTTCAAAACAAACAGAAAAATTGGAGACTCCATAAAATGACTTATAAGTTAAATGATGAAATCGTTTTTGGTATCAACTCTCTTGGATCTAAAGTCTTATTCAAGGAGAGAACAAGATATCAAGAGTTGTTTCCAACTGGGTCTACATTCCCACAAACTTTTTCTTTCTGGGAACAACAGAATCTTTTTTATGGTAGAGAAACCAATGAAAGAAATATTATATTTCCAAATGAAACATATCTTAAAATAATACCAACAACAAAAAAAGATGTTGCTGTTTTTGGATTTGTAGCAGATGCATATCAAGATTTTCAGCAATGGATGAAAATAAAGATAAGTAAAAAGTTTGTTGAAGATGATGCCATAACAAAACCTTGGACTGCAACAAAAGGATGGCAGAACGTTCATCAAGCACATCACGAAGCAATGGTTGCTCTTTATCAAGATTTTGCTGGAGTATATCTTGATAAAACAGGAAAGCACAAAAGCATAAAAAACTATGAAACTTTCTTAGATGTATTCTTAAATGATCTTGTATCAAGTATGATTTCAGAAATTCCTTTTACAAAAAGCGGGTTTATAAGATCCAGTTATTTTACACCTATGATGAGTGGGCTGTGTATAGAGATTTACAACTTAGATCATTCTGATGACTATGAGAAATATGATAAGTTTGTAAACAATATTAATTTCAAAACTTATTTGTTGGCTGCAAAGAAGTTCGGCTTTATGGTAGATAAAAATGCTCCTTGGAGATTGATCGCCAACTTGGAATCTCCAGAAATGAGATCATATATTGCCAAGTATATGATTAGTTATCTACTACAAGGAACAACAACAACCGCATTTACAAAGCCAAATGTAGGGACAACTCATAGCCATACTTATGTTGTTGATGCTGCTGGCAATGGCTTCACAGAATATACTGAAGATCCAATGGAGCCGGGAGTTTTTCATAGGCACGAGATTAAAAACTATCAGATTATTCAAGCAGAAAGTGCAACATATGATGTATTTAATCAGGTAGGGATAGGTCCACACGTTCACTTCTTGGGAACTGAACCAATGGAATCTTTTAATCAGAAAGACATATATGATCGCTTCTTTATTAGGGCAGATCAATATGATATTGACGCTTTAAAAGTTTATTTAATGCAGTTCTACAATACATATGTGGCAGCATTTCCAAATGTTGCAGTTCCAAAACTTACTGCCTGTTCTCCTTCAAGTCCATTTACTGACTATGGAAACACTCAAAAAACAAAAATCATAAAAGTTTTTAGAAAAACGATTGGTCAAAAAGTCCACGACGAGAAATATAATGATTTATTCTGGACAAAAATGTATTTTATCATTAGATTAAAAGAATTAAAAGCCAACGTTCCAGAGCCTATCTTGAACAAGAACCTTCAAAAAATAGATCAGATTTATAAATTTGTTGACAAATCTGCCGCTTTAGAGTATATTCAGCAATACCTAAAACAATATTACTAGAAGGTCAGCATTGTTATTCCAAGCCCTAGACGAAAAAGAAAAATGCGTTGGTATTTATTCAGAGGGTAAAATCCTAAAAGACCTGCCCCAAGGCGGAACCCACACTTGGGAATACGCTTCCTTCCTCAAAGACCTAAACATAGAATACGCCAAGATTTATTGCGAGGGTAAAACGCTAGAACAGGCTTGTCCTCCTGAACTCAGGGAAGACTATGACCGTATCTGGAAAAAACTTAAAGCATTCTATAAGTCCTTTATAACTGCTAAGGTTTCTCTAAACGACCATTGCTTCTTTGATCTTGTCCCAGAAGGCTTCCTAAAAGAATACTGTGTTCTCAAAAACAAGATTACACAGCACGTTATTGATACACACAAGCGACCAGACAACTACGACAACTTGCTTCACATTACAAAACTGGTAACTGAAATCAAACAACAGAAACTAAACATAGACTTGTCTGTTCTAAACAACGACTTGGCTGACCCAAGAACAAAAGAGTTCTACAAAAAGATAATGAAAACAGAACCTTACATAAAGTATAATCCTTTTGGAACAAAGACAGGAAGGCTCACAACCCAGAAGAACTCTTTCCCAATCCTCACTATGGATAAGAAGTTCAGGAAAGTAATCAAGCCAACGAACAACTGGTTTGTTGAGTTTGACTACAACGCAGCAGAAGTCCGTGTCCTACTGGGTCTTCTCGGCGTAGAGCAACCACACATAGACATTCACGACTACAACTCCTATGAACTCTTTGACGGCAAACTAACCAGAGAAGAATCAAAGAAGAGGATTTTTTCGTGGCTTTACAATCCAA
>Ga0208785_1000882_pt1 | contig 13265 bp, 18 predicted proteins | sample DEB08_DNA_2_FD_185499 | JGI IMG/M metagenome (GOLD analysis project Ga0208785, IMG submission 185499) | Aqueous microbial communities from the Delaware River and Bay under freshwater to marine salinity gradient to study organic matter... | ecosystem: Environmental > Aquatic > Marine > Coastal ...
TAAAAAACACAGCAAGTGGAAACAGCTATGCAGTTTTGAATCTGTATGGAAACAATGGCGGGGTTTTAGGTCAGTTTTATGCTGGTGGTGGCACGGCAGTTTTAAGAACATACACTAACCACGGTTTGGTTTTTGGAACAAATGGTTCTGAAAAAATGAGACTAACCAACAGTGGAAATTTTGGGATAGGAACAAATAGTCCGTCACAAAAATTACACGTAAACGGAAATGCTATTGTTAGTGGGTCATTGTCTAAGGGGTCAGGGTCGTTTGATATTGCACACCCAGACCCACAAAAGAAAGACACACACCGATTACGACATTACTTTGTGGAAACTCCAAGTGCCGGCGGGAATATCTATAAGTATCAGCTTGATTGTAAGGAAGGCGATAATTATATTGACTTACCCGATTATTTTGAACATTTGAACCAAGATAGTTTAGTATGGGTAAATCCATTTAAACATTTTGGAAGGGCATGGGGTGAAGTGATTGACGGCGGCAAACGTGCAAAAGTAGTGTGTGAGCAATCCGGCACCTACAATGTTTTAATTTTTGGCGATCGGAAAGACAAATTAGCAGTAGACGAATTTACCAAATACGGTGTAGAATATAAGGTGGACAGCACCAAGGAGCAAACAATCAATGACAATTAAAGACATAAAAGACAATCAAGAATTATTAAACGCTTATAACAATATGTTAACGGCGCAGGATGCGCTAAATAATATCGAAATTCAACACAAAGCTCAGGTAATCACCTTAAAAGAAAATTTAAAAAACGCAATTGCGTCACTTATGGCTAACCCACACTACCTAGACGTAGCGGACGAAGGCGAAAAAACCGAAATACAAACACTACTGGATTCATTAAGTTAGCATAAAAATAGGCAACTTAAAATAGACAAAAACTGGTTTTTTATGCAATACTACAAACTGTGTGGACAATTACGACAAGAAAAAACTGGACGACATATCAGACCGATTGCGAACGGTTGAGGTAAAAGTAGCTGAAATGTCTAAAGAGTTAGCTTATAAAAGCCAAGTGTTAGACGAACATCGAAAAGATGTCCGCACAATTATTTTGCGAATTAATGCAACTTTTATTACTGGATTACTGAGCGTTATCGCTGCGCTTTTAAGCGCACTATATTATAAATAAGGAGATATTCATGACTAAATTTTTCAAAACATTATACCAAGTTTTACTAGCCGCCTCCGGGGCGGGCTCGCTGGGGGTTAGTGTGACCTACCTAGACGACCCTCAAGGACTTGCACTAGCCATTACGGGCGGAGCGGCTATTGCCTCAACTGTGTCCTCAGCGGTTAAAGATAAAAACTTTAAACTGCTAATGAACTTAGTAAATCTTATTGCGTGCAACTTTAATAAAGCACAGAATGACCCCTTTACTAACTCTTAATCGAGAGATAGAAAGCAATCGGGGGATACTAGGGACGATACACACTTCGGACGGTGACGAGGTGTGTAAGACTTTAGAACTCCCGTGGCAACGTAATGCCCGAAACGTGTCGTGCATCCCGTGTGGGGAATACAACGTGACCAATTATACCAGCTTGAAATATCCCGAAGCGTTTGTTGTGTTAAGTGTTCCGGGGCGATCGGGCATACTTATTCATGCGGGTAATTTCATATCGGATATTGAAGGGTGTATTTTAGTCGGCAAAGAATGGGAGTTTATGGGGCACCCCCGGCAATTGGCGGTGTCGTATTCTAAAAACACACTGAATCGATTACTAGCGACATACCCTACAGGGTTTAAATTGGAGATCGTTTAATGATGAAAAAAATACTATATGCAATTTGTTCTGCACTACTGGCTATATTCGGGGTTAGTCAAATAGCCGTCTCTGAGGCTACGCCGCTAGAGGTTTTGAAAGTAACCAAGGTTCATGACGGGGATACGTTTAAAGTAAATTTAAACTGTGATTTAGATTTATTTTGTAAAGACGTATCTATTCGCCCAACTGGATACGACGCGGTTGAGTTAACGAGTGCCGAGAATAAAGCCGACGCCATAGCTGCTCGGGAGCAATTAAGGGACTTATTAATTAACGCCCAGCGTATTGAATTAAGAAACGTTAAGCGAGGAAAGTATTTTAGGCTAGTGGCTGACGTCTATATAGACAACATAAAGCTCAGTGACATTATGCTTGACACTGGCTTAGTTAAGCCCTACGACAAATAATCTAGTCCGTAGTACAAGATAGAGATGGCGTCGGCTTCGTTGTCGTCTTCTGGGTAATGGCCTAGTTTCCGCACACTATCCATAACTTTCTCTTTACCAGCGGAGCCGGTGCCTGTAATAAACTTCTTGATCGTCTTTACTCCCACGCCTTTATACGATATGCCATGCTCTAAACAAAAACAAGTTAACACGGTTTTGTAGCCGCCATACATATGGGCTGCGTCGGGGGCTTGGGATTGCCTCACCTCTTCATAGAACACTTGTACTGTACTGAGGTCTGCGTCCTTAAACCGTTTGGTTATTAGCTCTTGTAGGCTTTTGCGAAACGTAATAAACCGTTGGTCGTAAGAGTCGAACCGACTGGGAGCCAGTTTAAATACGCCGGAATACGTACGGTTATTGTGTTTAACTGCCCACCCGCAAGTGGTTCCTAAATCCAGTGCAATAATAGAGTGTTTGTTTGTCATCGTAAATTGTAAGGCCCAATCAAATGCTCAAGTAATTATTTTTTGTTAACTGGTATTGGGCCTGTGGTACACATTCGATAGTATATTTTATCAAGGCACAGACAGCATAGCTATCAAATGCGTACTTATAGTATACCTCAAATCCTCATAAAAATCTATCTCGCATAACACGTCGTCTTCTTTTTAACGAATCAACTTCAACTTCTAAGTCGCACAGTGCATTTATGTCGTCGCGTATTCTATCTAAGCCGTCCGTTTCCCAAACGGCGAGACCAGTCCTCTCGAACCATGTCGTTCCTTTGCGGTCACCTAAGGTACCATCGGGTTGGCGGCCGTAAATAAAGCAACGAATGGCATCATTATAATTATCGTAGTACCACTCAATTACAAAATACTTATCTGTAACAGCGACTAAGTCTTTTTGTAGCTCTGTTGGCACGTTGTACTTTTTTATCAACTTTTTTATCAACTTCTTTTTTCTAAACCAATTTATCATGACGTTCGTACCTCCTATTTCTTAAACCGCTTACCGACCCAGCCTTCGACGTCAATAGGCATACCCTCTGCCCATGTAGGCACCTGAGCCATGATAGCTTCATACTCCGACAACGACTTGGTAGAGTTGTCGGGAACCTCACAGACTACCTCGTCATGTACGTGCATGACTATATCATACCCGGCGTCCTCTAGCCTAAACATAGCCTCGGCTAATAAGTCTCGGGCAATCGCTTGTGTAATATTCTCCACTAGCTTCCCACCGTACGTGTCTATCTCAACCCACTTGGCCCCCTTCTCTCGGGAACCATAGTACACAAGCTCATAGCTCTCACCACCCCATGGAGTTTCCTTAGCTCGGAGCCTAGCTTTACGATACGTCAAGCTCCGACCGCTCGGTAACTTACAATGTAAATTACCGTCGTGCATAAACCATGTGACCTTCCCCGCTGTCACAGGCTTACCATACCGAATGGCGTTTGTAGCAGCCAACTCAGTGTGTCTCCACAAATCCCGAATCTCACTATACACGGAGCGGTACGTGGCAATGGCGGACTGGGCTAACTCCTCCGAGACCTCCATGCCCCACGACGCACAGGTCCGGTGAAAAGTTTTATGGCCCATACCGTAACCAGCCCCAAGAATAGCCGCCTTACCCAGCTGCCTCTGGGCTTTGGTAATCTCGGCTTCTGTAACATTATATATTTTGGCGGCCATGGTAACATACAAATCTTCTCCTTTTTTAAATTGATCCAACGCTAAATTGCAATTTGCAAGCCACGAAACGACCCGAGCTTCAATAGCGGCGAAATCCGCCACATATAGAGACTTCCCGTTAGGGGCGGCTATCATACCCCTAATGCAACTAGATAATTGCAACATAGGGGCAACCTCGTGTGCGTTTATTTTGGCAATATCCTTTTTAACCACAGAATCCACCACGTCGTCGATCTGATCGGACGCAACGGAACCTTTTGGTAAATTTTGGAACTGAACCAAGCGGCCAGCCCATCGTCCGGTGAGTGCGCCATAGTAAACAAACGCATCTCGGATACGATCGCCCTCTGACATACTGGATAGCAACCGTTGGTACTTGGCGGTTGAAGTTTTATACTGCGACCGAATCTCCAAAACGCGCCGGACTTCTTTATCTTGCACCCAATCGAGGCAATCGGCCACGGCCTCTTTAGTCAATGACTGCAAACCGACACTGCGCTCGTTGGCCCACTCTATTAATTTATCTCGTTGGCTTACGGCGATACCGCCGGTTATTTCTTTGGCTTCTTTATCAAGCTGTTCGGCGTATAGGGCGAGTAGCTCTAGTGCGTTCTCTACACCTTGTCGATCAACAGGTACGCCTCGGTAATTAATACGCTGGTCCAACGCCCACACTTTTTTTTCAAACCCAAAGTCTTGGGTGAAGTTATGACTGATTGCTCGTTCTGTACGAACGTCTTGGAGACAGTAGTCGTACAGCTTCTTGAGTTTAGTATCGTCCTCGAGATAGGCAAGCCCGTCTTTAGTCTTTCGGGGCTTACTGAGTTGAAGCATGATTGCCCGGCCTTCGGTGTCTTTATTTTCTTGTAGCCCTAGGGCCATGGGAGCTGTCTTCAAATCTCGGGGTACGCCCCATCGGGCGCACAATGCTGCGGAGCATCGCCATTGTTCTGGCTTTATCTCTGGCCATCCATATTTCTTTACGCATATAGATTCCCAGAGTGCTCGCTCAAACATGGCATTGTGCGCCTCAACGATCCCACCCATATCAATGTGCAAGGCTACTATATCTGGCAGCTCTGAGCCTATTACTAGTTTAGGCTCAGTATCTGAGAAAGCGTAGGCCATGCACAAGATCTCGGTTGTTGGGTCTTGTGCGTATCGCCACGAACCACTGGCTGTTAGGTCGCAATACGACCTTGTTTCGAAGTCGATATATAGCATGAGTGCGCCCTAGCTCAACAAATCTGAGTTATCTGTTGCGTCCTCTTGATCGTCAAACGCTTCCATCAATCGGTCGACTTGGGCCGAAGTCGTTTTACCTTCACCCATGGGCTCACCGTCTCGGTGCTTTTGTACAGCAGCTAAATAAAACTTGACGCCTTTATTGCCAAGGTGGTCATAGGTTCCTGCGTTAACTAACGCGCGACCGTAGCATCCGCCATACATTTCGTTCCGGCCTTCCTCGGCGGTCATAACCTCGCCCTTAGCGTTTTTTAAAAGCGGTGCTTGATTCTTACTGTCCAGCGAGACATAAATCATATCTTCGTACCCGGGCTTGATCTCACCTTCTTTGTCAAGGTTAGCGTTTCCATCTTTAAAGGGTACTCGAATCTTCTTCACCAACTCGGGTGTTGCTTTTGGCCATTGCTCTTTAATTAAATCTTTAACGATTTTGTTTAAGGCCGATAGGTCAGTGTCTTTAGAGAACAACAAATCGACGCACCATTTCTCAATAACTCGGCCGTCGATTTGCGTACTTAGTTTATCTACTAAATACGGGTACGATAGTTTACCCACTGGTGTAATAACATTATTCTTGTAACTTTGTTTTGCCATTTTAATCTCCTTAATCTATTAAACCTATTTATCCATTAACTCTAGACCATAACTCTAGACCAAGCCAAGCCTTTATAACTTCCTCTTTTAACCGATTACTTGCGTATTCAATTGATCCCCAATACTGGCTAACTGCTTCCAGCACTACTTCTTTATCGTCTTGCAATGCCGTACTCGCATAACACAACGCACGCCCATTCTGCTTAACTGCTGCCAGAACCACAGCTTTGTCAAGTTTATCAGATTCACTTGCATACGCTAACGCATACCCGTCCTGCGTTACCTTTTCTAAAATTTCTTGGTTTGCCATTTTAATCTCCTTAATCTATTAATCTATTAAACTTGTTAACTCGTTGCCTAAATTATAAGGCTCTCTTTTATCTGTGTCCGAAACCAGTACTGGTTTTTTCTCTGGGACCATAACATATTTTTGCACAACCTCCTTGTCATCGACTAACTTTTCCATCTGGGCTGGAGATTTGAGTTTAATATCAAAAATGTCGAGGCCATATTCGCTCTGTAATTCTTCGGCAACTTTGTTCTCATTAATCCATTTTCTGGTGGCTCGCCCACCCAATACTAACTTATGTCTCGGAATCTCACAACCTTCTAAAGCTAGATTATAACCATACGTTTCAACCGCTGTCAACCACTTCTTTATGGCACTGGCATTTTCTAACACCTTGCTGATTGTTTCCATGCTTAGCTGCTCCACCTCGGGCAACGTAGTAACATCGCCTTCAATATCAGTTTTAGTCGTGACGTTGCTAATCCGTTTAAGCTCGGGGCACACACCTTTTACTTTACAAAACTGGCACCACGGCCCTTGGTTGTATTCTGGGTCTTCCTTTACTTTTTCATATCGTCCTTCTAAAAATGCTTGAAACGCAATTAACGATCGAGCCGGCACTTCAACTTTACGGATTGGGTCTTTTTCCATCCGTGGTTGCACAATCGCTACATAAAACTTTTTACCGCACATGATGTCAAGCCCCTCAAGCTCTATTGCGCCCAACAAATAATAAAGCAATTGGGGGTTGTTCTCTGGTTGCACACTAATGCCTTGGCCGTATTTAAAATCGATAACCGTTAGTGTTGTCTTTGATGAAACAATAGCATCTGCCGTGCCAAAAAAGTGACCACCGTCAATAGAGTCTAGGCGGATACGTTGCTCGACATATAGCTTACTAGTTTTCTTAACGTGTCGCCGGACGTAGTTCACGTACATGATAATGGCGTCGATCATCTCGTCGGGCAAGGTACCGACCGACTCCAGTGGTAACACGCCTTTTAAAATCTCGGCGGCTATATTATGCGCCGTGGTTCCTTCGTTAGCATAATCGCTTGACTCCTCAAATGTTTTAGCTTGTGAAGCCAAACATGGCTGGGCCGTACAGTTAGTCCAAATGTGTGCGGCTGATGCGCCGAATAGTGAATGTGTGCTCATAATACCTGCGTCCCGGCTCTGAATGAATTTGCCATGCGCTTAACCAGATCATCTAATGCTCGGTTCTTTGGGTCAAGTATCTCGTCAATGTAGGATAGCCCCCAGTTTTCTACCACCGATAAGTCCAATAGATTGTGGTGTATATGCACTCTGGCACCCGGGAGCTTGCTTCCGTCTTTGGCTACAAAATACCCATACGTTGCGTCGAAACTATAACAGCTTGGGAAAGCGTGCTTACTACCCACCCCCAAGCGTTTAACGAGTCGAGGTGCGTATTGAGCAGCCATGTCTAGGTTCTTTTCTAGCTTAACAATCTTACTAAGTTTTTCTGTTCTGTGATCAATTACTTCCATAGTCTACTCCTTTTAAAATATGACAAATAACATCTACAGTCCATCCGTTACCCAGCATTTCAAGTCTTTTATTATCACTCACCCCACTTGTATAGTTATCGGGTACCTGTTGACATCTTTCAGCCTCTATCGGATGCATGCGTCTATAAATATCATTTTCATAATCTAAAACAATATTTGATTTATTAGCGGGACTTGATTTGGGTAAGGTACCTACCTTTTTTTCTTTGAAGTAAGCTCTATCTCCTTGAGACCCATAACCTTTGCCACTCAAATCCCACTGAACGTAATTTTTTGTCGCCTTTTTTGTTTTGGTTATTCTTTCATCCGTAAATACCTTATACGTGTCATCATAGATAATATCTCCAAGCACAATACCCTTGTCCTCTGGTTGGCCAGCAACAGGCAAGTTAGTCCAGTAATATCGTTGACGATTTTGCGCACTAACTAGCGCACTGTTAATTAAGATAGGCGCAACCCCCACTAAATCTGTAATAACATCAAGATACTCTTTCTTCATGCGTACATTTTCGAGCAAAAAGTATTTTGGTTTACACTCTTCTAATAGCCTAATAAACTCAAAAAACAATACCGATCTAGGGTCATCAAATGCCAGCTGTTTTCCCGCAAAACTAAACCCTTGACAAGGCGAACCTGCCAGAAGTAAATCAATATTTGGTAAATCTTCACCCTTTACGTTTTTAACATCGCCCAACTGGATAGTGTTTGGATAGTTTTTCTGAGCAATCTTAATGGCGTATTTGTCAATCTCGCTGGCATAATAATTTTCTACTTTTATGCCTAGGCGGTCTAGCGCAATTTGGCCACAACTCATACCGTCAAACAAACTCAACACATTCATTTTAAAACCTCCTTAATCTTTCTCTTTTTAAAAAACATAGACCTCATTATAACATGGTCGATACTATCCTTAACAACCAATACCTGCGCAATAACTTTATTTTCTTGGCCAATCCGATGGCACCGGTCAACTGCTTGGTCCATCTCTCCGGGCACCCAGCTGTTCTCTACAAATACCACGTGACTGGCTGCGGTTAGGGTAAGCCCAGTGCCGGCAGCTTGTATCTGGCCGATAAATACTTTAGTGTCTGCGTCTTTTTGAAAGCGGTCAACGTAGCGTTGGCGATCTGTTGACGCTGTACCGCCATAGACTAGCACTGCTCCGTCGTCTTTAAACGCTTCGTACAACCCTTCACATACTACTTTGTGGTACGCAAACACCACAACCTTTTCAACGCCGCTCGCCATCACATCTTTAATGTAGCCGATGCTCTGTGGCAGCTTAGCTTCTCCAAGCTCTCGCCGAATAGTAGCCATCTCGCCGATAAGGTTAGCATCTGGCTTTTCTAAAATCTTGGCCACATCAAACAGCCCTTCTTGCTTGACTATATTTTTGGTATCCTTGGTTTGCTCCATAGGAATAATCTGCATCGTCTTGCTTGGTAAGTCGGTAAGTACATCTTTCTTTAACCGCCGTAGCATCACGGTGCGTTTGAGTCTGTAGTTCAATTCGTCGGTACAACTGGCCCCCTTAACATCAAACCCAAAGGGGCCCTCCTTGCCGTTACAAAATTTATAACCGTACTTTTTATAATTGTCGTATGGCTCAACCGTTGCTGGTTTTAAAAACCGAAGTATGCTATACAGCTCAATAGGCCGGTTAAGCATTGGGGTACCAGTGAGCATGAGTCGCCGGTCGGCTCTAGCTCCAAGTAGAAACGACGCTTTGGCCCGTTTGGACGTGGGGTTTTTAAGGTAATGCGCCTCATCATAGATCACCATATCGGGGGCCCATGCGCGTAGCTGCTCGTAGATATACCGTTTGGAGACCAGATCGTAGTTAGCAATGACGACGTTGTTTGTGGCTATGATTGCCGATTTACCGTTGGCGACTACTTGGGTGAGTAAGTTATCCGACCATTGGTCAAATTGCTCTTGCCACATATACTTTAGTGAAGCTGGACACAAGACTAAAATGCGCCGGACGTCGATGTACCGCAACGCCTCAATGGTTTGTACAGTTTTACCCAGCCCCTGCTCGTCAGCAAGCAATAAGTTTTTATTGGCCACAATCGTTTGGATGCCTTCCTTTTGGTAGTCGTATAAGAAATCTGGTAGGGTGAGTCGAGCTGGTGGCTGTAAAAGTTTATCTCTAAACATCTCAGTACCGATGCCGGAAAGCTCTGCGGCTCTCATGGCCAGTGCCCAGTCTTTAGTTTTCCAAGCTGTGTTTCCGGCTGACCATTTCATCCGGCATTGTTTCGGTATGTCTTTTTCTTCCCGACTACAAGCATAAAAATACTCTTGCGATAATGAGTCATAAGTTAAAGTTGGTTTAATCATTTTTTGCCTCCTGCGCAATCTTTACACTTAGCCCAACATTCCGCCATTTCAATTCGCACTTGCTCACTAACAAACCGCCACGCGTGGATACTCTGCGTCACCGCTGCCCTAACCACATCTATATCATTCCTCAATTCCTCACTCGCATATTTCAACGCACTCCCCCGCTGCTCCACCGCTGCCAGTACAACATCCCGATCGCCTTGCAATTCCTCACTCGCATAACAGAACGCACTCCCCCACTGCTCCACCGCTGCCAGCACCACCTCACGATCTCCACGTAATTCCTCACTCGCATACCGCAACGCACGCCCATACTGCTTCACCGCTGCCATGACTATATCACGATCATTCTGCAATGCCTCACTTGCATAATCCAACGCAAGACCATTCTGCTTCACCGCTGCCATCACGACATCCCGATCACCCTTCAATTCCTCACTCGCATGCAGCAAATTAAGCCCATACTGCTTCACAGCTTCCAACACTTCTGCCTTTGTACTGTTCTCATTAATCATTTTCTTTCTACTCCGCTACTTGTATTCTCGTGTTATCTATTTGCCGGATACGTTCCTGACACACATGGATGATTTTTTCATAATCCAGTCGTCGCTCACCCGGTTTGTTGCGTAGCACACGTTTAACAATATCAGCGTCCCACGGATTTAAATTGTACTCAAGCCAAATATCCCATGGCTGTATTTTGTACTTGGAATAGTCCGACGCACCAATGTTATGCGATCTTATATCGTCACTCATCTTACAACGCTCCCAATGTTTCAAAGAATAAAAACAAAATAAATGTGAAGACGTAATACCACACCACTAACGCAACCGCAGCCAGTAAAAGACGTACTAAAACGTTGTAGCATACTCCGCCTAAGGTTCGATCGTTTTCGTCTAAATCCGGGCCGGCAATAACAAACCCCACGGCCCCCATCAACGAACCCCAATACACTATACTAAATACCCCCACTTGCCAATAAGTTATCATATCAATCATTTTTTAACTCCTGTTCCATACACTTAGCCCACCCTTGCACCATGTCAATTTGCATTTCCTCACTAACCCACCCCAACGCGCTCGCATTCTGTCGAACCGCTGCTAAGATGAACTCACGATCATTTTTTAATTCATAACTCGCAAACTGCAACGCACTCCCATCCTGCTTCACCGCTTCCAGTACCACCTCACGATCCCCACGCAACTCATCACTCAAAGTAACCAACGCATACCCGTTCGCTCGCACCGCTTCCAGTACCATCTCACGATCATGCTCCAATATCCTAATCAAATTAATAAACGTATCCCCCCGCTTCACCGCTTCCAGTAGCTTCTCACGATAACGCTTCAATGTCTCACTCGCATTTGCCCAACACTCTGCCTTTGTACTAGTCTTATCAATCATTTTTTACCTCTTTAATTCCTAACCAATCTTGAATAATGTTACGTTGTATTTGCCTACTTGCATAGTTAACTGCGGTCCAAGACTTACTCAAAGCTGCCCTAACCACATCTATATCATTCTTCAATTCCTCACTCGCATATTTCAACGCACGCCCATTCCTCAACAAATTCCCATTGTAACCAACCGCTGCCAGCACCACCTCTTTGTCATTGCGTAATTCCTCACTCGCAAACTCCAACGCAAAGCTATTCTCCCTCACCGCTTCCATTACAACTTCTTTATCACCACGCAACTCATCGCTGGCATACTCCAACGCACGCCCATCCTGCCTCACCGCTGCCAGTACCACATCACGATCATTCTGCAATTCCTTACTCGCATACTCCAACGCAAGCCCATTCTGCTTCACAGCCGCCAGCACAACTTCTTTATCCCCCGACGCCAGCATAAAGTGACTGCCCAAGTAGATATCTTTCAATTCCTCCCTCGCATGATACAACGTCAATCCATTCTGCGTCACCGCTGCCAGTACAACATCCCGATCAGCCAGCAAGTCATCACTGACATAGCACAAAGCATATGCATCCTGCTTAACCGCTTCCAGCACCAGGTCTTTATCATTTTGAAATGCCCTGACGCAATCCGACAACGCACTCCCTTTCTGACTCACCACTTTCAGTATAAAATTACGATCATTCTGCAATTCCTTACTCGCATACCTCAACGCCCAGCTATCCCGACTAACCGCTTCCCACACCACCTCACGATCATTCTGCAAGTCCGCACTTGCATACGCCAACGCATACTTCCCCGTAAGAAAGGTCTTCACAGCTTTCAGTACCACCTCACGATCACCCCTCAATTCCTCACTCGCAAACTTCAACGCATACCCGTTCTCCCGCACCGCTGCCAGCACCACATCACGATCACCCTGCAACTTATAGCTCGCATCCAGCAACGCCAGCCCATCCTGCTTTACCGCTTCTAAAACATCTTCTTTTGTACTGTTTTCATCAATCATTTTTTACCTCCAACTTTCACAAACCCATTATCACTGCGTTTATACTGCAACTTTAACAACGCACGCTCCAGACGCTTTTGTTCCTTAATGCTTAGGTGTATTATGTCTCGACCCAACCCATCCCATACATCACTCAACTGGAAACCGTCTCTCACGCCTTTATTTAACCACTCTTGAATAACTCTTTCAAGCTCGTCCACTTCAATGCGGCTAGTCTGAGCTTTCTTGGCTTGCTCAATAGCTTCTGCCGATTGCAACACCAACCCATTCTTTAACCCAGCGTACCGCTTTTTGTAAACAACCAAGGCCTCGGCATACAACTGTGGTAAGTCGTTGGTAAGCGTTGGAACGTCAATGTCGTACACTTCCACCGGCCATATCCGACGGTTACCGGTAACACTATTCAAGAATTGGTGTTCGTTTGTCGTGCCCATAAACACACACTGGCGGGGTACGTCCTCGGTCAACTTCGCATACGCCAGTCGTGCTCGGTCAACCTCCCTAGATATAAACGCCTTAACACTCGCCACCGTATTGGACCGGCTCATAAACGCATTAAGCTCTGAATCTTCCACGATTAGTTTACCCTTGATCTGCTGGATGGCGTCGCCTGTCTTGTTAATGTCGCCCAACGAGTCCGTGAACCAACTATTAAACACCGACAAGGCCTTAATTGCGGTGGACTTGCCTTGCTCTTCTGGCCCAACCAACACCACCATGTGATCGTACTTGCACCCCGGCTCGTAAATGCGCTTAACAATCGCACACATCAACACCTCGCCAACCTCACGGTTAAACGCTGTGTCCTCTGCATTGCAATATTTTGGAAACAAACTGCGTACCCGCTCGACACCATCCCACTCGGGCAACTCACTAAACCATTTTTTAACTGGGTGAAAACTCTGTTCAAAGCCAACAGTCCGAGCCGCTTGGTATATCTGGTTAA
>Ga0208785_1000886_pt1 | contig 13229 bp, 10 predicted proteins | sample DEB08_DNA_2_FD_185499 | JGI IMG/M metagenome (GOLD analysis project Ga0208785, IMG submission 185499) | Aqueous microbial communities from the Delaware River and Bay under freshwater to marine salinity gradient to study organic matter... | ecosystem: Environmental > Aquatic > Marine > Coastal ...
CCTGATTCCGGATCGACGTGTTCTTGCCGTCGCGGGGACACACGGCAAAACCAGCACCAGTAGCATGGCCGCCTTCATTCTCGATCAATGCGGTCATCAGCCGGGGTTTCTGATCGGCGGTATCCCAGGCAACTTCCCCTGCTCGGCGCGCCTTGGATCCGGGCCTTGGTTCGTGATTGAGGCCGACGAGTACGACACCGCCTTTTTTGACAAGCGGTCAAAGTTCCTTCATTACCGACCCGATGTGGCGATCCTCGGAAACCTCGAGTTTGATCATGCAGATATTTTTGACTCCCTCGGTGATATCGAGAAACAATTTGGTTATCTGCTGAGGAGCATCCCTCGCGATGGCGTCGTCGTTATCAATGCGGACGATGCCCGGCTCGAGAGCGTGCTTGAGAAAGGGTGCTGGTCAACGGTAACGCGTTACAGCACCCGATCTGATGGCGAGACCTGGTTCGCCCAACCGCTCACGCCTGACGGCCGCCGATTTGAGGTATTTCATGAGGGACGATCGGTAGGCGCCGTCGACTGGGACATCATGGGCGGTCATAACGTATCGAACGCGCTGGGGGCAATCGCAGGCTGTCACGCGGCAGGTGTCGATGCCAAAAGCGCTTGTCAGGCGCTTGCCCATTTCCGACTGCCCAAGCGACGGCTTGAACGTCTTAATCCCGGCGGGTCTATCGCCCTGTATGACGATTTCGCGCACCATCCCTCGGCGGTACGCGAGACCCTGCAGACCTTGCGCGTGGCATCACCGACGGGCACGCTTATCGCCGTGCTTGAGCCACGCTCCAACACGATGAAGCGCGGCGACCAACAGGCTGATCTTGCGACCGCATTAAGCCTCTGTGACGTGGCTATTGTCCGTCGACGGCAGGATCTCTCTTGGGATCCACACGCACTTGCGCTTCATGCGGATGCCACTAGACTCCTTGTCTTGGATGACGTGGACGCCATTGCCGATGCCCTTGTGGAGATGGCTCGCCCGGGGGATCAGATCGTGCTCATGAGCAACGGCAGTTTTGACGGCCTCAAGGATTTGATCCAACACGCCTTACCCGACTAGAGACCCCGCTATGCATTTCAGGAAACAGGTTATGAAAACATTCATCGGAATACTTGCGACATGGCTTGCTCTCACCCTGCCGGCAGGCGCCCAGGAATTTGAGGAGGACGTCAACTACTTCCCCCTGATGGTCGCTCAGCCGGTCAGCACCGGAGACAAGATCGAGGTGCTGGAGCTTTTTTGGTACGGCTGCCCGCATTGCTATGCGCTGGAGCCTTATCTCAACAAGTGGCTGAAAAGTAAACCTGACTTTGTCGAGTTCGTCCGCTTACCGGCCGTCCTCAACCGCTCCTGGGCATTTGACGCGCGAGTCTATTACACCTTTGTCGCGCTCGGCCTTGTCGATAAACTGCACGAGGCGTACTTCGACACGATTCATAAGCAGCGAAAGCGAATGAAAACGGTCGAGGACGTGGCGACCTGGGCAGGCGAGCAAGGCGTTGACCCCAAAACCATTCTCGACACGTTCAACTCTTTTGGGGTCGACTCGATGCTGGCCAATGCCAACCAGATGTCCGGGCGTTATGAGACGGATGGCGTACCCACCATCATTATTGATGGGAAATACCGGACCAAAGTCTCCCTGGCCGGAGGGCATAACGAGCTGATCGACCTGATGAACTATCTCGCCCTACGGGCACAGAGCGAGCGCTAAGGCGGACTCGTCGTTTCGTTTTTGGCGGAGCGAGGTATCGCGAGGTGTCGCGCAATCCAAACGACTATCAGGTTTACTATCACGTGGGGCTGGGAAAGGCTGCCTCGACCTATCTTCAGAACCGGGTATTCCCAGCGCTCAAGGGGATTCGCTATGTGCATCGCGACCGCTACCGACGCTATCGGTCCATCATCGAGAGCACCTCGGACCAGCGCTACCTGATCTCGAGGGAGGCGGCGTTTCGGCTCGATCAGCGTCTCGATGAATTTGCGGCATTCAAGGCAGACGCTCGGGTCATCCTCGTGCTTCGCCGACACGATCGCTGGATCGCCTCTCACTACCGTCGCTACGTGAAGAACGGTGGCAGCCTTCCCTTTGAGGCCTATGCCGATCTTGACAGCGATCGCCCGTTGATCTGGGGTCGGGAAAAGATGCGATTCATGCCCATGATTCAGTCCATCGAGGCGCGTTTTGGGTCCCACCCGCTAGTCCTGTTTCACGAGGATCTTGGCCGCGACCCCTTTCGTCTCATTGATCAACTGTGTCGATTCACCGGGGCGAGCTACGAGCGCGAGCGCATCGACCTATCGATCGTACACAGCTCCTGGAGTGAAAAACAGTTGAAGGTGTCGCGACGAATCGGCAAGTATCTTTTTGATGAGGTACCGAGTGCGCCTAAACACACCGGATTGCATCGGATTCAACGGCGCCTCAAACTTTGGGCATGTTACGGCGTGCTGGGCGCTGCCCATCTGGTTCCTTCGCGATGGCTTGAGGACGGTCCGCTTATTGAACCGCTCAGCCTCGAGCGCGTCAGGGAGACCTTCGCTGAGGACTGGGCTGCATGCCTTGCCTACGCTGAGGCCAATAATCCCGCACCCCTAACACCCTGAGGATTCGCATAAGGTCGGACATGCCGACACATCCTCAGAATTAGCCTTTAGGCCTGACCTAGTGGAATGTCGCGATGCCCTCTTTTTCGAGATCGTCCATCGTGCGCGAGATACCCTCCCGCAAAATTCGCACCATGTCATCAATCTGCTCTGCCGTGATACATAGCGGTGGCGACATGACGCACATATTGATCAAGGGTCGGACCAGCAGTCCCAGCTCCTGACAATGTTTGTCAATTCGATGGCCGACCTCATAATCGAGCGTCAACGGCTGCTTGCTTTCTTGACTGGCTACGCATTCGAGGCAGGCCATCAGCCCCATGCCTCGTACATCACCCACAATCGGTAACTCGGCGAGCGTTTGAAGCTTCGCCTGCATGTAGGGCCCGAGCTCGCGCGCATTTTCAAGAAGTCCCTCGGACTCGATCAGGTCCATGTTCGCAAGCGCTGCAGCGCAGGCGACCGGGTGACCCGAATAGGTAAAGCCATTGGAGAAGACCGCTGACTTCTCCACGCTACTACTGATATCGTCGATCAGTCGATTGGAAATCACGGTAGCGGCCAAAGGCACATAGCCCGATGTGAGCCCCTTTGCAGAGATCAGAATATCGGGCGAGATATCAAAAACGGTTTCGGAAGCATACCAGTGGCCGAGACGTCCAAATCCCGTGACCACCTCATCTGAGATGTAGATCACATCGTACCGACGACAGACTTCCAAACAGGCTGCCTGATATCCCGCCGGCGGTACAATCACGCCACCGGATGCCAGAATGGGTTCGGCGATGAAGGCGCCCACCCGATCCGGACCGACCTCCAGTATTTTGTCCTCTAGCTCCTTTATGAGTGAGTCGCGAAACGCGTCGACGCTCATACCATCCGGACGACGATAGGGGTTGGGCGATGAAATAAAGTGTACGGTATCGAGTCGAGTATCGAGCCAGTTTTTGTCTCGCGGTTTGCCGGACACCGCGGCCGATAGATAGGTACTGCCGTGGTAGGCATTTTGCCGCGAGATGATGTGCTTCTTCTCCGGCCGTCCCAAGACATTGTTGTAAAACATCACGAAGCGAAGTGCCGAATCGACGGCGGTCGATCCGCCGGTCGCAAAAAAGACGTTTTCCAGATCCGAAGGCGTGACCGATGCAAGACGTTTCGCCAGGCGTGCGGCCGGCTCGGTGGAATGGCTCCAGGGGCTGGTATAGGACAACTGTAAGGCCTGACTGTTCATGGCCTCGACGATTTCCTGGCGACCGTGTCCGGCATTCACACACCACATTCCCCCGGGCCCATCGAGCAGTCGGCGACCCTTGGCATCCCAGACGTAAGCCCCCTCGCCCGCTCCGATAATCGTCTTCTTTGCCGGGGGTTCACCAAAAGCCTCCCAAGGATGCACCTGATAGGTGTCCATCTCGCGAATAACTTTGGAATCCAACTCCCTTGACTCCGACGTCATATCTGCTCCTTTTTCCTTTTTAGTGTTTGACTGGCCGAGCTTTAGTGTTTGACTGACCGAGCGAGCCGATCAGGTCGCTCGCAGAACGAGGCCGAGGGAAAGAGCTTCTGACTTCGAAGAAACCGCAAGTGCGCTGTTCTCGAGACGATGCATGGATCGCTCGATGTCTTTTTTGTTTTTTATTTACGGAGAATCTAGCACAGACGAGTGACTGCGCTGGGATGCCGTGCCAAGCGGCAGACGTGCTCGAAAAACCGTTTCGAAAATAGCCTGCCTGATCAACTCTTTCAGTAGATAAGCAAATACCGAAACAGCGGGCTGATGTTTTATGAATGGCGCGAGATAAGGCGCTAGTGCTCAAGTAACAACAGGTTTTTTGCATCGAACTTAAGCCAGACGCTCTCACCCACTGAAGGTGCATCGGGAAACTCCCGCTGCGACACATCCAATGAGAGGGCCTCGTCTTCGCCCAGCCAAATCCGGTAGTACGTCGTGTGACCCCAGAAGGCGCTAGCGGCCAACCGCGCTTCGACGCGGCCGTCTCCTGGCGCTGCGTAGAGTTTTAAATTTTCGGGCCGTATCGCCAGCGTCGCCTGATCGGCGACCTGAACATTCTGCTGATTCCGATCGACTGTCACCGAACCCAGGGCCGCACTCGATATCAACGCGGTGGTCTCGGTAACGGCCTCAACCACCGCCTCCATAAGATTCATCTGGCCAATAAAGTCAGCCACCTCACGACTTGCGGGGTGCTCGTAGATATCTCTTGGCGCTGCCATCTGCAGTATCCCGCCCCGGCTCATCACCGCAACCCGATCGGATAGGGTCATGGCCTCTTCCTGGTCATGCGTAACGAACACAAAAGTGATCCCCACCTGCTGCTGCAGCATTCGAAGTTCAATCTGCATCTCTTCACGTAGCTTTTTGTCGAGCGCGCCCAAAGGCTCGTCCAGCAGCAGTACCTTAGGTCGCTTGATCAGTGCGCGGGCGAGCGCCACTCGCTGCTTCTGGCCACCCGACATCTCGTTAGCTCCGCGTCTTTCAAATCCGGATAGCTGCACCATATCAAGCGCGCTGGCTACTTTTGCCGTCAACTCTTTTCGAGTCAGTCGCTCCTGTCGCAGTCCGTAGGCCACATTCTGCTCGACGTTCAGATGGGGGAAGATGGCGTAGTTCTGAAACACCATATTGGTCGGTCGCAGGTGGGCCGGGACATGGGTGATGTTCTGACCATCGATAAACACCTCTCCCGTGGTCGGTGCCTCGAAGCCCCCCAGTATTCGAAGCAGCGTCGTTTTGCCGCATCCTGAGGGACCCAGAAGCGAAAAAAACTCACCTTTTTGGATCGCGATGGATACATCATCAACCGCTGTGACATCGCCAAACGCCTTGGAGACATTTCTTATATTTATAAATTCACTATCCAACGATCATTTCTCCAGAAGCCGTGTCCGATCGATCCCTCCGTCGAAACCATTCAGCCAGCAGCACAATCCCGACGCTCGCGACCAGAATACACGCGCCCAAAGCAAGAACCCCGGGCAACAGTTTCGGAAAACGCAGCTGGTTCCACATAAATACCGGAAGCGTCGGTTCGGTACTGCCGAGAAAAAAGGCCATAATGAACTCGTCGAACGATATGGTAAACGTGAGAAGCAGACTCGCCACAATGCCCGGAAGGACATTAGGGAAGGTCACCCGCCAGAACGTCCACCAGCCATTCTCACCCAGATCGTGCGACGCTTCTTCGAGTGACTGATCAAATCCCTCAAAGCGAGACATCAGCACCACCATGGCGAAAGGAACGCAGAGCAGGATATGTCCAGCGGCGATACTGACCAGCCCCAACGAGCCACCTGATCGAAGAATAATCATCAATAACGCCATCGCCAGAATGATTTCCGGCACCACGAGAGGCAACATAATTAGTCCAACAATCGGCTTCTGGCCGGGCAGACGAAACCGGGTCACGGCCCGCGCCCCCAATACGCCGAGAACCGTGCTGACCCCAGCGGTCACCATTCCGACCTTAAGGCTGTTCCATAACGCCTGATGAAGGGCTTCGTTTGCGAGCATGGACTCGTACCATTTCAGCGTCCACCCGCGCAAAGGGAAACTGATGTAGATAGAGTCATTGAACGAGAAAAGGGGCAAAAAAAGCACGGGCACATACAAGTACGCGACGTAAATCACGGCATAAGCGGCCAGGATGCCGCCAGCAAGACGAGCGTTTCCGATCATGACACGCGACCCGTCGCCCGACGGGCCAACCAGATAAACAGGCCGACTAATAGCGCGACAACGGTCATAGAGGTTAACGAGATCGCCGCCCCGGATGGCCAGTTACTCCCACGCCCAAACTGAAACTGAATAACGTTGGCAATCATGTAACCGTCCGAGCCACCCACGAGCGACGGGGTCACGTAATCGCCCACCGTGGGAATAAAAATCAGGACACTTGCTGCCAAAATACCGGGGAGCGCAAGCGGCAATACCACTCTGAAAAAGCGCACGAAAGGACTGTCGCCCAAATCCGTTGCAGCCTCGAGGACAGACCGATCAATTTTCTCAAGCGAGACATAGATTGGCAGGATCGCGACCGTCGCCCAGGCATGGGTTAGGGTAATGACTACCGCCGTGGGGTTGTACATCAGAAACGTTAAGGGCTCGCTCAGAATACCGGCCGCGATCAGCCCCGAGTTAACGGCGCCGTTGTAACCCAGAATCACCTTCCACGCGAACACGCGCAGCAGGTAGCTTGTCCAGAACGGTAGCGTGACCAGGATGATCCACACCATCTTGTTGCGTTTTACGTAGAACGCGATGAAGTAGGCCAGTGGAAAGGCCATCACGACAGTTAATACGGTCGTCAGCCCCGAGATACCGAGCGAACGGAAAAACAGGGTCCGGTACATCTCGCTCGACACCGCATCCAGGTAGTTGCTGAATGTGCCCTGGGTATCGAAAGACATATGGCCGGTCTGCAGCCAAAAACTCATGACCGCCATCCCAATCAGGGGGACGAGCATCAAGGATCCCACCAGCACCAGGGTGGGCGAGAGCAACAGGAACCCCCGAACGGACGGACGGCGCGACAGAAATGCTCGCCACGACCCCGCCGATGCCGCGAGCTCTGAAGCCATCAGCGGAAAACGTCCGGCGCGGTCAGAGACATGCTTATCACCCGAAAGAGCGAGCCCGTCATGATGGATGGCAGGCCGCGGTCGACTCGACCGTCGACGGATGAACGGAGTCGGCCTGCTACTGCCGTGCCCTTAGGCACGGCAGCAATCGACACTGGATTAAAAGCCGGTTTTGATTGCCTCAAAATCGCGATTGATCTGTGTCTCGATATCGTCCGATTGAGGGGTGCTCATGTGTCCGGCATTCAGATAGGCCACCGGATCCTTATCCAGACCCAGTTGCGCCAGTACACCCGGATCGGCTTTTGCAAATGCTGCCGAGTTGGAGTGGCCATAACCCCAGGAATCGATAATGTAGACGCCTGTATCGGCCGAGCTCATGGCATTTACGATGTCATATGCCCCCTGCGGATTCGGGGCATCTTTGTGCATCATGACCCCACAACACCACGTCAGCGCCCCCTCTTTGGGGCTGGCGAAGCGGACCGCATGACCCTCAGCCGCAAGACCCACCGGGGTCTCGTTCCACGTAATGGCCATCGCAATTTCACCCGACGCCATGGCTTGGGCCAGTGAGGTCATATCGTTGGTGAACATCCGGACCTGCGGCCGGAGCTTCTTCATTAGCGCATTGGTTTTGCTTATGTCGTCAGCCGTAAGCGGTTTCTTAAGGTCGACACCCGCCAGAATCGCCATGCAGTACCAGGTATCCGCTGCGCTATCGATGACCGCGATTCGTCCTTTTAGTTTTGGATCGAAGAGCATCTCCCACGATTCCGCCTTGCCGCCAAGATCCACGAGATCAGTCCGGTAGGTGATGGACGTTGCTCCCCAGTCAAACGGCATAAACCACTGACCGTTGCCCTCGCTCGCACCAGGAAGATTTACCAGGGCACCAAAAAGATCCGGGTAATGCTCGAGGCGACCCTTATCCATTGCCTGGAACATGCCGGAGTCGCGCCACCGAGGGACGTCATTGGCGCACGGATGCGCCACATCTACGACAAATCCGGCCTTCATTTTAGTGAAGCCCTCTTCCGCATCACCGTAGGTCACGTAGTTGGGCGCAGCACCGTTTTTGCTGATGTACGGGCCAAAAAAACTGTCGTCGTCGTATCCGCCCCAGGTGAAATAGGTCGCGTTTTCCGCTGCGCCCGCTGCGCGCATCCCGATCGGCATCGCGCCCACTGCAAAGCCCAGCGCTCCAAGCGCTTTCAATGCCTGTCGTCGCGACAGCTGTCCATCACGCAGTTGAGCAATGAATTCTTTGCTGTTTTTCATTGAGATCCTCCCATTGGATTTCGTTCGCCCGAGGCCGCTTTTAGCCCCGACGATGCGAGAAAGGCTAATGCAATACCGAAGACCTGTCTACCAATATCCCCTCGGGCCATCCCGGGCGCGCTAGAATTCCAGCACTATGCCCGTGCCTCACCCGGAAATTTTCAAAGCGTACGATATCCGCGGCATTGTGGGCCATTCTCTGACCCCCGAGATCGTTGAGCAGATCGGCCTCGCCATGGGCTCGGAGGCCCTCCAAGCGGGGGATACGGCGGTGGTCATTGGCCGCGATGGTCGCCTGTCCGGTCCAGCCATGGTCGCGGCGCTCGCCCAGGGCATCACGGCGTCTGGATGCCACGTCATCGATATTGGAATGGTGCCCACGCCGTTAACCTATTTCGCCACCCACCATCTGAAAATCGGCGCCGCCGTCTCGGTAACGGGCAGCCATAATCCCCCGAACTACAACGGGCTCAAAATTATGATCGGCACGCACACGCTGGCCGGGGAGCGCATCCAGGATCTAAAACGCCGGATTGAGAAACAGGCTTTTTCGTCCGGCGCCGGTCAGTCATCGCAAGAGGACGTGCTGGCGGCATACCTCGAAAGGGTGACGCAGGATATTCATCTGGAGCGACCGCTTCGAGTCGTGAGCGATTGCGGCAATGGTGTCGCCGGTGTGCTTGCCCCCCGACTGCTACGTGACATCGGCTGCGAGGTCATCGAGCTTTTTTCCGAAGTCGACGGGCATTTCCCGAACCACCATCCCGATCCCAGCGTTGCCGATAACCTGCAAGACCTGGTGACCGCAGTGAAGGCGCACCAGGCTGATCTGGGATTGGCCTTCGACGGCGATGGTGATCGACTGGGTGTGATCACGAACACCGGGCAGGTAATTTGGCCGGATCGCCAGATGATTCTGTTTGCGCAGGATATTCTCAGCCGACATCCCGGGGCGGAGATTATTTACGACGTAAAGTGCACCCGTCTGCTGCCTGAGGCAATCGCCGCGGCTGGCGGTCGGCCCACCATGTGGAAAACGGGTCATTCTTTTATAAAGGCTAAGCTTCGAGAATCCGGGGCGGCGCTCGGCGGCGAAATGAGCGGGCATCTTTTCTTTAAGGAGCGGTGGTACGGATTTGACGACGCCCTTTATGCCGCGGCCCGACTTTGTGAGGTCCTTTCGAAAACCAGCGACTCCCCGAGCGATGTGTTTGCAGCCATCCCTGATACCGTGAATACCCCGGAACTTCGACTCGAAATGAATGAAGGGGAGCACTACGCCCTGATCTCGGAACTGGTAGCCACGGCACATTTTCCGGACGGTGAGATCTGTGATATCGATGGTGTCCGAGTGGATTTCGCGGACGGCTTTGGCCTGGCGCGGGCATCAAACACGACACCTACCGTGATCTTGCGATTTGAAGCGACCGATGCAGCGGCCCTTGAGCGCATTCAGGAGGCTTATCGCCGCCAATTGCTGGCCCTTCGGCCCGACCTATCCCTACCGTTTTAAGTTGCCGCAACAGGGCCTAGTGACCTGGATAGACGGATCACTCATGCGCGACCAGTTTCGCTTCCGGAATCCGCTCTCTGAGGGCTTGGGCTATTCTTGGAATCAACCCTAGCTGGGGCTTCAGGGTGACCCAAAGAAGATTGAGGCTCAAATTAAGATCTGCGAAGACGATTTGCTCGTAGGATCCCAAGACGGCCTGCAGGCCGGCGACGCGGTCGCTCAATTGCTCCGATGACATCTCGCGAATACCGGGGATCAGCACCATGAAGTCGCTGTAGGCCCTACCCTGCGGATCCCTTGTTGGTGCGCGCTGATAAAGGGGCCCGGCGGCGCCGGTGATATGGGGCCTGGCCGGTCGTACCTGAATATTCATTGACGCCCCAACTGGAACATCAGGACCTCACGCCGGGATCGTTTCAACCGCCGGCGCGTTCTGATAACCACGCGGCAACACTCGCCCCCGCTGCGCTCGAGAACCCACGAACGTATCTATATCGCTAGGCTTCAGACGCATGTGCTGTTTTCCTGAAAACAGCATCAACGAATCGCCCTCCCGGAATACCGCGATACTGGCAAGACGCTCCTCACCCGCCTTGTGCTTAGCGGTCGGGATATTCATGATCTTCACCCCTTTACCGCGACCGAGTTCGGGCAATTCCGCGAGCGCAAAAATCAGCAGCCGCCCGGTACTGGTCACAGCCGCGACCCAGTCGTCCTCATAATCAAATACGCGCTGCGGTGGCAACACGCCTGCACCGCGAGCGGTGAGTACTGCCTTGCCCGATTTATTGCGGGTTAGCAGATCCTCCACCGTCGCCACAAATCCATATCCCGCGTCGGATGCCAGAAGAAACTGGCTGCTGTTATCGCCCAGCATCACGCCCGCAAAGGAAGCGCCTGCGGGGGGTTTAAGATTCTTTCCCACCGGCTCGCCCAAACTACGCGCCGATGGCAGTTCGTGCGATCGCAATCCGTAGGTACGACCGGTTGAGTCCAGGCACAACAGCGGCTGATTGGTTTTTCCCGGACAGGAGTGAAGATAGGCGTCGTCGCCTCGATAGGTCAGTTCCCGAGGATCTATCTCGGTACCCTTCGCTGCCCGGATCCACCCTTTCCTGGACAGCACTACCGTAATCGGTTCAGAGGGGATAAGCGCCGTTTCACTGAGCGCCTGCGGCGCCTCTCGCTCGACCAAAGGTGAGCGCCGCTCGTCGCCAAATTCCTCGGCGTCGGCGAGCAGTTCTTTTTTCACGACGGTTTTCAGGCGATCACGGGATTTCAGCACCTTCTCGAGCTCCGCTTTCTCTCGCGCCAGCTCCTGTTGCTCTCCGGTGATCTTGATTTCCTCCAGCTTCGCCAAATGGCGCAACTTGAGGTCCAGAATTGCTTCGGCCTGTACATCACTTAGCTTGAATCGCTTCATCAGCACCGGTTTGGGCTCGTCCTCCTTACGGATGATGCGAATCACGTCGTCGATATTCAGAAAAGCGATCAGCAAGCCATCCAGAATATGCAATCGCTTGACCACGCGGTCGAGTCGGAAGGACAGCCGACGCTTTACCGTTTCCAGACGAAAGTCCAGCCACTCTTTCAACGCCTCCTTCAGGTCAAAAACCCGCGGCCTGCCATCCAGGCCAATCATATTCATATTGACCCGGTACGACTGCTCGAGGGAGGTGGTCGCAAACAGATGATCCATCAACGCGGTGCGGTCAACCCGATTGGATCGCGGCTCAATGACGATACGGGTTGCATTCTCATGATCCGATTCATCGCGTATGTCATCAACCAGGGGTAATTTCTTGGCCGCCATCTGAGTCGCGACCTGCTCAATAATGCGCTCGCCCGATACCTGATACGGCAACGCCTGAATCACGATCTGTCCATCTTCCTCACGCCAGACGGCACGCTGCCGGATTGAACCGTATCCACTGCGATACACCTCTCGAATTTCTTGCGCCGAAGTTACGACCTCACCGCCGGTCGGAAAATCCGGACCCTTGATGTGCTCACACAGATCGTTCAGGCTTGCGCGTGGGCTGTCAATCAGTCGTATGCAGGCGCTCACCACCTCTCTCAGGTTGTGCGGAGGAATATCGGTAGCCATGCCGACCGCAATGCCGGAGCTGCCGTTCAGCAACACATTGGGTAGACGGGCGGGGAGCAGGCGGGGCTCGCGAAGGGTGCCGTCAAAATTAAGCCCCCACTCCACTGTTCCCTGACCAAGTTCCGACAGCAGCATTTCGGCAAACCCGGACAGGCGCGCTTCTGTGTAGCGCATGGCCGCGAAGGATTTGGGATCGTCCTGTGATCCCCAGTTCCCCTGACCGTCAACCAGCGGATATCGAAAACTAAAAGGCTGTGCCATCAGCACCATGGCCTCATAGCAGGCGGAATCACCATGGGGATGAAACTTGCCCAACACGTCGCCGACCGTGCGCGCCGATTTTTTGTATTTTGACGTCGCTGCAAGACCTAGCTCGGACATGGCGTACACAATCCGCCGTTGGACGGGTTTTAACCCATCCGCCAGAGCCGGTAGCGCCCGATCAAGCACGACGTACATCGAATAGTTGAGATAGGAACGCTCCGTAAACTCAGAGACGGGAACCGTTTCCAACGGACGCATCGTCGTCGCCGAGGCACGGGTAGTTGAAGCAGCAGCTTTCTTTCTTTTTGAGTTGCGGCGAGGCGCTGCAGGCATGATGATCTCAACCGAAAGTGGGCGAGTTAAAATTCAGACATACGGCTAATTAAATATTATAGCCGGCGACTTGCTGCGTACAGCCGATGACCAATGCAATAACAGAACCTCTCCAGCTCGTTGATGGCTCCTCGCCCATGACCTCCGACGCCATGCTCGACTGGCTTACGGCGCACGGATGGCCATGCCCCACCATCGATCACGCCCCGATGTATACGGTGGAAGACAGCAAAGCCCTGCGGGTCACCCCGGAGGGCGAAGGAGATATCAAAAACCTTTTTTTGCGCAATAAGAAAGGTCAGATGTGGCTGATAAGCTGTCATGAGGACCAGCCCATTGACCTCAAGGCCCTGGCCGGCGCCGTCGGCGCAGGACGTTTTTCGTTTTGCTCGGAGCAGCGACTGATGCAATATCTCGGCGTACAGCCCGGGTCGGTATCTCCACTGGCTCTCATCAACGATCGCTCAGGGGTGGTCCAGTTTCTTATCGACAGCGCGCTCTTTAAGACGCCC
>Ga0208785_1000887_pt1 | contig 13221 bp, 18 predicted proteins | sample DEB08_DNA_2_FD_185499 | JGI IMG/M metagenome (GOLD analysis project Ga0208785, IMG submission 185499) | Aqueous microbial communities from the Delaware River and Bay under freshwater to marine salinity gradient to study organic matter... | ecosystem: Environmental > Aquatic > Marine > Coastal ...
ATTTTGTACAAAGATTTATTGATAGAGTCACAATTACTTTATATTTAACTCCCGGAACCACTGAAGCCGGAAACTTTTTAAACTATTATTATGTAAGCAGGATTCAGGATGCAGGGGCTTATTCTAATGAAGCTGATGTACCTTATAGATTTGTACCTTGTATGGTTGCAGGTTTATCATATTATTTATCACAAAAATTTAAACCCGAGCTCGTTCAACAAATGAAAATGTTATACGAGGATGAACTCAATAGAGCTTTAACTGAAGATGGTTCTTCATCTAGTTCTTTTATAACCCCAAAAAATTATTACCCAAATGTCTAGATCAAATGGAAAATTTGCACAATTTATTTCTGATAGAAGTGGTCAAGCATTTCCATATAAAGAAATGGTTATTGAATGGAATGGATCTAGAGTCCATATTTCCGAATTTGAACCCAAGCATCCACAGTTAGAACCAAAACCACATACAGCTGATCCACAAGGATTAGACAATGCAAGACCACAAACATTTTCTGCACAAACAGGTGATGGTGGTTTTATGAATGTTGATTTAACTTTACCAGGAGCCTTTGCTTTTGGATCAAACAATGGTATGATTCCTGATAATGGTTCTTCTATTAATAGAAGAAGAGAAGCACAGACAAATTTAGGAAGGGTAACAATTAGTATAACATAATGACATACGCAGAACTAGTACAAAAAATTAGAGATTACACAGAAGTAGATTCAAATGTTTTAACATCTACTATTGTAGATGGATTTATATCTGATGCAGAATTTAGAATTTTAAGAGATGTAGATTCTGATAATAATAGAAGATATGCAACAGCTAATTTAGTAACCTCAAACAGATTTATTGACACACCGGATAATTTATTGGTTATTAGGTCCGCTCAAATCATAGACTCTGACGGAAGTTCACAACCTGATAATAGAGAATTTTTACAATTTAGGGATACAAGTTTTATGTCAGAATATAATCCAACTGGCTCAACTGGAGTACCTAAATATTACAGTTATTGGGACAATGACACTATTGTAGTAGCTCCTACTCCAGATGCTACCTACACAATTCAATTAAATTATATCTTGAAAGATCCAGGTTTATCGAGTACAAATACAGAAACATACATAAGTAAAGTTTTTCCCAACGGACTTTTGTATGCATGCTTAGTAGAAGCTTTTTCGTTTTTAAAGGGGCCAAATGATCTCTTGCAATTATACGAAGGAAAGTATAAACAAGTGGTTGAAGGCTTCTCGATAGAACAAATGGGAAGACGAAGACGAGATGAATATCAAAGTGGTGTTCCTCGAGTCGGAGGAAAATAATATATAAGGAGATAAACTATGGCTATAACTCAGGCAATTGCGAACTCTTTCAAAAAAGAACTTTTGGAAGGTGATCACAATTTCAAACAATCTGGTGGAGACGTGTTTAAATTAGCTCTTTATACCGCAGGTGCGACTTTAACTTCTGCTACAACATCATACACTACTTCTCAAGAAGTGTCTGCTTCTGGTCAATACACAGCAGGTGGTGGTGCATTAGTTAATGCAGGAACATCAATCACTGCTGGTGTAGCAAGAGTTGACTTTAACAACTTATCTTTTACTGGTGTAACTTTAACTGCTAGAGGTGCATTGATTTACAATACATCTGCTACTGTTGCTAACGCAGCTGTTGCTGTATTAGATTTCGGTGCAGATAAAACTGCAACTTCTGGTACGTTTACAATTCAGTTCCCAGCACCAACATCAACTGCAGCGATCTTAAGAATCTCTGGGTAATCATAGGAGGTAACTTCCTATGTCCAATACCTGGGGTTCACAGACTTGGGGCTTTAATCAATGGAATGATTTATCTAACGTAAGTTTTTCCATTACAGGGATTCCTGTATCTGCAACTTTAGGTGAAGAAACTACAGCCGGTGAAATTAATTCTGGTTGGGGTAGATTAGAATGGGGTGCTCAAGGTTGGGGCATTCAAGGTACTTTAGAAGCAACAGGTAATTCTTTATCTTCAAATTTAAATTCAGTTACTGTTGATACAGAAATAAATATTGGTTGGGGCTCTGATACCTGGGGTTATGAAACTTGGGGTATATCAGGTTTAACTGTTGATCTAACAGGAATTCAATTATCAGCAAATTTAGGTTCACCAACATTTAATATAACTGCTGATGTAGATGTAACAGGTGAAGAAGCAACTATCACTCAAGGTGATACTTTAGGATCAGCAACTGTAGATGTAGATTTAACTGGTCAACCAATGACTATGACGCTTCAATATCAAGAAGCGATTGTAGATCCAACAGGACAAGAATTAACAGCTAATGATGGCACAGCTGATTTAGATGCAAATACTATTGTAGAAGTTTCAGCAAATTCTGCTTCTACTTGGAATGGTAATTATGCATGGGGCTTTGGTGCGTATGGTAATGAGCAAGTAACTACACTTGCTATGTCTATGCAGGAAGGAGATGTGGATCCTGCTCCAGATGTATCATTAACTGGTCAAGCAATGGCCATGTTCCAAGGTGAAGAAACTGTTACTGGAGATGCTAATGTAGATGTAACAGGTCAAGCCATGACAATGGCTGATGGAACAGCTGAATTAGACGCAAATACAATAGCTGCTGTTACCGGTCAAGAAATGACTATGCAGGAAGGTGATGAAACAGTCACTGGAAATGCTATTGTTATTCCTACAGGAAATGCCTTGACAATGGCTACAGGAAGCCTTAGAACACTAATATGGAACCAAGTAAATACTGGCACAGCACCAGTTGTTCCACCAGGTTGGCAAGAAGTTGACACCGCTGCTTAAAAATAATATATTGACTTTACAGTCAAAATTTATAAAATTTAAATAATTGGAGACATAAAATATGGCAAACTCAACATCAGCTAATTTAAAATTAACTGTACAAGCAACTGGTGAGAACTCAGGAACTTGGGGTCAAATCACAAATACAAACTTATTAATTTTAGAACAAGCTATTGGTGGTTATGATGCAGTTGGAGTTACTTCAGGTGCAACTTTAACATTTTCAAATGGCGCATTATCAAATGGTAAAAATCAAGTATTAAAATTAACAGGCACAATTTCAGGAGCGGTTAACGTTGTTATTCCGGATTCAGTTGAAAAAACTTACGTTATTGAAAACGCAACTATAGGTGCATTTACTGTAACTGTTAAAACAACTTCTGGCTCAGGTGTAACTTGGGCAGCAACAGACAAAGGTACTAAAATGGTTTACTCTGATGGTACTAATGTTGTTGATACTGCATTTACAGATTTATCTTCAGACATCACTCCACAATTATCAGGTATCCTAGATACAAATGGTAATGATATTATTGTTGATGATGCTGGTGCGATTGAAGATGATTCAAACAATCCATATATAAGATTTCAAAAAACAGCTTCAGCTGTTAACTACATTGATGTAACTAACCAAGCAACAGGTTCAGGTCCAGCAATTGATGCTGTTGGTTCTGACTCTAATATTGATTTAAATATTTCTCCAAAAGGAATTGGAAGAGTTGTATTAGGTGCAGGTAAAATTGAACAAACTGCTGAAAAAGTTACAACAACTGCAACAGCTGCAACAGGAACTGTAAACTTTGATGTTATCACTCAAGCAGTATTAAATTATACTACAGATGCTTCAGGAAATTGGACATTAAATATTAGAGGCGATGGTTCAAACACATTAAATTCAATTATGGACACAGGAGAATCAATTACTATAGCACACATTGTTTCACAAGGTGGAACTGCATATTACAATTCAGCAGTTACAATTGATGGTAGTTCAGTTACTCCAGAATGGCAAGGTGGTTCAGCACCAACTGGTGGTAATACAAGTTCTCTTGATGTTTATAGCTATACAGTTATTAAAACTGCAGACGCAACGTTTACAGTTTTAGCATCGCAAACACAGTTTGCATAATAGGAGGAAATTAATAATATGCCATTAATTGCTACATTCGCAGCAGGATCTTCAAAAGGTTATGGCCAAGGTAGAGGTGGAGCAGGACCTGCATTTGTTGATTATTTAGTTGTCGCTGGAGGCGGTGGCGGTGGAATATATGACCAAAATAATGGAGCAGGCGGTGCAGGAGCAGGAGGAATGCGTTTCTCATATGGATGTTGTTCTGTTTCTCAAGTAGAAATTGCACCAGGAGTTGAATATACAATTACAGTTGGAGGTGGTGGAGCTAAATCTCCAGCTAATAATACACCCTCTTCTAGAGGAGGAGACTCAGTTGCATTTGCATGCGAAGCCTTTTCAATTACTTCAACAGGTGGCGGAGGTGGAAGACCAGGACAATCTTGTGGAGGATCAGGCGGCGGAGGAGTTTCTGTTTATTCACAAGCAGGAGATTCAGGAAATACACCCCCTACATCACCATCACAAGGAAACCCAGGAGGAAGTGGTTTTCAAACACCTAGCGCTCCAACTAACCGAGGCGGAGGCGGTGGAGGCCACGGCGGTTCTGGAGGTAATGCCAGTCCTGGAAATGATGGAGCACCAGGAGCAGGAACAGCGAATTCTATTACAGGATCACCTGTAACTTATGCATTTGGCGGAGCAGGTGGTGGAGGCCCTTGTGGCGGAAATGGTTGTGCTGAAGTAGGAGCTGGAGGCGGAGGCGGAAGACAAATGGGAACTGCCGCTAACGGAGGTTCTGGAGTTGTCGTAATTAGAATTCCATGTGGCCCTGGAGCTACTGCAGTTACGCCAGGAACTAATACAGTATCTACTGATGGTTCAGATAAAGTAGCAAGATTTACAGTATCGGGGACTTTGACAATATAATGGCACACTTTGCAAAATTAGATGAAAACAATGTAGTAATTAACATTATTAAAGTTGATAACGCAGATATTGCAGCTAATGGTGGAGATTGGTCTACTCAAGCCGAGCAATGGGTTAATAATACTTTTGGTGGTACATATAAACAAACTTCATATAATTCAAATAATGGTAAATATATGGTTGAAACTATTACTGAAACTTATGACGATGGAACTGCAAAAGCTAGAACTTTTCAAGAACTAGAAAATGATCCTAGATGTAGAAGATGGAGTTATGCTCAAATAGATGGTGTTTACGATTCTACAAATGATGTTTTTATAGGTAGAAAACCTTATAATTCATGGATATTAGATACAAATAATTGGGTTTATAAAGCTCCAGTAGATTATCCAAGTGTTGTAACTTATGGAGATAATGCTCCTTATTTTATAGTTTGGGATGAGGACAATTTAAGATGGTTAGGATATGACAATGTAAACAACGAATTTGCATGGGATCCTAATTCTTCTTTTTGGTCAGCAACAGGAAACTAGACTTTAAATTAAAATTTGTTATATAGTCTTTAAAGGAAAGACTAATAATGTTTCTTAAACACGTAAATATAATTTATAATAAATCTTTACCTAAACATATTTGTTCTAATATTATTAAATTCTGTTTAAAAAAACAGAATATAAAAAAAGGAACCACAAGAGACAGTGCATCTGAAAAAATAAGAAATTCATACGTGGTCTGGAATGATGAAACTTGGATTAAAAATATTGTAATGAATTATATTTTTGATGCCAATAAAAAATTAAATTGGAATTTTGATATTTCTTCATGTGAAGATATTCAGTTTACAATTTATGGACAAAATCAACATTATGACTGGCATATGGATAGTAATGATATTCCATATCAACATGGAAAATTTAAAGGTTTAATAAGAAAAATATCTGCTTCTATTTTATTAAATGATAATTTTGAAGGTGGTGATTTTTTATTTAATTTTAGAAACGAAAAAGATCCTAATATTATTTCAACAGTTAAAGAAAAAAATGTTGGAACAGCTATTGTTTTTCCTTCTCATATTAGACACAAAGTTGTACCTGTAACTAAAGGAACAAGATACAGTTTAGTATGTTGGAGTTTAGGAAAACCTTTTAAATAAAATGATAGAAGTAATTGATGATTTTTTAGATATACAATCTTTTAAAAAAATAGATGACATGTTTTTTAGAAATAAAGAATTTCCATGGTTTGTTAATGGAGTTGTAGATAATAAAGACTATAAACAATTTACTCATATGTTTCACATAGCACACAAACCTAATTCATATTATTTTGATAATTTAATACCTATTTTTGATAAACTAAAAGCAAAAGCTTTAATAAAAGTTAAAGCTAACTATTTATGGAGAACTGAAAAAATTATAGAACATGGATTTCATACAGATACAGCACAACATATTCAAAATAATGAAGTTAATTGGAAAACAAGCATATTTTATATAAATACAAATAATGGATATACTAAATTTGAAAATGGAAAAAAAGTATTAAGTAAAGCTAATAGACTTGTAATTTTTCCAGCAAATGTTAAACATACAGGTACAACATGTACAGACAAAGAAGAAAGGATTGTATTAAATATTAATTACTATGATTGAACTTAAAAGAGATAATTATTTTATTAGCCCCGTTTATTATGGTTTTGATGATTCTTTTGTAGAAGATTTAAATAAAATTACTGATCCATATATTAAGGATGCAAGAAAAATGAATAAAAAAATTATAAAAGAAACTAATGACTTTGGATTAACTCACCATTCTACTTCATTAATTTCTGACGAAAAAACAATAGATTTTCAAAAAATGATTTTTAATACTGCTTTTGAAATACTAACAAATCAACAAGGTTATGATTTAAAAGATTACCAGCTATTTATAACAGAACTTTGGGTGCAAGAATTTTCTAAAAATGGAGGAGGTTGGCATGAAATTCATACACATTGGAACGGTCACATCTCTGGTTTTTATTTTTTAAAAGGAAGTGAAATAACTTCTAGACCTGTTTTTCATGATCCAAGACCAGGTAAGTTAATGAATGATCTTCCCATGTTAAATAAAGATGCAGTTAATGATGCTCAATCTGCTGTCAATTATATTCCTAAACCTGGAACAATGATATTTTTTCCATCTTATTTACCACATTCTTATATTGTAGATAATGGAAAAGAACCTTTTAGATTTATACATTGGAATATACAAGCAATTAATAAAGGAGCTGTAGGTAATGGAACACAAAAATAAAGACATAAAAGTTATTAAAAATTTTCTAATGAAAAATGAGTTTGATTTTATTAGTAAAATTATTACTGGAAGTGATTTCTCTTGGTTTTATCAAAAAGAACAAAATGCCCATGCTAAAGATGGTTTTTTCTTTTCACATATTTTATATAATTTTGATCGTATAAATAGTGATAATTTTGATAATATTATTACACCTCTTTCTAGAAGAATAGGTTATGAATCATTAAGAAGGTGCATTATAAATTTAATAACCAGAAGCGATGTTCCTAGACGATCTATTTTTCATAGAGATTTTGATGATGATAGACTAACAACAGGATTACTTTATATAAATGATAATAATGGTTATACTGAATTTGAGACAGGTGAAAAAATAAAATGTATTTCAAATATGTATGTTGAATTTCCATGTAAGCTTAAACATAGATCAATTTCTCAAACAGACGTGGATGCTAGGTGTGTTATTAATTTAAATTATTACAAATGAGTTTTAAAAAAAATAAATATCATGTAATAAAATCTGTTATCTCAAAAGACTTAGCTAAAGTTTCTTACAATTATTTATTGATAAAAAGAAATGCAATTGCTTATATGCGAGAAAATAATTATTTAGCTCCTTTTGATAATAATTTTGGAACTTGGGATGATGAGCAAGTTCCGAATACATTCTCTATTTATGGTGATCCATTAATGGAAACATTATTATTATATATAAAACCTAAAATGATTAAAGCTACAGGATTAAATTTGTATCAAACATATTCATATGCAAGAACTTATAAATCAGGAGATATTTTAAAAAAACATAAAGATAGACCTAGTTGTGAAATATCGACCACTTTATTTTTAGGCGGAGATAAATGGCCTATATATTTGAATAACGGAAAAAAAGATATTAAAATAAATTTAAAAGAAGGAGATATGTTGATTTATAAAGGTTGTGATTTAGAACATTGGAGAGAACCTTTTAATGGAGAGGTTTGTGTGCAAACTTTTTTACATTATTCAACTAATGAAAAATTATTAAATGATACAAGACCAATGTTAGGATTAAATAGTGATTTTTCCAGTAATATGCCTAGATAATTTTTTCTCTGACCCAAAAGAAATTGTAGAATTATCTAAAACATATTCATATAAATCTACAAAAACTTACCCTGGGTTAAGATCAAATGATTTATCCGAAAATAAATTTTTTGTTGAACGCCTTACAAACAAAATTTTAAGTGTTATTTACCCAAATGAGTTTAGTTTAATATCTTGGTATAATTATTGTTCTTTTCAAAAAGTACCTCCAGGTATAGATGGAGATGGATGGATTCATACAGATTGGCCAAATCAAAGTGAATTAACTGCAATAATTTATCTATCTGAAAACTGTAATGTTGGAACATCTATTTATAAGCTTAAAAATTATAATATACAAAATTCTGAAAAAGGTGATTTAAAAAAAGATTATTTTATTAATCATGAAAAATATAAAAAAGAAGAGGTAAATAAACTAATAAAGCAAAGAGATTCTTATAATAATAATTTTGAAGAAACAATAAATATTAAAGGTATCTATAATAGATTAGTTATGTTCGATTCTTCCATGTGGCATGCAGCTCATATTAATAATACAGACGAAGAAAGATTAACTTTAATAAATTTTATATCTAAAATAAATATAAATTATTCAGATAAACAATTAAATTACCCCATTCCTACAATGAACAGATTATGAATATAAAAATATTTAAAAATGTTATTAGTAGACAAAAACAAGAAGAAATAAAAAGCACTCTTCTTGAAGAAAGAATATTTCCTTGGTATTTTATAAAAGATGTTAGTGCAAGTAAACAGGCTCGTCCTGGAATGCAACATGAATTTTGTTCTATTCAAAAAGGAATAAATTCAAGTTATTTTGATAATGTACTACCTATAATTCATTTTATTAAAAAACCTGAATTAAATATATTAAGAGTTAATTCTTTTTTACAATTTCCAAATCCTGATTTTAAAACTTACGATACACCACATTATGATTTACCTACAAGAAAAGATAAATATACTGTATTTTTATATTATGTTTTAGATTCTGATGGAGATACGGTCTTCTTTGATAAAAATAAAAAGATTATTAAAAAAGTAACTCCCAAACAAGGAACCGCTGTTATGTTTGATGGAAAATATTTACATACAGCTTACCAATCTAATAAATATATAAGATGTATTATTAATTTTAATATTGATGGTTCATATGAAGAAAATATAAAATATGCAAATTCATAAAATAAAAGTATCTACAACTATGAATATTTTTGAAGATAATTTAAGTTATCTAGAGGATTTTGATAAATTTAATAAACAATTAGAAAAGGATACTTTAAGTACAGGAGATATACAAAACCATACAACTAATGCTAAAGCTTATATGACTCATTGGCAAATGGCTGATAAGTTTGATTCTTATGCAAGGTTGTTAAAAATTATCTGTTTAGAAAAGTTATCGAAATATGACGACTATAATCCAGTGCAGGGTGGTAATATTAATTTTTATTGTAATGATATGTGGGGACTTGTTTATAAAAAAGGACAACAAACTAAAAAACATAGACATTTAAATTTGTTTTCATTTACTTATTATGTAAAAACATCAAGAGATTGTGCACCTATTATTTTTTCTGATCCTGGTTACTTTGAAGTTAAACCTAAAACAGGAACTCTTTTAATATGGAGAGGAGAATATGAACATTATGTACCTAAACAAAATACAGATAAACCAAGAATTGTCATAGCTGGAAATATAGATTATCAAAATAAACCAGTAGCCAGAACAATTTAAATTTGTTATTATAGATCGCTATGCTACAAAAACTACAGTTTAAACCAGGTTTTAATAAACAAACAACACAATCAGGAGCAGAGTCTCAATGGACTGATGGTGATTTTGTTAGATTTAGATATGGACTTCCAGAAAAAATAGGTGGTTGGCAACAATTAACTATTGATAATGAAACTCTTCCCGGTGCAGCAAGAGCTCAACATACATGGACATCTCTAAATGGTGAAAAGTATGCAGCTATAGGGACATCACAAGGTTTGTTTTTATACTATAGTGAAAAGTTTTATGACATCACACCTTTGGATACAGGAATTACTGGAGCTAATTTTGATGCATCAACTGGTTCTCCAACAGTTACTGTAAACAAAACTTCTCATGGATTAAGCGCTGGACGATATGTAACGTTTTCATCAGTTACTGTTCCAACAGGATCAGGTTATGCAACAACTGATTTTGAAAATAATACATTTGAGATATCAAATGTAACTGCAAACGCTTTTGACATTACAATGCCATCTAACTCTGCAGCTACAACTTCAGGAACAGGTTCAGCACAAATTGATCCATATGTAACTATTGGTCCAACATTTCAAACAGCAGGTTATGGATGGGGTACATACTTATGGGGAGATTCAACATGGGGTACGGAACGTACAACTAGTGACGTGATCCTGGATCCAGGCATCTGGAGTCTTGATAACTTTGGAGAAATATTAATTGCAACAATTAATAATGGTCGAACATTTACTTGGGATGCAGGTGCATCAAGTCCAAGATCAAATAGAGCAACTCTTATGTCAGGAGCTCCTACTAAAACAAGATTAACTTTGGTATCCGATAGAGATAGACACTTATTTCACTTTGGAACTGAAACAACTATTGGAAATCCTTTAACTCAAGATCCAATGTTTATAAGATTCTCAAACCAAGAAGACTATTCAACTTACCAACCAACAGCAACAAATACTGCAGGTACATTTAGATTAGATACAGGTAATAAAATTGTAGCAGCTGTTCAAGGTAAAGATTATGTATTTGTATTAACCGATAGTGCAGCATATGTAATTCAATTTGTAGGTCCACCGTTTACGTTCAGTGTTAGACAAGTTGGAACAAACTGTGGATGTATTGGACAAAATGCAGTTAGTTATTCTAATGGTATGATATTTTGGATGTCAGGTGAAGGTGGATTTTTTGCATTTGATGGAACGGTTAAAGCACTTCCATGTTTAGTAGAAGATTTTGTATTTACAACAACAGGAAATAATCTAGGTATTAACTACAATGCAGGTCAAATTATTTATGGTGAACACAATACTTTATATAATGAAGTAACATGGTTTTATCCAAAAGCTGGAAGTACACAAATTGATAGATGTGTTATATATAACTATGGAGAAAACTGTTGGACAACTGGATCACTAGCTAGATCATCATATGCAGACACAGGTGTATTTGATGTACCTTATGCAACACAATATAATTCAACAGCTACACCTAATTTTAATATTCAAGGAATTACAAATTTATATGGAGCATCTATATATTATCAACATGAAACAGGAACTGATCAAGTTAATTCATCAGGTACTACTTCTATTAATGCTTATATTCAATCAGGTGATTTTGATATATCATCAAGACGAGGTTTAACAGGTGAATCAACTGGCATAGCTGATTTTAGAGGTGACGGTGAATTTATTATGTCTATGAATAGATTCATACCGGACTTTCAAGTACTAACCGGTAATTCAAAAGTCACATTACTATTAAATGATTATCCAAATAATACAGCTTCAAGCTCTCCACTTGGTCCCTTTACAATTACATCATCTACTGATAAGGTAGATACTAGAGCAAGAGGTCGATTGCTCTCAATTAAAATAGCTAATGACGCTGTAGGTGAAACTTGGCGTTATGGAACATTAAGAGTGGATATTAAACCAGACGGTAGAAGATAATGGCAACTGCAACTTTAGACGAATTAAGATTACAACAATTATTACAATCTTTTGAAAATAAAAATACTGGTATAACTAATACTACAGCAGCTTCACCTTTTATAAATACTTCAGATATACTTAATCAGTATAATGTTCCTAATTTACAAAATCAGGATTTAGTTAATCAATTAATTCAAGAAAATATGCAGAAAAATATTACATCCGATTTTATTAATGTTCCACAAGATTATTACCAACCTATGACAAATGAAGAACAAAATTTAGATCTTTCAAGATTTCAAAATATGGATTTACAACCAGGTTATTTAGATAGAGCTGGTTCTTATCCAGGTACGAATTTTAATCTTAATCAACCAAACTTTTTTCAAAGAATGTTTAATAGAGCTAGTGATATATATGGCTCTGGTAGAGATTTAATTGGAACAGGTATTGGAACTTTATCTAATGTTTTAACAGGTAATCCAATTATAGGTGGAGTTATGTCTTTATTATCAAGAATGGCAAGACCAATGAGTTCATATCAAATGAGTGATTTACAAAGAAGAGGATATGGAGATGAATTATCTAGAATTTATGGACCAGGTGGTATTATGCAAGGATATAATCCAGTGAGTATGTTTGGTAGAGGACCATTAGAATCTATTATTAACAGAAGAAATAAAGCTAAAAGCGAAGCAATAAGAAATAAATTAAATGAAGAGATAACTAAATTAGGTGGATCAACAGATACAAATTTATCCGCTTACAGAGCATCAAGACCAGCAAGTGAAAGAAGATCAACAGGACCTGCAGGTGGTGGTAGAGATAATACTGGTGGAGATAAAGGAGCTAAAGGAGCAGCAGATTCTTTTTCTAACAGAAGTGGAATGGGAAGAACTGGATACTAATGGCTAAAGTAGCAGCATATGTACCTGAACCTAAACAAGAATATGATGTCGAGAATCAAAGACAAATATTAGAAGCTATTGCTACATTAAAAAGTGAATTAAATTTTTCATATCAAGATGATTTAAAAAAAGAAACTGAAAGATTTAGTTGGTTTAATACGAGGTACTAATGTCTTGTAATAATGTCAATCCAATAACAGGTGGAAGTACAGTTGATGACATTCCATTTTATTTAGCAGTTCAACAAGGTAAAGTTCCTGGTTACTCTATGGTTAATAAATTTGGATATAATTCTAGTATTGGCTCAATTTCTTTTGAAACTATTTGGGAAACAGGAAACGACTATCCTTGGCAAACAGCTCAAGCTACTCTTGATGTAGTCAGTGATGATACTGATGACGATGTAGCAGGAACGGGTGC
>Ga0208785_1000889_pt1 | contig 13191 bp, 10 predicted proteins | sample DEB08_DNA_2_FD_185499 | JGI IMG/M metagenome (GOLD analysis project Ga0208785, IMG submission 185499) | Aqueous microbial communities from the Delaware River and Bay under freshwater to marine salinity gradient to study organic matter... | ecosystem: Environmental > Aquatic > Marine > Coastal ...
GTCGCCACTCGTGGCGCCCACGATCGTGATGCGTTCACCGCGCTTCGCGAGAACATGATCGAACATGCGGCCCACCAACTGTAGGGCGACGTCCTTGAACGCCAGAGTGGGTCCGTGGAACAGCTCCATGAGCCATTCGTCGGTGTCGATCTGCACGAGAGGAACCGTGGCCGGATGGCGGAACGTGGCATAGGCGTCGACGCACATGCGATACAGATCGTCGGACGAAATCTCGCCAGCCACATACGGTGACATGACGGCGTGAGCCAGATCGGCGTAGCGCCCGTTCGGCAGATCGGGCAACGACGGATATTCGCTGGGAACATAAAGACCGCCGTCGGTGGCCAGACCGGCGAGAAGCACGTCGGCAAAACCGAGTTCGGGCGCGCTCCCCCGCGTGGACACGTACTTCATGCGATCAGGATCCGATCACACGCAGAATGGTCCCGACCTGCTGCACCACGTCGAGGTCTCGTAGCTCGCGCACCGTGGACTGAACATCGGACTCCTTGGCGAGGTGTGTGATGAACACGAGCCGCGCCTCGTTGCCGATGCCTTCTTGTTCGGCGGCGCGAATGCTCACACCGTGACGAGCAAAGGTGCCGGTGACGGCATGGAGTACGCCCGGCTTGTCGGCCACTTCGAGCGACAGCAGATATTCCGAACTGGTCTCGTCGATGGGCAGCATCTTGGCCTTGCCGAACGAGCCGATCGTGCCGTGCGAACCCTTCGACAGGTTGACGGCGGCGTCGATCACGTCGCCGAGGACGGCACTGGCCGTCGGGAAACCACCGGCGCCGCGGCCGTAGAACATGAGCGAACCGACCGCCCCGCCCTCGATGAACACGGCGTTGAAGCTGTCGCGCACGCTGGCCAGCGGATGATCGAGCGGAACCATGGCCGGATGCACGCGCACGGCGACGCTTCCGGTACTCGCATCGCGCTCGGCGATACCGAGCAACTTGACCACGTACCCGAGTCGACGGGCCACGGCGATGTCGGCGGCCGTGATGCGGCTGATTCCTTCGTGATACACGTCGCCGGCGACGACTTTGGTGCCAAAAGCGATCGACGCGATGATCGCCGCCTTGGCGCCGGCATCGAATCCTTCGACATCGGCGGTTGGATCGCGCTCGGCATAACCGAGTCGCTGCGCTTCCGAGAGGGCGGCGCCATAATCGGCGCCATCCTCGGTCATCTTGGTGAGGATGAAGTTCGTCGTGCCGTTGATGATTCCCATCACACGACTGATGGGTTCACCACGCAGGCTCTCGCGTAACACGCGGATGACCGGAATGCCGCCAGCCACCGCCGCTTCGAAGAGAAGGTCGACACCACACTCGTCGGCCTTGGCGAAGAGTTCGGTGCCAACGTTGGCGAGCAACTCCTTGTTGGCCGTGATGACCGGCTTGCCAGAACTGAGAGCCGTGGTGATGAGTTCGCGAGCCGGCTCGATGCCGCCGATGACTTCGACCACCAGATCGATGTCGGGGTCGGACACCACGGCGTGGGCATCTCGAGTGAGTACTCCCTCGGCCAGATCGACATCGCGCTCGCGTGACATGTTGCGAACGGCCACTTTGTCGACGCGCAGACGAACGCCGGTTCGGGCCTCGATGTCGTCGGCTTGACGATCGACGAGTTTCACGAGGGCGGCACCGACGTTGCCGCATCCGAGAACGCCGATGCGGACGAGTCGCTTCTGATCAGACTGCGCAGTCACGCCTGGCAGGCTACGGCAGATCGAGGCGGACCAGGTCGTCCATTGTTTCGCGACGCACCACAAGTCGAGCCCGTCCGTCGGCCACGAACACCACCGCCGGTCGCGGCACCTTGTTGTAGTTGCTCGCCATCGAATGACCGTACGCACCGGTGACCGGGGTGGCGACCAAGTCGCCCACCTTCACGCCAGCCGGCAGGGCCGCATCGAAGATGAGGACGTCGCCACTCTCGCAGTGCTTACCCACCAGACGGGCGTGGTCGGGCCGCTCGGCGGCTACGTCAGTCACTCGAAACGCTTCGTAGCCACTGCTGTAGAGAACAGGACGCGGGTTGTCGCTCATACCGCCGTCGACGGCGACGAAGCGACGAATGTCGGGGATGTCCTTCACCGTTCCCACGCGGTACACGGTGATCGCCGACGACGCGACGATCGATCGGCCCGGCTCGACCATGATCTTCGATGACAGTCCGAGGGACGCACAGGCGTCGAGAAGCACATTGCCCCACGACGCGATGTTCGGTGCTTCCTCATCGAGTGTGTAGGCCACGCCGAGGCCACCACCCAACGTGAGTTCGGGAAGCTCGTAGGGCTGGGCGAAGCGGGCCATCACCTCGGCGGCCTTAGCGAAGCTGTCGACAGCGAACACGTTGGACCCGATGTGACAGTGGAAGCCCACCAATTCTCCGCAGCCGGTCTCGTTCACACGCTCGACGGCGCGAGCGGCGTCTCCGTTGCCGAGATTGAAACCGAACTTGGAATCGTCCTGACCGGTGGCGATGTACTCGTGCGTGTGTGCCTGCACACCGGGTGTCACGCGGATCTGCACACGCGGAACCGGAAGTCCGCGCTTTCTCAACTCGGTGAGGCGATCGATCTCGTCGAAACTGTCGATCACCACATGGCGAACGCCCGGTCGTGAGCCACCTTCGGCGGTGAGCGCCATTTCCAGTTCGTCGAGACTCTTGTTGTTGCCGTGGAACACCAGACGATCACCCGGAACACCCGCGTGACGAGCGACGTACAACTCACCACCGGTGGCGACGTCGAGCAGCAAACCTTCGTCGTACACCAACTTGGCCATGGCAGTGCACAGGAATGCCTTCGACGCATAGATCACCTGATCGGGTCCGAAGGCGTTCACGGCCTCACGACAACGGGACCGAATATGGTTTTCGTCGTACACGAAGAGTGGCGTGCCGAACTCCTCGGCAAGATCGGTGACGCGGCACGACGCGATCGACAAAGAGCCGTCGGTCTCGACGGCGGCACCGTCAGGCAACAGGCGCATCGGAACAGCAGGGGTGGTCACGAGTTCGTCCTCACATCTGCTCCGGCGCGTCGATACCGAGCAGGCCGAGACCGGTCGCCATCACACGAGCCGTCACGTCGCACATCACGAGGCGCGACAAGCGTGTGGCTTCGTCGGCCTTCAGCACCGGGCAATGTTCGTAGAACGATGTGAACGATGTGGCCAGATCGTACAAGTACGTACACAGACGATGCGGGCTGTACTTCTCGAGCGTGTCGGCGACGGCCGAGTCGAAACCGAGGACTGCCAGGGCGAGCGCACGTTCTTGAGGTTCGACGATCGAAGGTTCGCGATTTCGCAACGATGTGCGATCGATCTCGGCTCGACGGAAAATTGAGCAGATTCGCGCGTGCGCATACTGCAAATACGGCGCCGTGTTGCCATCGAACGACAGCATGCGATCCCAGTCGAACACGTAGTCGCGCACGCGATCAGTCGAGAGATCGGCGTACTTCACCGCACCGATACCGACCTGGCGAGCGATCGTCAGTCGATCTTCCACACCGAGATCGGGGTTCTTTTCGGCGACCGACGCCTCGGCGCGCACGAGTGCTTCATCGAGCAGATCGATGAACTTCAAGGGTTCACCACTACGGCTCTTCAACATCTTGCGATCGGAACCCAGCACACTTCCGAACGCAACGTGCACGGCCTGGGCCGGTTCGGCGAGCCAACCAGCCATCCGCGCCACGTCGAACACCATCGAGAGATGTTGAGCCTGTGGTGCGCCGACGACATACAGAAGTAGGTCGGCGTTGAGACGTTCGATCCGGTCGATCACACACGCCAGATCACTCGTGGCGTAGTTGAAGCCACCTGTTCCCTTCTGCACGATGAGCGGAAGTGGGTCGCCATCGCGGTTCGTGTAGCCAGGCGGAAACACCACGTCGGCGCCGTCGGACTGTTGCAAGAGTCCGAGTGCGTCGAGTCGGGTGATCACCTGCGGGAGAAGTTCGTTGTAGGCACTCTCTCCCATGAGGTCGTCGTCGACGAGCAACACACCGAGTCGTTCGTACACGGCGTTGAAGTGCTTGGTGGAGAGACCGACCAAGAGCTTCCAGAGACGAAGAGTCTCGGCGTCGCCGCCCTGCAACATCACGACTCGGGCGCGCGAGCGCTCCTTGAAGGTGTCGTCGGCATCGAACTTGGCACGTGCCTGTTTGTAGAAACCGTCGAGATCGCCAAGTGACAGGTGTTCAGCTGCCTCGGTCTCGCCCAGATCGAGCAGATGCTCGATCAGCATGCCGAACGGTGTACCCCAGTCGCCGATGTGATTTTCGCGAATTACGTCGTGGCCGACGAACTCGAGCATGCGCACCAACGAGTCGCCGATGACCGTGGTGCGCAAGTGGCCGACGTGCATCTCTTTGGCCACGTTGGGAGCCGAGTAGTCGACCACGACACGTCGCCTCGGTGTCGCCGATCGCACACCGAGGCGTTCATCGGACGACACTGCAGCGATCTCGTCGGCCAGGAAGTCGTCGTGCACGACGATGTTCAAGAACCCGGGACCAGCCACCTCGAGTGTGGCCCGCAAATTCGCGATCTTCAGGGCTTCGGCGAGAACAGCCTCGGCAACTTCACGCGGTGGGCGACCCAACTCTTTGGCCAAGGCCAAAGAGCCGTTGGCCTGGGCGTCAGCTCGATCGGACGGGCGAACCACCGGATCGACACCTGTTCGACCAGCCACGGCGTCGAACGCCGGCTGCAGACGAGCCGCAAGGGTGACGAGGGGGTCGGCCATGGACGTCCATTGTGGCCGGAGTCGGTGCGTTTCCCCCGCTTCTTTGCCTGGTCAGGGCTCGTCAGTTCAACGGCGCGTACAGGTAGCACGTGGCGAGCAACCCGGTGAGCGAGCCCCCGTTCACGGCGATCCAGACCGGCCACCGACGAGATCCGGCGAGAGGCGCGTCCCAGGGCTGTTCGGCGCATTCCACCCCGTCGTATTGACGCCACGAATCCTGATTGATGAACTCCCAATCGTCGGCGAAGGGCACCGATCGGAGACGGTTCGTGTTGTCCTCGGGGTACCAGTCGGGACGCGACTCGTAGTCACAGTCGCGAGAGACCGTCTCGCATTCAGAGAAGAGTTGGGCTCCGAGTTCTCCGGTGTACACACACCACAAGTCGATCTCCACACCCGATTCGTAAATGCGTGCGTATCCGTAGTCGGCACCCTCGGCCGATTCGTAATCCTCGTAGATCGGCCCCAGAGTTCCGTACCAGATGCCATCGGGAAGCTGATCGCCAAGAGTCGGATCGCCGTCCTGACCGCTCCCACATCCCGTCCCCCGAATGTTCGGATTCCCCAAGGCCGGCATGTCGTGGTAGTCGAAACCGGACAACGAGTGCACGATCGTGGGCGCGGCCGTGGTGGTGGGGGCCGATGTCGTCGTCGGTGCAGCCGTCGTCGGAGCCGCAGTCGTGTCAGGCGTTGCGGTCGTGTCGGGCACTGCGGTCGCGACGGGAGCAGTTGTCGCGACCACCGCCGACGTCTCGGGCGCTGTTGCCGCGACCGCCGACGACGCCGTTGCATCGGCGCTCGTCCCGTTCTCGGAGCCCCCACACGACGCGAGGGCCAGCAGGGCGACGACAAGTACTGCTCTTCGTGCCATGCCTCGACCCTAATCAACGGAACTCACCACGAAATCCGACCGCTAGCCTGACGCCGTTGCCCACGTAGCTCAGTGGATAGAGCGTCTGCCTCCGGAGCAGAAGGTCGTAGGTCCGATTCCTACCGTGGGCGCGCTGATGCCGTCTTCTCGTCGTCTCACGGCCCGCCTCGTGCTCGGGTGCTCGCTGATGACCAGCGCGCTCGTCGGTTGCGGTGACGATCCGGACTCCGTTCCGGCTGCTCGCGGTTTCGACACGTCACGAGTGGTGAACGTGGAATCGCTTTCGTGCACGAGTCGCGTCGTGCGTGGAACGGCAATTCGACTTGCCGACGACATCTACCTGACAGCCGCCCACAACGTGCGTGATTCGCGCACCGTCGATGTCGTCACTCACGCCGACTCGATCGACTCGATGACCTACGTCGCGTCCGACGACCGTGCCGACCTGGCACTTCTCGTCGCGGACGACGGCGCCGACCTGTCGACGATCGATCTCGACGAGTGGATCACCAACGACCCCCAGCGCATGGCGGCGATCGTCACCCCCACGTCGACGCGCTCGACTGCCGTCGGTGCCGACGTGATCGTGCGCGCCACCCGCCCCGACGGACGTCAGAGAGAGTGGCTCGGTACATCCGTACTCTCCGCCCTGGTCGCTGGCGAAAGTGGATCGGCTCTCGTTCAAGACGGCGCACCGATCGGACTGGTGGTCCAGGCCGAGAAACGCGCCGAACGTGGATTCGCCGTCAGTTCTGCGGAAGTTCGCGAATTCGTCGCGAAAGTGACATCTGTTCAGGCCCTTCCAGAATCTCATTACCCTTCAGGGTTCACATCAGATCATGAGGCGGGACCCGTTCACCTGGTGGGATCCACCTGCCCATGACCAATCAGCAAGGGGAGACATACATGCGTTTGACACGCACACGGGCTCTCGCCGTCGCCGCAGCCGCCACGCTCGTTCTGGCCGCCTGCGGTGGTGACGACTCCAGCTCATCCAGCAACGAAGCATCCACCGAAACCACAGCTGCCAGTAGCGGTGACAGCTCCGACTCGAGCTCACCCGAAGTCGTCGACGTGGCCGAGGGTGGCAGCATCCTCGACGCCGTGATCGCCCGTGGCACCCTGAACTGCGGTGTGTCGGGTGCGGCCGTCGCCTTCTCGTACACGCAGGCCGACGGCTCGATGGAAGGTATCGACGCCGACTACTGCCGCGCCGTGGCCGCCGCCGTTCTCGGTGACGCCAACGCCGTCGAATTCACAGCACTCACTGCTGCCGAGCGTTTCACCGCCGTGCAGACCGGTGCGGTCGACGTTCTCATGCGTAACTCCACCTGGACGCAGAGCCGCGACTCCGAAGTCGGCATGGACTTCGGACCCACCACCTACTACGACGGTCAGCAGTTGATGGGTCGCGCGAGCGACGGCTTCACCTCGGCCTCGCAGGTCGATGAAGTCGACGGCGCCGTGGTGTGCACCAACGCCGGAACCACGACCGAGACCAACATCTCGGAACTCGCTGGTCAACTCGGCATCAACATCACCCTCACCACCTTCGAGGACTACGACCAGGTGACCGATGCGTTCATCGCCGGTACCTGTGACGTGATCACCACCGACGGTTCGGGTCTCGTCGGCCGTAAGGCCGCCCAGCAGCCCGATGGTGAAGAGTGGGTCATCTTCCCGGCCACACCGATCTCGAAGGAGCCGCTCGGCCCCGTCTACGCACAGAACGACTCGAAGTGGGCCGACGCTGTGAACTGGGTCGTCTACGCAACGCTCATCGCTGACGAGTACGGCGTGACCTCGGGTGACGCGGATGCCGCCCTCGCCGGCGACTTCGGTCCGGAAATGCAGCGCCTCATGGGCGGCGAAGGTGAGCTCCAGACCAAGATGGGTCTGTCAGCCGACGCCTTCTACAACACCATCTCGCAGGTCGGTAACTACCAGGAGATCTGGGACGCCAACCTCACCCCGGTGGGTCTGGTGCGCGACGGCTCGGCCAACGCACTCTGGACCGACGGCGGTTTGATGTACGCACCGCCGGCTCGCTGAGGCACCACCTCACAGCAATCAGTACGTGTGACGTTCTGGCCGGGTCCTCGGGCCCGGCCAGAACTTCATCTCCGCTTCCATTCACTTTCGGGGGGACCGAATTCCGGTGACGTCGACGACCGACACCACATCTCTCGCATCGTTCAGTCAAGGACGACCGCCGCTCTGGCGTAACGCAACCCTGCTCAAGTGGTTGCTACAGATCGTCGTCCTGCTCACCGTGCTGGCCGGCTTCTGGTTCCTCATCACTCAGGCCCGCACCAATCTCGACGCCAAAGGCATTCCGGTCGGCTACGACTGGCTCGACGATCCCTCCAACTTCCAGTTGGGTGACGGCATCCAGACCGTCGACTCACCCGAGCGTCGACTCACCATGAGTCGTGCCCTCTGGGTCGGCATGGTCAACACCTTCCGAGTGGCGATCGCCGGCATCATCTTCTCCACGATTCTCGGTGTCCTCATCGGTATCGCTCGACTCTCGAAGAACTACGTCGCTCGCAAGGTGTCGTCGATCTACGTCGAAACACTTCGCAACATCCCAGTTCTCGTTCAGATCATCTTCTGGCTCGCCATCCTCGGTTCTCTCGGTTCGCTCACTACCGACACCGGACCGATCAAGGGGTGGGTGATCGTGTCGCAGAAGGGCATTTCGATTCCCCGAGTGTTCCTCGACGACGGCTTCTATCAATTCCTTGCGCTCTTCCTCGTTCTGTTCGTGGGCATCTGGTTCGTGCGCCGTCGCATGATCGCCGCTCAGGAACGATTGGGCGGCAACCAACGAGTCGGCTGGAAGACCTTCGGTCTCGTGACCGGTGCTCTGGTGATCAGCTGGTTCGCCAATCCGATCATGTCGTTCCTCGGTCCGGTGTTCGGAGGAATCGAAGACGCATGGGGTTCGATCCCGCAAGGCGCCATGCAGATCGTTCTCTGCGTGCTCGCCGTCGGTGCCGCCGCCTGGCGCATCAAGAAGTTCCTCGACAGCCGACGCACACCGGCCGGACTCGCCAAACTGATCGACGACGACTGGTTCCGTCTGATCTTCACCGGACTAGCTGCCCTCATCGCCATCTTCGTGGTGTTGCGCCTGTGGCCCGGCCTCTCGAGTTGGATCGTCAACTCGGGACGCGACTTCTTCGGAGTGATCGCCGACAAGTTCGGCGACGGCCGAGGTTCGCAACCCTTCGATGGCATGAAGCCCTCGCTCAGCGACGGCCGCTTCGTGAATTTCGCACCCACCGGCCTCACCATGTCGGTGTTCTACGCCTCGCTCTTCTTCGGCTTGGTGTTCTACACGTCGGCCTTCATCGCCGAAGTGGTGCGAGGCGGAATTCTCGCCGTACCGAGTGGTCAGGCTGAGGCGGCTGCCGCTCTCGGGCTCTCACGTGGCCAGGCTCTGCGCAAGGTCATCCTTCCGCAGGCTTTCCGGGTGATCATGCCGCCGCTCGGCAACCAGTACCTCAACATCACGAAGAACACGTCGCTCGGTATCGCCGTCGGCTTCTCCGAGATCGTGCAGGTGGGTCAGACGGTCTACAACAAGAACTCACAAACTCTCGCCGTGTTCAGCATCTACATGATGTTCTTCCTCGCCTGCTCGCTCACGATCTCGTCGATCGTGAACTACATCAACCGCCGCCTGGCCATCGTGGAGCGCTGACATGTCCGACACCTCGCTCTCCAACATGTCGCGTCAACCCGAGACACCGCTCCCCTCGCCAGCGCGCTGGGTACGCGACAACCTGTTCTCGTCGATCAGCAACACACTGCAGACGATCTTTTTCTCGCTGATCATCTTCGGACTTCTGCGTTGGGTTCTCGGCCAGGTCTTCTCGGAGGAGTCTGACTGGGAATCAGTGGCCACCAACATCCGACTGCTCATGACCTACAACTATCCGGCCGACCAGTTCGTCCGGATCTGGGTGGCGGCCGGCACTGTGTTCTTCGCGATCGGTTCGAGTTTCGCGGCCTGGAACATCAACCCGGCCATCACCATTCGTCGACTGGTGGTCGGCTTCGTCGGGTTCGGCGTCTTCCTACTTCTGTGCGCAGTCATCGCGCCGAGCGTGGCGCCGAGCAGCATCCGCAACGGCATGTACATCGTCGGTGCCGTGTTGGCCGTCGGCGGTCTGGTCGTTCGACGACTGGTCCCTGGTGCCCACCTGCGGTTCGTTCCGTTCTCACGTCTGCTCACGGGTGCCGCGGCCATCATCGTTGCACTGATCTGGATCCTCCCCTTTGGACGTCATTCGTTCAGTGACGGTGAACTCACCATCGAACGCGGGGTCTCAGTGGCCAGCAGCACCAAGGTGCCCTGGACAGTTCTTTTCGTGGTTCTACTCGTCGCATTCTTCGGAGGTCGAGTTCTCGCGGCCCGCTTCGCTCCGGTCATGCGACGGGCGCTGATCGCCTGGTGGGTGATTGGTCCGGCCTTCGTGCTGTTCCTCGTGTTGCGTGATCCCGCCTTCGATTGGGGTCGCGTCTGGTCGGTCGATGTTCCGATCGCCGCCGCCTTCGCTCTCGGTGGTGGCGCACTTCTCTACGTGTTGGCTCGCCCGGGTCGAGACGATCTGGCGCGTGTGGTCGGGGCCGTCCTGGTGGCATTCGCCATTTTCAACTGGATCGCCGCCTTCGCCGGTTGGTACCCCATGTTGCAAAAGGTGCGGATCTCGTTCCTGCTCGTCGGACTGGTGACACTGCTCGTCCCCACTTTCGCCGGCGAACGCTCGGCGCGGATTCGACTCGCCAGCAGTTGGATCGGGCTCATCGGGATCGTCCACTGGCTACTGACGGCCATCAATACCGAGTCGACCCTCGTGATCAGTGCGCCGCCGTTCCTCGGTGGCCTGGTGCTCACGGTCACGATCGCCTATTACGTGATGTTGGCGTCGTTCCCGCTCGGCGTGCTGCTCTCGCTTGCCCGCACGTCGAAGATGCCGATCTTCCGCGTGCTGTCGACCTCGTTCATCGAGGTCGTTCGCGGTGTACCGCTCATCACGGTGTTGTTCTTCTTCTCGATCATGCTTCCGCTCTTCCTACCTCGGGGAATGGGCATCAGCGATCTGGCCGCCGTGTTCATCGGTTACACGTTGTTCTCGGCCGCCTACATGGCCGAGAACCTGCGCGGAGGTCTGCAGAGCGTGCGTCGCGGTCAGTACGAAGCGTCCGACGCACTCGGTCTCAGCACCGTTCAGCGGACCGTGTTCATCGTGTTACCGCAGGCGTTGCGCGTGGCCATTCCGAACCTCGTCGGTCAGGCCATCGCCACTTTCAAGGAAACGTCGCTCATCGCCATCGTCGGCGGTTTCGACATCCTCCGCATCGCCAACTCCACCATCCCCAACCAGCCCGACTTCCTCGGACAGAAGAGGCCGGCGCTGCTGTTCATCGCCCTCGTCTACTTCGTGTTCACCTACAGCATGTCGAAGTCGGCCCAGAACCTCGAGAAGAAGTTGCAAGCGGGACAAGCCCGCTGAGCCACCTACAGGAGCCAATGCCATGACCATCGCCGATCGAGCACTCACCGAAGAACTGGCCGGACGCAAGGACATGATCGTTTGTCGCGGCGTCAAGAAGTGGTTCGGAGACTTCCAGGCACTGCGAGGTGTCGACATCACCGTCAAGGACCGCGAAGTGATGGTGGTCCTCGGACCGTCCGGTTCGGGTAAGTCGACGCTCATCCGCTGCATCAACCGTCTCGAAGCGCATCAGGAGGGATCGATCGTCGTCGACGGTGTCGAACTCACCAACGACCTGCGCAACATCGAGAAGATCCGCTCTGAAGTCGGCATGGTGTTCCAGCAGTTCAATCTCTTCCCGCACCTCACGGTTCTCGACAACGTGACGCTCGCACCCATCTGGGTGCGCAAGAAGCCCAAGGCCGAAGCGGTTGCCAAGGCGATGGAGCTTCTCGAGCGCGTGGGCATTCCCGAGCAGGCGGCGAAGTTCCCTGGTCAGTTGTCGGGTGGTCAACAGCAGCGGGTGGCCATCGCTCGGTCACTCGCGATGGAGCCGCGCGTCATGCTGTTCGACGAGCCCACCTCGGCCCTCGACCCCGAGATGATCAAAGAAGTGCTCGACGTCATGAAAGAGCTGGCCCGTTCGGGCATGACAATGATCGTCGTCACGCACGAAATGGGATTTGCCCGCGAAGTGGCCGACCGACTCGTGTTCATGGAGTCGGGTGAAATCGTGGAAGTCGGAACTCCCGAGCATTTCTTCGCCAATCCCAAGGAAGAGCGCACCAAACTCTTCTTGTCGCAGATTCTCTGACGTCGTCGCTTCTCGACGCGTTACGGCAGAGTCGAGGTTCCACCGACCCGCGGCAACGTGGTGGTCGCACCGGGCTTCTTGGTGGTGGGCGGCGCTGACGACGTGGACGACGTCGTGGGTGCAGCGGTGGTGGTCGGGGCAGCCGTCGTGGTGGTCGACGGAACGGTTCGCGTCACTGGCTTGCTCGTCGTGGCCGGAACCGTGGAGTCCTCTTGGGCCTCGGTGTCGTCTGGTTCGTCAGTCGTAGTGGTGGTCGGTGCGAAAGTCGAGTCGACCGTCGATGTGGTCGTCGATTCGTCTGCGTCATCGGTGACTTCATCGGCCGCTTCGTTGGAGGGTGGAATCTCATCGTCACTGGCGTCGTCGCCGCAACCCACCGAGGCGAATGCCACCACGGCCATACCCACTACGAAACGACGAGCCGCTCGGCGGCGGCGGGCAGGTGCTGGCTCGGTCCGCGACTGATTCATGACATTCCTCCTGAGGTGACTGACGCAAACTAGACACTCCGAGCAGTTCCGGCACTTCTTCCGCGTCAGTCTGTCCATAATCCCTGGTCAGAGGGGTCTTTCGAGAAGTTTCAAGAAATCCTGCAGAAAAGTGCGAGGACCCCGGGGGTCATGGCTCTTGTCCGGTGTGCAGCAACGGGTTGCACACCAACCGAAAGGACAACCGCCATGAAGACCACCAAGAACCTCACCATCAAGAACACCGTCCTCGCCACCATCGCCGTGGCTGGACTCGTTGCCGGAACCGCCGCCTGCGGCGGCAAGAACACCAACTCGGCCGAGACCGAGAAGCAGGCCCTCGTCGAACTGTTGTTGGCTGCCGCTCAAAGCGGTGACGCCGGCAAGATCGCCGAAGTCGTCGCTCAGGCCGACCCTGGCCTCGTCGCCGACGTTCTCCCCGAGATCACACTCGAGGTCACACCGGCGGCCGACGAAGCTCCTGTTGCTTCTGAGACCGTCACACCCGAGGAGGCCGCACCGGTCGCTCCGGAAGAGGACACAGCAGTGGCTCCGGAAGAAGATGCCACTCCGGCCGACGACGCAGCCGAAGCTCCCGAGGAAGAAGATGCCGCTCCAGCCGATGACGCAGCCGAAGCTCCCGAGGAAGAAGTCGCACCGGAAGATGACGAGTCGACACCCGACTTCGATTTCGACTTCGATCTGGATCTCGACGTGCCCGAGATCATGCCCACGTTCAATGTGGTCCCCGAGATC
>Ga0208785_1000896_pt1 | contig 13151 bp, 16 predicted proteins | sample DEB08_DNA_2_FD_185499 | JGI IMG/M metagenome (GOLD analysis project Ga0208785, IMG submission 185499) | Aqueous microbial communities from the Delaware River and Bay under freshwater to marine salinity gradient to study organic matter... | ecosystem: Environmental > Aquatic > Marine > Coastal ...
ATAACCAATAGCAATTTCAAATTCTGCTAATCGTTTATGAATAGATCTTAATTCTGTAATGGTAGTCCAGTTATGAGTAAATAAAGAAAAACTTCCATGAACACGTTGAAATGCATTTGAAACCTGGATAACAAACCCTAAAGTTATTGCTCCAGTAAATAAGCCAGGTGCCATCACCAAGTAAGGAACTATAACCATAAATTGATCGTATAAATTTACCCAAATATCAAAATAGCCATAATGCAAATAAAGTCTGTGATAATTAAATTTTATTCCTGAAAATAATTGTAAAATAGTATCAGGTTTTGCGTAGGTATCTCTATCATCTTCCCCATACACTAGTTCTTTTCTAAATTTGGCTTCAACTTTTTGATTATTGTATTCTAAGCCTGGTAATTTCCAACCTACAAACCAACTAACTAACATACTTCCCAAACTAGTAAGAAAAGCAACCCAAACTAAAGAACCAGGAATATCTTTTAAAAAACCAATAACAACTTTATCTGAAAGAGACCAAAGAATGGGTGTGAAAGCAATTAGAGTCATAATTGCTCTTACTATTTGAAGACCTAAACTTTCAACTATTCTAGCGAACCTCATTGTATCTTCTTGCAATCTTTGTGCAGACCCTTCGACTTTAACTCTTCCTGAAGTCCAGATAGGCATGTAATCAAAAGTTATGGCTTCTCTCCAACGAAACGCATACAATCTCGTAAAATAGGCTGTGAAGGTTGCCAAAATTACATACGGTAAGGCTAAATAAACAAATTCAAAAATTTTATCCCAAAAAATATTTAAAGATGACTCTGTAGGTTTTTGCAGAATATCATAAAAACCTTTGTACCATTGGTTTATTTTTACAGTAATAGTTACTTGAATTAACAAGGAAAGAACTAATAAGGATCCTCCACCCCATGACCATAAAAGCCATTTCTTGTTTAAAAAAAAACTTTTAAGCATTTATTATTTATTAATTTTTTAAAAAATTATCTGCGTAAGATTTGATAATTATTTTTCTTTTTTTAGGTTCTAATAAATCAAATACAATATTGTGTTTATTTGCATATTTTATTGCATCTTCTTTAGAGTGAAATTTTAATTTTACCTGTTTTTGCGTATCGCGAGAAGCATTCCAGCCCATCAGGTAATCTTTTTCAAAATTTTCTTTATTAAATTCTAAAATCCAATGTTTGGTTTTTGCAGTTCCTGACTGCATTGCTGTCTTTGCAGGATTATAAATTTTTGCTTTTTTCATATAAAAATGGTCGGGGCAGTAAGATTCGAACTTACGACCCTCTGGTCCCAAACCAGATGCGCTACCAGGCTGCGCTATGCCCCGACTAGAACTGCTGTTATATACATAGATTTTAACAAATTGAAAAGAAATTCAATTTCATTAATTAAAATATCATGTTATTAAAGGCGTCCATGATACAAAAAGCTTCTTCATTCATTAAATGGTTTATTAAGCACGAAACATCAGCAGGTATTGTTTTGTTAATTATGACTGTACTTGCGCTTATAATAAGCAACTCAGGCTTTTCAGATGAATATTTTGCAATTCTTAAAAAATATGTGTCAATTGGTATTGGCAGTTACTCCTTAAAACTATCAATTTTTCACTGGATTAATGATGCCTTAATGGCAATTTTCTTTTTAGTAGTTGGTCTTGAGATTAAAAGAGAATTTTTAGAGGGAGAGCTATCAAAACCCACTCAAGCAGCTCTTCCAATTATTGGAGCAATAGGTGGAATGCTGGTACCTGCATTAATTTATGTAGCTTTTAATATTAGCACTCCTGATACTTTAAAAGGTTGGGCCATTCCATCAGCTACTGATATAGCATTTTCTATAGGAGTTTTATCGCTACTTGGAAAAAGAGTTCCCATATCATTAAAAGTATTTTTAGTAGCTTTAGCAATTATTGATGATCTTGGTGCAATAGTTATTATTGCAATATTTTATTCATCCGATTTAAATTTATTATATTTATTTTTAATGTTTGCAGCTTTTGCAACATTAATGATTTTAAATAAAACTGGAGTAAGTAAATTTTTACCATACTTAATAGTTGGATTATTTATGTGGTTTTTTACTCATGAAAGTGGAATTCATGCAACTATTTCTGGAGTATTATTAGCAATTTCAATACCTCATAAAAAAGATAACTCACATCATAACTCAATGCTTAAAAATTTGGAACATTCGATTGCGCCTTATGTTTCATTTTTAATTATGCCAATTTTTGCTTTTGCTAACGCAGGTGTAAAATTGGAGGGAGCATCAATGGCGCTATTATTAGACCATGTGACATTAGGAGTGTTAGTTGGTTTGTTTATTGGAAAACAAATTGGAGTCTTTGCGTTTTCTCTTTTATCTATTAAACTTGGTTGGGCCGAAAAACCAGCTAATTCATCATGGGTAAGCTTTTATGGTGTTGGTGTGTTGACAGGAATTGGATTTACAATGAGTTTATTTGTTGGAAACCTAGCTTTTCCTAATTCACCATATATGGATGAAGTGAAAATCGGTGTGTTACTTGGATCGCTATTATCAACAATTTTAGGCTACGCTATATTGATCCTTTCAACCAAAAAGAATGCTTAAACTTTTAAAAAATTATTTAATATTACTTTTCATGTTTAGTTTTTTTTCATCAGCTTCAGCAAATTATAATAAGTTAGCTTATGATTTTTCTTTTAAAGATAATAGTGAACAAAACTATTCATTAAAGCAACATGAAGGAAAAGTATTACTGATTGTTAATGTTGCTAGTCAGTGTGGTTTTACAAAACAATACGCTGATTTACAAAAATTATATGAAGAAAATAAAAATAAAGGTTTCATTATTATTGGTATCCCGTCCAATGAGTTTGGCAACCAAGAGCCTGGATCCAATACAGAAATAAAAACTTTTTGCGAAACTAATTTTGGTATCACTTTTCCCATAATGGCAAAAACAAATATATTGGGTGAAGCAGGTCATCCTTTTTATAAATGGGTTAGAGAAAATTACGGTAAATCTGGAGTTCCTAAATGGAATTTTTACAAAGTTTTGATAAATAAATCTGGCAAAATTGAAGATGTATATAGTTCAATAACCAATCCAAGCAGTAAAAAAATAAAAAATAAGATTAACTCTATTCTGCAATAAAGTGGCGGTCCCTAGGGGAATCGAACCCCTCTTTGCAGGATGAAAACCAGCTGTCCTAACCGATAGACGAAGGGACCGTGAGTTGCTTTTTAGTGATAATCTAAGAATTAATCAATTAAAAAGTTAACTAGTTTGTAGCCAAAGCTAAGTCATCTAAGATGAATTGGACTTCTTTTTTTCCATTCCACTCATTTAAAGATAGCCTACCTGCAAAGTCGAACATCTTATTTTTTGGATTTAATAAATATGTTCCTATTGTATTTTCCGATGAATTAAATGAAATCACATTTAAATTTTGATTATTTTCTGTTTTGCAAAAGGCTTTAACATGTAAATTTTTTAGAAGCATTGATTTAGTAACTTGGATATTTTTAATAATAAATTTTGGCTCTCTATTACCAGAGCCAAATGGAGCTAATTGATTAATTTGGTCAAAAAAATCTTCATTAAGAGCAGAGGCTGAAATAACAGTATCGATATATAAATCTTTTTCTTTAGAAGATTGACATCCAGATTGATTAAAAATCTTAATTATTTCATTTTCAAAATCATCAATCTTATCTTTTTTCATTGAAAACCCAGCTGCCATTTTGTGACCTCCACCTTTAGCAATTATTCCTTTTTGTTTAATTTTTATAATTGCAGCACCTATGTCAAATCCAGCGATGGATCTTGCAGAACCTTTAGCTTCATCACCTTGAATATTGATTATAAAAGCGGGTTTATTAAAATGTTCTTTAATTCTACTGGCAATAATACCTATAATACCTTCGTGCCATTTTTGGGACTGAATAACAATAATAGGTAAATTATCTTTCAACTTTGCAGCAACAGTAGCCTCTTCTAAAATTAAATTTTCAATAGTTTTTCTTTTTTCATTTAACTTAGATAATTCTGAAGATATCTTGAAAGCTTGTTCTGGATCTTGTGTGAGAAATAAATTTACACCATAATCTGATTTTCCAATTCTTCCTCCTGCATTGATTTTTGGTCCAAGAATGTAACCAATATGATAAGTATCTATTTTTGAATTTAAATTAGTTAAATCGGCAAGTGTTTTAATTCCTAGATTATTTCTATTCGCTATAACTTTTAATCCTTGAAAAACAAAAGATCGATTTAATCCGAATAATGGAACAACGTCACACACAGTTCCAAAAGTGACCAAATCTAAAAAACTTAATAAATCTGGTTCTACAATATCATTATTAATAAAAAAATTTTCTTTTCTTAATTTATTACTTAGTGCTGAAATGAATAAAAAAGAAACTCCAGCTGCGCACAAAAATTTAAGATCAGAATTTTCATCGAATCTATTAGGATTTATTATTGCGTCAGCAGGGGGTAATTTTTCTACAGATTGATGATGATCAATCACTATTACATCCCGATTATGCTGTTTTGCGAATTCAATTGCCTCAAAAGATGTTGTTCCACAATCTACTGCTATAATTAATTTTGCACCTTGCTCTATAATATTAGCGATCGTTGCTTTAGTGGGTCCATATCCATCTTTAAGACGGTCCGGTATAAAAATAAAATTATCTGATTTTAATAATGTTAAATATTTTGATAAAATAGCTGATGATGAAGCTCCATCAACATCATAATCACCAAAAATACAAATTTTATTTTTTTCTTTTATATGTTTAATGAGTAAATTAGTTCCGTCCTCCATTGACTTTAATTCGAATGGATTTGGCATCGTATTTTTAATCTTAGGGTTTAGAAAAGCCTCACATTGATCAATAGGAATTTTTCTTATCGCAAGTAATCGTGAAACAATTTCACTAATCCCGAAATCTTGCGTAATCTTTTTTACTATATTTTCATCATATTTTCCTAGTATCCAATTTTTTCCAGATACGGATTGATGAATCATATTTCAATTTTTTCTTGATATTTCTTTATGATTTTTTCTTTTGAATGTAGTGATAATATTTCTGAAGTAAAAAAATTCTTACTTATCTCTATACCTTTCAATAATTCTCCATCTGTAACTCCTGCGGCACAAAAAATGACATCTCCTTTTACCATATCATTTAGATAATATTTTTTTGAAAAATCAGAAATACCTAATTTTGTTGCTCTAAGTTTTTCATCATGGTTTGAAATGACAAGTCTTCCTTGAAATTGTCCATCAAAGCATTTGATTGCTGCTGCAGCCAAAACTCCTTCAGGAGCTCCACCTATACCGATATACATATCTACGTTAAATTCATCTAAGCAGCTATATATAGCCCCAACCACATCTCCATCTGAAATGAATTTTATATTAGTGGATAGTTTCTTTAAAGATTGTACAATTTTCTTATGTCTATCTCTCTCTAATAAACAGACTGTCAAATCAGATGTTTTTACCGATTTAAATTCTGCAATATTTTTAATATTTTTTTCAACTGTAAAATCTAAATCAATTATATTTTCTGGATAACCTGGGCCTATGGCAATTTTTTCCATATAGGTATCTGGTGCTTGCAATAAATTACCTTTTTCGGATACAGCAATTACTGATATTGCATTTGGTAAATTTTTAGCTGTTAAAGTTGTTCCATCTAAAGGATCGACAGCAATATCTAATTCCTCACCATCACCAGTTCCTAATTTTTCACCAATATATAACATTGGTGCCTCATCCATCTCTCCTTCACCAATAACAATTTTTCCATTCATGGATATTTTATTCAAATCATTTCTCATTGAGTCTACTGCAGCTTGATCAGCAGCAATCTTATCACCTTTGCCTTTAAGTAGTGAAGAAGCATAAGCAGCTCTTGCGGCTACAAGAGAAAAATCATTTAATAGTTTTGTATCTAGCACTATAAATTACTTTCGTTTCTAACGCGTATCATTACAATTTTTTTAAAAATTTTCTTATTTTTTGCTAAAATAGAAATTGCATTTTTAATAGAAGACTCTTTGCTTGCGTGAGTAACTATAACAATATTTGAATAACTGTTGTTAGGATTTTGAACCAAACTTTCAACAGAAATTTTATTTTTAGCTAGGCATGAGGTAATAGTTGATAAAACTCCTGGCCTGTCGGAGACTAAGAATCTTAAATAATACTTGCTTTCATGGTTGCTAAAATCGAAAAGACTATAATTTTTTTTAGATTTAGGCGAAAATCCAAAGGAATAATCATCATTACCTACCATAATTGAAGCTATATCTGAAATTATAGATGAAGATGTTGGCCCCTTACCTGCTCCAGGGCCTTCATAAACAGTTCTTCCTATTGGAGATCCGTCCACCACTATTGCATTTGTGACACCATTAATATTGGCAATATCTATATAGGAAGGAATTAGACATGGATGCACTCTTTGTTTTATTTTATTATTAATTTTTTCAGCTATCGCCAGAAGTTTAATTTTAAAATTAAGTTTTTTTGCAAATAAAATATCTTCAATTTCAATATTTCTTATACCCTCTACTAAAAAATTTTTATTAATTATCTTGCTACCAAAACAAATTGAACTCAAAATAGAAATTTTTGCAGCAACATCATGTCCATCAATATCTGCTGATGGATTTGACTCAGCAAATCCTTTTTGTTGAGCTATCTTAAGAATTTCGTTAAAAGATGAATTTGTTTTTTCCATCTCTGTTAGTATGAAATTAGTTGTACCGTTTAAAATCCCATAGATTTGCTTAATTTGATTTGCAATCAAGCCTTGTTTGATAGATTGAATAATTGGTATTCCCCCACCAACGGAGGCTTCAAAAAGTAGATTAACAGAATTTTTTTCAGCTAAAATTGATAATTGATCTCCATGTTTAGCAATGAGTGCTTTATTAGCTGTCACGACATGTTTTTTATTTTTTAAAGCGGAAAAAACTACCTTTTTAGCAATACCATCTGCACCGCCAACTAATTCTACAATTATATCTACATTTTTATCAGCACATAAGTTAAGAGCATTTTTTTCCCATAAAGATTTTGGTATCTTAATATTTCCTCTTTTTTTTGAAAAATTCTTTGATGAAACTTTATAAATATTTAATCGAAAACCTGTTTTATTAAAGATATTATTCTTATTATGTAATAAATTTTTATAAACTTCTAAACCTATATTTCCTAAACCAACAATTGCTATGTTAAAAGTTTTCATTACGCTTTTAATGCCAAGTCTTCTTTAAATTTATATTTAATATTAAAATTTTGTACTGCTTGTCCGGCCGCTCCTTTTACAAGGTTATCAATAGCACTTGCAATAATCAATTGCCCTTTAAATCTATTATTATAAATTCCTATATGACAACTATTTGTATTGATAACTGCATCAGTATTAATCATTACATTATTGTTAAAAATTTTAACAAATTTATCTTTTTTATAATAATTTAATAAGTATTTATAAATTTTTTTATCATTAAAATTTTTATTAAGATCAACATAAATTGTTGAAATCATTCCTCTAAAAGTTGGAATAATATGTGGAGTGAATGATATTTGAATTTTTTTTTTTGAAAATTTTGATAATTCTTGATCTATCTCAGGCATATGTCTGTGTTTAGCCACTCCATAAATACCTATATTTTCATATATATTATTGGGATATAATTTTTTGTCATAAATTTTTTTACCAGCCCCAGAATAACCTGATTTTGAATCAGCTTTTATTGTATTTGCGTTGATCATATTTCTTTTAATCAAGGGAATTAAAGGTAAAAGAATAGATGTTGGGTAGCACCCTGGGCATGCAATAATATTTGTTTTTGAAATATTTTTTCTATTTATTTCACTTAATCCATAAACTGCTTTTTTTTGATTTTTGACAGATTTATGTTCTGTCTTATACCAAGTTTGAAAAATATTTTTATCATCCAATCTAAAATCAGCCGATAAATCAATTAAAGTAGTTTTAGAATTCATTACATTTGAAATAAAATGAGACTCTCCATGAGGCAAGGCAGTAAAGATTGTATCTACTTCTTGAATAGCTTCGGAATTAAACTTGGAAACTAAAGGCAATTTTATATTTTTAAAATCTTTATCAAAAAAAGACATTGGTTTTCCTGTGTTGGATTGAGCAAATAAATATTTAATTCTTACGTAAGGATGCTTGAGTAAAATTTTTATTAATTCAATACCTGAAAAACCTGTTGCACCAGCAATTGCAATATTTTTAATTTTCTTCATTGGGAATATTTTCTACTTTATATAAATTTAAATGAAATACAAAAATGTAAAAAAGATGGTATTGCTTATCTTTTAGAAAATTGAAATCTTCTTCGAGCTTTTCTTTGACCGTATTTTTTACGCTCAACGGTTCTAGAATCTCTTGTAACTAATTTGTCTTTTTTAACAACTTTTCTCATTGCTGGATCAGACTCTACAAGTGCCTTTGCAATTCCATGCGTGACAGCACCAGCTTGCCCAGACATTCCACCACCTTTTACCGTGCAAATGATATCAACTAAGTTTTGTTTATCTGTAATTTTTAATGGTTTTTCAACAGCCAGTTGATGAACAGGCCTTTTAAAATATTCAGTATATATTTTACCATTAACTGAAATTTTTCCTGAACCATTCAGTACCCAAACTCTTGCAACAGATTCTTTTCTTTTTCCAGTTGCGTAATGAGATTCTTTTGTAACTTTAAGATTTAATTCCATTAATTTATTTTAGTATTTTTTCTATTTAGTGAAGCAAAATTTAACTCTTTTAGTTTTTGAGCTGTATGTGGATGATTTGCATCAGAATAAATTTTTAACATTGTAAGTTGTTTTTTTGCTAAAGGGCCGCCAGGCAACATTCTTTTTACAGCTAATTTTAAAATCTCTTCGGGTTTTTTTTCCAAAAGTAATTTTGGTGATGTTTCTTTAATTCCTCCTGGATGACCAGTATGTCTGTAGTATCTTTTGTCATTTAATTTATTCCCAGTAAACTTAATTTTAGATACGTTAGTAACGACTACAAAGTCTCCATTGCACATATGAGGAGTATAAGTTGTCTTGTTCTTTCCTCTTAAAATTTTTGAAATTTCTGCAGCTAGTCTACCTACAACTGCATTAGTAGCATCAATATGAAACCAGTTATTGGATAATTCGTTTTTTTTAATAAAGTCAGTCATGAAAGTCCAGGTAAATACTTGCTGGTTATTGAATTGTCAACAACAGAAATTAAGATTTAAGCTTATAAATAAGCAATATTACTGATGAAACAAGGATTAAGGAGGCTATCTGATGCGTGGCAGCTAAGTAGATATTTAAACCTGACAGTAAAGTTAAAATACCTAAAATTATTTGTATAAGTAAAACTGCTAAAATGAGATTCATATTGAAAATATAATCTTTAAATTTTTTTAAATTATAGAAGTAAAATAATAGATAAAGCGCCACTATAAAATAAGCATTCAATCTATGAATAAATTGCACGTGGGCCCTATCATTAAATAATTCTAATGAAAAAAAACTTTTTATTGAAATTTCTTCTGCAATAAAATTTGCATTCATTAGTGGCCAAGTTTGATAGATTAATCCTGCATCAAGCCCCGAAGTAAAAGCACCAAGAACAATTTGACAGTAAATTAAAAATAAAAAAAAATAAAAAAAAATGCTTGATCTACCAAAATATAATTTTAATTCTAAATTATCACTATTAAGATAAGACCAATAAATTAATGATAATATAATGACTGCTATAAATAAATGTATAGATAGCCTAAAGTGACTTACGTCAGGATTGTTTACTAAGCCACTAGACACCATGTACCAACCCATAAAACCTTGAAAAGATATCAATAAAAAAATTGCTAAATAATAAATAATATTTTTTCCATTAATTGTTTTATTAAAAATAAAATACACACAAGGTATTAAATAAAATAACCCCAAAAACCTTGCAAATAATCTATGTAAATATTCCCACCAAAAAATAAATTTAAATTCCTCCAGAGTCATATTGTAATTAATTAATTTATATTGTGGTATTTGCTTATAAAGAGAAAAATATTCTAACCAATGCTCATGGGAAAATGGAGGAAAAATTCCGGTAAATAATTCCCATTCTGTAATAGATAAACCAGATCCAGTTAATCTAGTAAAACCTCCCACTAAGACAAGGACAAATAATAAAAAAAATAATAATAAATTCCAAGTTTTGAAAAGTTTTTTTTGTTGAATAAAATCCATGTTGTCTTATACATTTTTATATAAATGTTAAAAAAAGCTAAATTGTCACCTGCAAAAAATAAAAGCTCTATTTTAAAAATTAGAAAAAATATTGATAAAATAGATAATCAAATTCTACATTTGCTTTTCTTAAGAAAAAAGGAAGTATCAAATATAATTAAATATAAGAATAAAAATCAAATTATTGATAAAAAAAGAATTTATTCTTTGATAAAAAAACTAAAGAGCACAGGAAGAAAAAAGAAATTAGAGCCCTATCTTATTGATAACGTCTGGAAAGCAATTATTAAATCTTTTATAAGATTTGAAAAAAGCAAATTTTAATTATTTGCTATGTGGTGGTAATTTTTTTTCTACAAACCATTCATGTTTTCTAGTTGCTGGATTGTATTTTTTCATTTTTAATTTATCTTTAGCCTTGTCTCCTGCTGTCGGCTTTTTAACGTAATAATTGAATGGACTGTCTGGCTTCTCCTCAGGAACTAAACGAACTTTAATATGTGATTTTTTTGCCATTATATAATTTTTTTAATTTCTTTAATTATTTTTTTAATATTTTTAACTTTAGTATGAGCGTTTATATTGTTACTTTTATTATAGTCAACATTATACTCAGTCTCTAAAACTTTATTGGCACCTTTAATAGTTAAACCCTTATTTTTTAACAAATCCTTTATTTTCTTAAGAATTTGTATTTCTTTATTTGAGTAATAACGATGTCTATTTAGTATTAATGAGGGCTTAAGTAATTTAAATTTTTTTTCCCAAAATCGTATAACATGAGTTTTTGCCTTTCCAGTTAGTTCATCAACTAAACCAACTTCTTTTGCAACCTCACTAATAGTTTTTAAAGCAGAAATCTCCTTCTCTGCCATTAGGATACTTTATTAATTTTCTTTAATAATAATTTGGACGATTTGAAGGTAACTACATATCTGGAATTAATTATTTTAGTCTCTTTTGTTTTAGGATTTCTTCCAATTCGAGAATTTTTTTTTCTTATATTAAAGGCGCCAAATAAAGACAATTTTACCTTAATTTTTTTTTTTAAATTTTGAATAATAATAGCAAATAAATCATCAACGAAATTTGAACATTCTGATTTTGGTATTCCAAGTTCAGCATGAGTTAAATCATAAAGATCTTGTCTTGTAATATTTGCCAGTTTATCCATTTTGATCTCTAAAATTTTCTTGAATTCTAGATATTAATTTACCACGTAAAATTTTAGCTGACAATTTTATTGAATAGTAAAAAGCTAAGGCATCGGCTCCGCCATGGCTCTTAATTACTGGAGCGTTCAAGCCCAAAAATATACCGCCGTTATATTTTCTCGGATCAAGTGTATTTTTAATTTTTTTAAAAATTGGAAAACTAAATAGATAACAAATTTTACCAAAAAAAGAATTTGAAAAAATATTTTTTATTTCTGTGGTTATATAATTTGCTGTGCCCTCAGCAGTTTTTAATGCAATATTACCTGAAAAACCATCTGTCACTATTACATCTACATTGCCATCTTTAATTTGATTGCCTTCTACATAACCCTTAAATATAAAATTATTTTTGGCTTCTGATAATTGGGCAAAAGCATTTTTTAATGTTTCATGTCCTTTAATTTCTTCTGAGCCTACATTTAACAATCCAACAGATGGATTTGCTTCATCAAAAATCACTCTATAAAGCTCAGCTGCAATTTTAGAAAAATCTAAATAATTTTTTTCATTGAACTCAATATTTGCACCCAAATCAAGAACAACACTTGTTTTTTTTAGGTTTGGCCAAAGTCCAGCAATCGCAGGTTTATCGATACCGTCCATCATTTTAATAATAAGTTTAGATATAACCAATAGAGCTCCTGTATTGCCTGATGAGATAATCAGATCAGACTCTAAATTTTTAACACTATCAATTGCTTTCCACATGCTTGTTTCTTTTCCAGTGCGGATTGCATCTCGTACAGAATCTTTGTCTTTAATTTCTTCTGCGCAATGTATTATTTTATAATTTTCTTTTGGAATATGAAATTTTGATATAGATTTTTGAATAGCTTCCTCTTTGCCATGGAGAAGAAAGAAAATATTCCTTTCTTGATCTAAAAATAATTTTAAGCCTTCAATTACTTTATCTGGTGCGTTTTCGCCTCCCATTGCATCAAGTGCAATAGTATGCTCGAATTGTTTCATTAAAAATTAAGATTTTGGTTTAAAAATTTGTTTTCCGTTATAAAAACCAGTTTTCATATCTACATGATGAGACAATCTAAACTCACCACTTTTTTTATCTTCAACAATATTTTTAAATACTGCAGATCTATGAGATCTTCTCATTCCTTTTTTAGACTTTGATGTTTTGCGCTTAGGTACAGCCATTATTAATATCCTTTTTGTTGAAAACTAAATATCAATATCTGGTTCAAAATCAATGAATTTATTTGTTAAAAAGTATGATTTAGCAACAAATTTCGTTATTATTTAAAAGTAATTAATGTATATCAAATTTTAAATGAATTTTTTTATCAAAAAAGTTTTAACTCTATTAATTTTCACCTTGGTTACTTTTTGCTCAATCAAAAAAGTAGACAATGTTCATGGGATTATAAATTTAGATAATAAAGCGAAATCCTTAAATGAAGGTTTAATAAATAAAAATGATGTAATAAAAAATTTAGGACCACCTCCTTTAAAAGAATTTAACAATTCAGATATTTGGATATATTTTGAGGTAAGAGATACAAGAAATATTTATGGTACAAAAAAAATTGTAGCTAATAATACCTTAATCCTTCAATTTAATAATAAAGGAATACTAGCTAAAAAAATATTTTTAAATAAAGATCAAATACAAAATATTCAAT
>Ga0208785_1000901_pt1 | contig 13101 bp, 12 predicted proteins | sample DEB08_DNA_2_FD_185499 | JGI IMG/M metagenome (GOLD analysis project Ga0208785, IMG submission 185499) | Aqueous microbial communities from the Delaware River and Bay under freshwater to marine salinity gradient to study organic matter... | ecosystem: Environmental > Aquatic > Marine > Coastal ...
TTTTGGATACGCAACTAGTCAATGCATCTAAATGATGAACATCTTGAATATCTTCAATAACCATAACACCGCCTGATTTCAAAAGAGGATAATAATGCTGCACAGTAAACTGCTGAGACACAAGTGTATGAGGTCCGTCATCAATAATAATATCGTACTCAAATTCACTAAATACATCTAACGCAGACTTGCAATAAGCATCTGCTTGGTAAAAGTCATAACGTTTTGGATCCATATTATGCCAAATTTTATCTGGCACAATATCTTGCGTATCAACAAGGTCAAGAAAAAATTCAGGCAAATACTCATGCCATAACAACGAAGACCCTCCATGCTGCACGCCGATCTCAAGAAGACGGCCTTTGCTGTCCCGATATTGATCCAATAAATACGCGTAGATTCCCGTGAAATTGTGGAGCGTATTTTTATCTGTTCCACCTTTGAAATTAAAACCGTTGATTTCAAGTTTGTCCAAAATTGAAACAATGGTTTGATCCGGAAGTTCCCAGCAAGGTGCATCCATTAACTTAGCGTCATTCAAGTAATTCTTACTATATATCTTTTTTGAGTATGGTTGAGAGTAATGCATTGCTTTATCAGTACGATTTAATCGACTTTCCCAAAAATTTTTAACTTTAGGGCTGCCACTGCCAATCCAAAACTCACGCATATAACGTAACGGATGTTCAAAGTATTCTTCTTTGCAGTTCACGGCTACATACGACGCCTTGGCCCACCAAAACCCTCCGGAAAAATGCGGATGATATCCCATGGAAGTATCTTCTTGCCAATTAATCCCAGCCACTTCATAGAAATCATCCAAAGCTTCCACACAACGATTCCATTGGTGGATACAAAAGTATTCCATTGAATGGCGCCAATCTTCTGTGTAACTATTACGGCGGGAGACTCCTTTGGTATGCATGTACAAAACATATCCATCTGGATTTTTTTTGCACCATTCCCATAATGCGCGTAAGGTATCTGTTTCTTCTTTCTTGTTTTGATTTTCCACAGCAAAATCTTGCACTGCAGAAGGCAACAAAGAACAGTCGCCATTAAAACCAATATGAAAGTGAGGAAGCTCATTGAATAATCCACTTATGTGCAATGCACCTATCTGTTCACAAAACATGTGTTCCCAGTTGTTTCCACCGGGATACACATGATAAAAAATGGCTAACTTCATTCTATTCAAAAGGTACGACGCGGAGCCGCTTGAAAATCAGGAGTATACATAACTTTTAATCAATGATTTCAGTTTATCAGAGGCTGATTTCCTCAAGAGTTATAATTACTGCTAAAATGTAATTAACAGATAGAAATAAGACAATGCCAAACGCATGGCAAGACAACCAATTATTTACGCACTATAAGGTTTCCACTATCAGCGGAGACCCACTTGAGACTGTTGCAGGACTTTCGGTTCCTCAGCATGATTATATCGGAATGACTTACAGCGGGACCGACTTGACTGGTGTTGTATATAAAACCGGAGGATCTAGCGGTACAACTGTTGCCACATTGGTTTTGACTTATGACGGCAGCAGTAATCTTACTTCTGTAACAAAGAGTTAAGTCATGGCTTACAAGTTTAATCCATTTACGGGTACCCTCGACGAAGTTAACGCAAGTGGTGGGGGTGCTACCACCCCTGGCGGCGCCGACACCCAAGTCCAATTCAATAACAACGGAGCGTTTGCTGGCAGCCCAAATGTCACGTTTGACGGCACCGCGCTGACGGCAGATCAACTGAGCGTGACCACCAGCGTCAATAGCGCTCTGATCCCTGACACCGACGCCACTTACGACCTGGGTTCCGCTACCAACAAATGGCGTGATCTGTACTTGGATAACAACTCGCTCTACCTGGGCGATGCTGTGCTCTCGTATAACACCACAGACCAAAAGCTAGAAATCAACAGCCGGCCTTTGGCAGAAGAGGCGGGTTACATCCGCAAGCCGATTCTCAGTGGTTCCGATCCCGATCCAGTCGATCAGGGCCAGCTGTGGAGCACGACTCTTTCAGTTGATTCCGACTTGGTGGGTGTCAGCTACGCCTTTTACGACTACACCGGCACTTCCGGTACCTACAACGCCGCCGCATCGGCTGGAACGGTTGGGGGCATTGAGAACACTCCCGGCACCTACACGATCAAAGCCCGTGCAGCGTGGCCATTCGGCATCTCGGATGAGCTGACGCTAAACGTCATCGTAAACGCTTTCACGCTGAACCAGAACACAATGTTCGGCGGAATTGACGGCTTGCAGGGCCGCGTCAACCATTCGAGCAGCGACGTTGCAACCTACATCGCAGTTGAGGGTGCATTTGCCAACGACGGTTCCGGTTATGTCTGGGACATCGACGGCAGTGTCCAGGCCAACTGTGCCAACTCGATTGCTTTTTACGAGTACACCACGGACAAGCTGATCGGCTTCCGTGTCAGCAGCAGCAACGTCGTTGAAGGCGTTTACCTGGCTATCGGCGTCACCTCACTCCCCACCCAGGGTGCGGCAATGCCGAGCAGCTACACCAACATCATCACCACCACCAGCCAGAAGGACGCGGCCATCGGTTCTTCTGTGCTGGGCCGTAAATTCCCGCTGGTCGCTTACTACAGCTTGGGCGCAGGTTCTCAGCATTATCTGACGCTGACGCCATCCAGCACTGAGTTTGACGGCTTCGGTTCCAAAACTCAGGACTGGTCATTTGGTTTCCGCCTGGTCGACGACTGGGTGTCCAACGGTTACGCCAGTCAGCTGCTTGCGCCAAGCGACAGCAACTTGTTCTTCGTCAACGCAATCACCGGCTTCGGCATCGGCTCCTCGCCTTACGAGTACATCCATTACGGCAACGCCACAAGCGGTCCGTTCAGCACCAGCACCAACGGCGCAACCTGGAACATCGCCACCAACAACTGGTTGATCGGCAACGCGGGTGATCTGGTGGTCGTCACTTATGACGGCACCGGCACCGACACCTACAAGGTTTACGTCGAGGGCGTGCTGATTTACAGCAGCACTGACGTAGACACCTACATGCCGACCGGCGCCACCAGCCCGACCAGTCTGGAGTTCGGCAACTTTGCACGAGCCAACGGAGTCACCAGCTACCCCGCCAACTACAACAAGCTAGCCGGCTGGTACGCCCGCCTGAACTACATCTTCACGAGCGTCGGCACCGCCTTTAACCAGACCCAAGTCACTGAGCTAACCAGCAACAAGGCTGACCTGACCGCGTCGACCAACTACGGCTCGATCGATACCCTTGGCACCTTCACCTCCTCTGGAGTGGAGAACACCAAGGGCAGTGTCACCTACGCACGAGGCGACTTCAGCTTCTAAGCGTCGAGGTCAGGAGCTGCTTTTTCAGGAGCAGCCTCCTCGACTACTACCTTTCACCCAATCAGATGCTTCATCAATATAAATACTAGGAAGCATTGTTAAAATGCTTCCCTTGTAACCGCTTTTACGCAAAGATTGTGTAATAAAACCAGCAAAGTTATGTGCCAAAATTACAATATTATCTGGATTGTCTGACAAGAAAAATTCACGACTATGCACTTTCATGCCAGTTCCCGGAATAAATTTACCTTGCTTGTGAGGTGTGTCATCTACAATATAAGCATCTTCTCCATTAAAACCGTAAGTTTTTAAAGCATTTAGGTATACACAACCTTTGGCTGCAGCACCAAAAAATACAGTTTTACCTTTTAACTTATTTAAAAAAACAGCATCCTCCAACATCTTTAGATTACAGTTAGAGTAAAAACTATTGTAATCAAAAGCTTCTTCTTCTGCAATAAACTTTTCTGCTTGTTCTGTATCAGCATAAACATCTTTATTTGTTACCCATAAGCGCATTGATCCGCCATGAATATCTTGCTCTTCTGCGTGATAAATTTTAAGGCCAAATTGGGAAAATAATTTTTTTAACGGTTTGACAAGCCAATAGTAATAATGTTCATGATAGAACTGATCAAACTGTAAAGTTTGAATCGTTCGCAACGTATACGGAAACTCAAGAATCCAAGTGCCATCAAGTTTTTCAGCAATGCCCTCTACAAATTTCACTGCATCTGGAGTGTGCTGAAACGCATTAGTTGTAAAGATAAGATCGGCTTTTGGCACATCTGTATCTTTATTAAAGTAATCATTGATATAAGTAATGCCAGCTTCTTCGTTTAACGTACGAAACGTTTGACTAGCATCAACGTTATACAAATTTAGTTTTTCATCAGTTTGTGACTGTAAAGCTTTCAATAAAGTTCCGTCATTACCACCAATATCAATAATTGTGTCATGTCTCAGATGAGCTACCTTATGCCAAAGAGCACGGCAATGTTGAATATATGGCATGCTAATGCCACTAAAGTACAAATAATCTTTGTACAATTCATCACTAGGCACTGCCGTATCTAGTTTAATTGTTAAATCACCATCAATTAAAGCGCAAAGTGGATACTGTTTTGCTGCAAGAGCTGCTTCTTTGCTACGACAAAGATTATTTACTAAAGGTTGTAAACCTAAATTCAATAAAATTTTTTCACCAACGAAGTTCTTCTCTTCTTTCTGGATCGAAGTTCCAATATTCGACTCCGACAGGGAGGTCAAAGGGTTTGACATAGATTTCTTTATTGGGCGCACCGCCCCATTTCTTTAAATAATACTCATAATTCTTCTGAAATGTATACTGATTTTTCTTTTTAAACTCTTCTGAGCTATTTAAAGTGCTTGATCTATCATGTTCAGCTGTTAATGGCAATGACTCAACCCGAATTTTTGGAAAGATATTAGAGCTTACCTGAATACGACGACGGTAATCATTGTCTTCAAAATAACCAGGGAAAAAGTTTTCGTCTAAAAAACCCACGGCTTTTAATAAAGCAGGTGTAAAAACAAAACCGCACATTGCATCCATGCCTGCACCAAGGAAAGCGCCATCTAAATCATCAATACGTGCTAATAATTTTTTATACTCATTAGGCTTTGGCCACCAGTCAAAGCCAGTTATTACCCAGTGGGCACAATCAGTATTGTCACGTATGATCTGATTAACTGAGCCAGGGTAGCCAGCGTTCTGGTTATTTTGTACTACAACAACCTGTTCAATATGAGGATATTTTTTATTGATATGGTTTTCGCAAATCTGATCAATGGCTACTTCTACAGAAAGATCTTTTCCTTCTGAGTTGTCCACAATGTAGTAGCGCTTGACAGGCACATCAATTGATTTGATGTGTCTCAAAAGCTTCTCACCTTGGACAAGAATTGGAACACCAACAAGATCCAAACGGCTCATGCAATAAAAAAGATATACGCTACACTCAACTTAATATATAAGTATTAACTTTGGACACCAACCAAAAATCTGAGACAGTTTTTGATATCTATAAGCGTGATCCAGATGAATTTAATCGTTTAAACAGCAAGCCCGCGCGTGTCACAATCCACGGTAAACGGCATTATGAAACGCCATTTAACACTGGACCAGCTGCTTCTGTAACTACAATTATTTCTGAAACTGCATCAGAAGCCAACAAAAAAAAGTTGGAGATGTGGGCTAAAAACAATCCAGGGGCTAAAGAAGCTGCAGCAGAACGTGGTACGGCGATACATAGCTGTATGGAGATGTACCTGAAACAAGAAGCCTTTGACGTTCCTGAGGAGTATGCAGATTTCTGGACTGGTATGCCAGACATTCTCGACCAATTCCAAGAGGTGCTTTGGGCCGAAACACCGATGCGTGCTGACCACCAGTTTGCTTTATCCGAAGACGGTATCGGGCGTGTGTGGGGACGGGACGAGGAAGAGAGACCATGGGTTGGATCACCTGACATCATTGGTGTAGCAGGTAACAAACTGACGCTTGCTGACCTCAAAACCAGTGTAAAACCCTATTCCAGGTGGTGGCCTAAAGATTTAGAAAAAGGTTGTACTGAATGGAGAGACCGTCTCAGCGGATACATGAAATTTCAGAAGTGCTGTCTACAGCTAGGTGCTTATGCTTTAGGTATTGAGCAAACACTCAACATGAAAGTGCAACAAGCTGCAATCATTGTGTCAACACCTGCTGATACACAACTTTTTAAAATTACCCGTAACCACTTAAATATCTGCCAAGAAAAATGGCTAAAAGTAGTTAATGAATACTACAGCGATCTTAACAACTGTGTTGTATATGATCGAGATTTAATTTGATTTATGCATTTGTTGTTTTGGATTCAAACTTAAAAATAGGATTGTTGAAATAATTTTGTAGATACTCATTAAAGTAATCAGATGTAAGACGTTTTTCTTCTGCCTTAGGGGCAACGGTGGCATAATAATTATCGTCGTCTTTTGCTTCATCCATAAAGGCATCGTAATCAAACCGTGTGCCACCTCTGGGATCTATAGCATTTGCCCTTAGCATAAGAGCATCAATATCAGCTTCTTGATTTTTCCTAAGATCTTCATAAGCTTTTTCGCTAAGAGCATTAGCATTTGAATAATCTACATTAGAAATTTTATCAATTAAAGCTTGAAACTCTTTACCGCCAAACGACATGATCTAACTCATTCTATAAATCTATTTTAAAGCTAAGAAATATAAACATAAATTTTATTTATAAAACAACAAACTCTTAATTTTTATTGGATTCGGTCAGCGTAAGATATTAGAACACAACAGAGCGGCCCCATGGATATTCGTATTTCCTCGGGGCAGTGGATCACAGCAATCTCCAACGCTATGCTAAGAGCTGGCGATGGTGACTGTTTTCTGCTGCCATCAAACGCTCATTTACATGCTTATGAAATAGCAAAAAATTCCACAAAACAAGAAAAAACATTTAAAGTAAAGATCGAACCATGAGCAACATGTCAGCTACATCTCTGCAACCAGGGGAAATAAATCTTGGCTTGGTCCCAGTAGATTGGCCGTTGACTCCAATTGGCGATAACAAAAACCCTTATTTATTAGGTTGGCAAAATAAACCACAAACAATTGAAGAAATAAAAAAAGAAATCGAAAAAGGTACTTGTAAAGGTATTGGTTTAATATCTGGTCCTGTTTACAATGAACCATACGGTTTAGTCTGGGTTGATGTCGATGGCCCCACTGTTTATGACACAATTAAAATTGAATCCGGCCTGACGATAGAAACGGCTCTCCCTAAAACGCTCACAATTCTCAGTGGTCGTGAAGGGCGAGAACGTAAACTCTACAAAGTCCTTAAAAAAGACTGGAAAAAATTCATTCGAAATAAATACCAATGGCATGCAAACGGAGAGCGTGAAAAACTTGAGGTGCTTTGGAAACGTCATCAGGGTGTCTTGATGGGTTTTCATCCTGATACAGATGGATATTTCACTAAGCCTGATGAAGATTTTCAATTTGTCAACCAGCTTCCTGAAATTCCAGGGTGGATATTAAAAAGTATTGAGAAAAAAAATAACCTACAAGGCAGGCCGGCTGAAGGTGTTAGCAGAACATTTGGTCCTAACTTTGCGTTCAATAGTAAAATTGGCCTTGATAGAACCATTAAAGAAGCTAAAGAAGCACTCTGGAAAATGCCTCCAGAAGCTGCTGATGATTATGATATCTGGATTGCTGTTGGACAATCTTTACATTCAGCTGATGATTCCCTATTAGAAGAATGGGATGAATGGTCTAAACAGTCAGATAAATATCAAAATGGTGAATGCCAACGACGCTGGGAATCTTTCACTAAAGGGGGTGGTATAACTCTTGGTACATTATTCCATCATGCAAAAGATTATGGTTGGACCCCTAATCAGGACTATCGAGCAATGGGTCCTGATGATGACCTGTTAGACGAAGGCAGCAAACTTTTAGAAAAATTTTTAAACGATATCAACGTTATGGCAGTAGAAACAAAAGAAAATAAACAACCTTTTCAAGCTCAAAAAGAAAATAACGTCTTAACAACAGAACCATCTAAGAAAGGTAAGGGACGTAGAAATGCATCTAAACACGATGTAACCCGTGCTCTTATTCGTACATATCAAGGCAACTTACTTTTTGATCCAATCATTAATCGTTTTGTTTATTACGATTGGAATAAAGAAATGCATGGTCTTTGGGAGACCATGGAAGAAGTTGAGATGCGTAATGATATCTGGAAACGTTTAGAGTCTTTTACTACTCAAGAAAATTCATTACTGCCTAACGGTTTTGATCGTGCATATGTCAAAGATATGTACGATTCAATGGCAGATATTTTAATTGAACGTAACTGGGAGCAAGACCCTAATAAAGTCTTATTCAGTAACGGTATCTTTAACATTGTCACCAGGGAATTTAGGCCTGTACGCAAAGAAGACCGTATGCGTCATGCACTACACTTCCCTTACAATGAACACAACAAATGTCCACTTACTATCCAGTGGCTAACCTTTACTCAATACAATGACGAAGAACGTGTTCAACTCTTAAGGGCGTGGATGCGTGCAGTCTTAGTTGGTGCACATAATGTCCAGCGTTTTCTTGAAGTTGTAGGCCCAGGTAAATCTGGTAAGTCTAGCTTTATGACACTATGTCATGCATTAGTTGGTCGTGATAACGCAGCTGTTTCTAACCTTGATCGGCTAGAAAAAAATCGCTTTGGTCTTTCCAGTGTTGCTGGTAAAAAGCTATTAATGTTCAATGATGTTGAACGCTACGGTGGTAACGTCGCAAACCTCAAAGCAATTGTTGGTGGTGATGAAGTTGTCGCTGAACATAAGTTCGGCGGAGAAGAAAAATTTGTGTTTAAAGGCATGGTCATGATGACTGCCAATGAGCAAATTGCAACAACAGATGCTACCTCTGGTCTTCAGCGCAGGCGTCTTACTATTCCTTTTGATCGTGTGTTTCGTGGCAGTGTAGAAGAACAAGTTGTTTTAATTGCACACCGTAATGACGGGACACCATACGGAAAACTGGCTCATGAATTACCAGGGATTGTTAACTGGTTACTTGAAATGCCAGAGAAAGACATGTGTGAATACCTCATCAAAACTAACGAAAAAGTTGCTTATTACAAAGAAACCAGTACCAAACAACTGACTCGTAGCAACAACATTATTGATTGGTTACATCACAACACAATTTTTGTTCCTAACGCAAAGTCAATCATTGGTGATGCCAAGCCTGCACCTAAAGATGCACTAACCTTCTATGCTTCATCTGATCAAAAACTCTATGCAAACTACTGTGAATTTTGCCGTAACAACAATGTTGGCATGCAGGCACGATCACGTTTTGATGTCAACCTTCTTGATATCTTGAATCATCAGTTAAGCCTTAATATCTATAAAAATGACAAGCGCACTGTCTCATTATTTAATATCAGGATTAGACAAATTCAAATGGATGATCACTATCCATCTATTGTTGACCTTGCATTAAACCCAGATAAATACCGTGATATTTATGGAGATGTGCAAATACGTTACGGTAGTAAAAAATAAGATAGTATTAGAGCAGTAGTTAATAATTTTAATGACTAAAAAACCAAAGATTTTGTGGTCTGGCGATATTGTTGCCCGTACTGGTTTTGCTCGTGTAACCGAAAATTTGATTACACGTTTAAAAGATCATTACGAAATCGTAGTGCTTGGCAATAATCATTGGGGAGATCCTTGTCAGTTTGACAAAGAATTTAAAATCTACCCTTCCTCTAATCGTTTCCAACAAGAGCCGTTTGGTGTACAACGTATTCGCGATATTGTTGTAACGGAAAAACCTGACATTGTTTTTGTTAATAATGATTGTTGGATTGTTAACCAAATCTATGAGCAAATTAAAGATATCCATGGGCAAGGTTTATTTAAATTCATTGCTTACATGCCTATGGATTCTTATGCGTGGACTGGATCACTAACTACTCATTCCAATGTTTGGGACGAGGTAATCTGCTACACCGACTTTGGTGCAAATGAGTTTAAACGTGCAGGTATTACAAAAGATGTTCATGTTATTCCTCATGGCATTACGGCAGGGCAGTTCTATCCACTAGATAAAAAAGCATGCCGTAAACGTCTTAATATTCCAGAAGATGCTTTTGTTGTCTTTAATGGCAACCGTAACCAAGCACGTAAACGAATTGACATTACTATTGACGCATTTGCTCGGTTTAGTGTTAATAAACCAAATACACGACTTTATTTACACATGGGAATGAAAGATCAAGGTTGGGATATCCAATCTTTGTTCTCACGTCAAATGCAACGGAATGCTGAAGACCCTAGCAACCGTTTGATTATGACAAGTCCAACACCTCAACCTCCTTCTGTTCCCGTTGAAGTTCTAAACGTTATCTATAACGCCTGTGATGTAGGCGTTAATACATGTAAGGGAGAAGGTCACGGACTGGTTAACCACGAGCATGCAGCCTGTGGCGTGCCACAAATTGTGCCTAACCACACCAGCCTGAAGGAGATCTTTGAAGGTGCCGCACCATTAATCGACAACTGCTTTATGGATGTCGATATGAATTTCAATCGGGATATGCCGGTACCAAGCGCTGAGCATTTGGCAGAACTGCTCGAACAGATTTACACCGATAAAGATTACCGCGATCAAGTCGGTAAAGACTGTTATGCACGCGCCACAGATCCCAAGTATCAGTGGGACAATATTGCGACTCAATTTAAAACGGTCTTTGACCAGGTAATGAAGCCTGCTGTCGAAGTAGAAAAGCCAATTATTAAAAAACCTAAACGACGCAAGACAAAATCCACAGCTGAAGTTTGAACCTGCTATAGGGAAAAATAATTTTTAAGGGGCTTGAAAGGCCCCTTTTTTCATGCGACCACCAAGTTCACCGGGAACTGCTGAACTTTTTTGAACTTTCGCTGAACTTTTACCAGTGGGATCCATTGCAAGAGAATGAGTCTTATTGAGACTCATCGAGTTGAGGTAGTTCAGACCCCTTTTTTATTCTAAGCAGGTGGATATGTAGGTTATTTTGGCGACACATGAGACTAATTTGAGACAACATATCTCATGTCAGGACTCGTAAGACGCCAAAAAAACCGGCATCTTCTCTATAAAAGAAATATAAATGAACTAGCTTTTACCCCCTCAACTCACTAGATCCCTTTTGCCGCAATGGATTTGGCTATGCCCAACTCGCTCTGAACTTTTCTGAACTTTCTCAACTTGAATCAACCCCTGGTCCTTGTTGATCGTGGATCTCCTGGATAAAATACGGACATGGCTAATCCACGGGCAGATCGTCCTTACCTGCGGCGAGAAGCACTTCAGTCGCTAAATTTCCGGGTGTTAAAGCCCAAATGCCCCTTAGAAGATCAGGGGTATTACATCGGGTTTCCCTGTACCAGGGGGCATACTATTCGTGATCAGACACGTCACTGGTGTTATCACTGTGTTCAAAGTATTCAAAGCAATATCTGTGGGGCTGATTTTAATTATATGGATCATCAATTCCGTAAACGTGGACATGATTTTTTTATTGATGTACTTGATGAACGTGGTTTATTAAAAGACGGAAAACCAATTCCTAACTTTCATAAGCAATGTTGGATTAGAGAAAAACCTTTAGGTAAAGGTGATCGTATGGATTGGTACACCTGGCAATCACTGAACACTAATCGCATTACACGTCATATTTTGCCGCATAAAGTAATGTATACCTTGTTTTGGGGTGACATTGGCAAGATGTCTGTAACCAGATCTTGTGGTAACAAAGAATGTTTAAATCCTTTACATTTATCTAGTACATGGAATGTGCGTAAGCCATCTCTAAAATTAGATTATTTAGATATAGATATTAATCCAGATAAGGTAGCTGAGTTTGACTCTAGGGCTTATTTTGGTTTAACTGTTGATGATATTGTTAAACGTGAATATAAAATTAAAATTCAATCTGCTTGTTTGCTTGTTGATTCTGTTATACCAAAACAAAAAAATTTAATTGAAATTACTTGGTCTGATTTACAAAATAACGAATCATAGAATAGATAATAGTGAAAGTGCTATAAAGCACCCGGAATGGGCGGATGACGTATCCAAACTTTTCGCAAAGAGAAAGATCACAATCTAATCCTTTAAATCTTGGTCGATTTAGTCAAACTTCTTTGCGTTTATTAACAGGGTCCTTGGGCCCTAAAAGCCAAATCATAGAAGGAGGATATGGTAATTATACATATAATCATTGGTTCAAAGTTACTTTAGATTTACCTGCTTGGATTATTTTAATTAAAGCTGGTAGTAATTTGTCTACTGGTCAAGGTACACCTCGTAGTTTATTTAACGATATCTCAACACGTTTTTCTTTTGGTGTTTATGACTTAAATAAAAATCCTATTCAAGGACGCATTATTCATCAAGAACCCCAGGCTTATTGGGGGCACGTTGCTGGTGCAAGATCAGATTTATATAACACATCAGATGTTAATCGTGTTGACAAAGATGATGAGATGTTTTTTGAGCTCGAACCTGGGAGCTATCTTATTTGTATTTCATCTGAGCGTAATGAAGGATTTAACTATGCAGCTGGATTAGTTATTGAATTTCCTTCTGATGATAATCAATTCATCTTATTGGAAGATAATTCTATTTCTTACATGCTGCAAGAAAATATTTTGCAGTCTAGTGGCGGTGGAGTTTTTATTGAAATTCCTTCTAATATTAATTCTAGCTATACATTAGATGAATATAGTGCTTACAGTGTTACCTATGCATCAATTGGTAGTAGTTATTTTATTCAGGTTAATAACAAAAACCCAGTAACAAGTGGCAATATTTCTTGGATTATTGGTCCTGATTTAGGTCAATCTGATGTTAATCCATTAGACTCTCGTATTTTGTTAGATGCTACAGAAAATTGGTCACTTACTTTCCACGAACATTCATTAAGCGAATGGAAGGCGGCATGGGAGCGCGAACATTCGCAAGATGATAAATTTCCAAGTGCTGTTTTTGCTCCATATGCAAATGCACAGTAAAATAAGTTAACAATTAAAAAGATTATGATTAATCCAGTTGTTAGTTTTGGTAGTGATTTAATTCGAGCATACTGGAAAGGCAAAGCAAAAGTAGAAGAAAAAGATAAACGTTTAACTCCTGCACAAATTTTTGAACAATACTGC
>Ga0208785_1000906_pt1 | contig 13065 bp, 13 predicted proteins | sample DEB08_DNA_2_FD_185499 | JGI IMG/M metagenome (GOLD analysis project Ga0208785, IMG submission 185499) | Aqueous microbial communities from the Delaware River and Bay under freshwater to marine salinity gradient to study organic matter... | ecosystem: Environmental > Aquatic > Marine > Coastal ...
TCAGGCCGCGGCGGTAAGCGACGACACCGGACTCGAAGTCGACGCGCTCGGTGGCGAACCCGGGGTCTGGTCGGCTCGCTACGCCGGCCCCCACGCGAGCTATCGCGAGAACCTCGACAAGGTGCTGTCAGAACTGGAACGCAGAGACGCGATCCTTCCCGAACAGCGTCGGGCCCGGTTCCGGACGGTGGTGATGGTGGCTTGGCCGGACGGCCGGGAACTCAAAGCCGAAGGAGTGGTGGAAGGGACGATCGCCCGCGCACCGCGTGGTGAACTTGGTTTCGGCTACGACCCGATCTTCGTGCCCGACGAAGGCGGCGGTCGCACGTTTTCGGAAATGGGAGACGAAAAGCACGCCATCAGCCATCGGGGTCGGGCGTTACGGGCGCTGTCGCAGGCGTTGGCCGAGCACCCTGACCCGGGTGAACTGTCGTGATAGACGATCGCCGTCGCGGTTGGGCGCTGGCTGCGCTGGGGATGCTGCTCGTTTCGACCGACACGATCTTCGTTCGCTGGTCAGAAACCGACGGCTGGACCATCGCATTTCTGGTAGCAGCCTTAGGTCTCCCGTTGCAGCTGGCGTTGCAGCGCCGGTTCGACGGTGGGCATCCGATTCGACGGTTTCGACAATCGCCGAGAGGTCTGCTGACGGTTGGTTTGCTGTCGGGTCTCAGCCAGATCACCTTTTTGAGTTCCGCCACCCACACCGAAGTCGCCAACGTGGTTGTGATCGTTGCCGCGTCCCCCATCATGGCCGCGGTCGGTGGAGGGTTGCTGTTCGGAGAACGAACCTCTCGACGGGTTTGGATTGCGATCGGTGTGACCATTTCGGGGGTGGTGGTGGTCGTTTCGGCGTCGATCGGTAGCCCGAACCTGCGAGGCGACCTGCTGGCATTGTCCGCGGTGCTGGCGTTTTCGCTCAACATCAGCGTCTGGCGTCACTACCGAGACCAGAGCCGGTTCGTTGGTTTGGCGGTGGCGGCGCTCGTGACGATCGTGGTCAGCGGACCGTTCGCCTCACCGTTTGACCAAGAACCCCGGGTGTATCTGGTGGCGCTGGCGATGGGGTTGGTGTTTAACCCGCTGGGTCGGCTCTGCCACACCACGGCACCCCGCTACGCGCCAAGTTCGGAAGTGGCGTTGTTCTCGCCGGTCGAAACGTTGGCGGCCACGATCTGGGCCTGGTGGGCGTTCGCAGAACAACCTCCGGCCCGCACCTTTGTTGGCGGAACGATCATTCTCGCCGGGTTGGTCTATGGGACCTGGCAGCGTTCCCCCGGCCCTCAGGGCGCTTCGGGGACACCGTCATCTTCGTTGCGTGCGGACGGGGGGACTTGAACCCCCACACCCTTGCGGGCACCAGGACCTAAACCTGGCGTGTCTGCCAATTCCACCACGTCCGCGGGTTGGGGACTCAGCGTAGCGACGTCGGATGGTTCAGCACCCGGATTACTGAGGTGACCAGCCCGGCGTGCCAGTGCGGCACCGGCCGGCGGTAGTCTGAACAGATATGAGCGACCCGAACACCGTCCCCGTTCCAATGAGTAGCGCTGCGCTTTCAGGAAACCCTCAAGCTGACATCTTCAACCGTCTCCTCCAGGAACGGATCGTGGTGCTCGGTAGCGACGTCAACGACGATGTAGCGAACTACATCACCGCCCAGTTGTTGTTCCTCGAAGGCCAAGACGCCGAGAAACCGATCTGGTTGTACATCAACAGCCCGGGTGGTTCGGTGACCGCCGGTATGGCGATCTACGACACGATGCAGTTCGTCGGCCCCGAGGTCGGAACGATCTGCATGGGTCTGGGCGCGTCGATGGGACAGTTCCTGCTGTGTGCCGGTGCGCCCGGAAAGCGCTACGCCCTTCCTCACGCCCGGATCATGATGCATCAGCCGCTGGGTGGCGTTCAGGGTCAAGCCACCGACATCGCCATCCAGGCCGAGCAGATGGCCTACACCAAGCGTCTGCTTCAGGAACGAATCGCGCAGCACACCGGGCAGACCTACGAACAAATCGACGCCGACTCTGACCGCGACCGTTGGTTCACCGCCGAGGAAGCCAAAGCGTACGGCATCATCGATCACGTGATCGTGAAGCGCGGAGAGATGCTTTAGGCCGAACGGCTTTCTTCGGCGGCGCTCCGAAGCGCCGTCACCCCGGCCGCCCGGTCGTCGTAACGAAACAGGGCGGAACCGGAGACAAACACGTTGGCTCCCGCCGCGGCACACCCCCGGATGGTGGTTTCGTTGATGCCGCCATCGACCTCGATGTCGATCGACTGACCGCTGCTGCGCACCATCTCTGCCACGGTGCGGATCTTGTCTTCTAACGGAATGTAGGTTTGGCCGCCGAAACCCGGGTTGACGGTCATGATCAAAATGTGGTCGGTGACATCGAGCACGTGGCTGAGCACCGAGGCGGGGGTGTGCGGGTTGAGCACCACTCCAGATCGGGCGCCGAGATCACGGATGTTGGCCAGCGAGCGGTGGAGATGCGGACAGGTTTCGGCGTGGACCATCACCGTTTCGCAACCAGCGTTGACGTAGAGCGGAGCCAGCTCGTCGGGGTTCACCACCATCAGGTGCGCTTCGAAGTGGAGGTCCACGTGGGGGCGCACGCTGGCCACGATGTCGGGCCCGATGGTCAGGTTGGGAACAAACACGCCGTCCATCACGTCCCAATGGATGCGGTCACATCCGGCGTGTTGGAGGGCCACGCACTCCTCGCCGAGTCGGGCGAAATCGGCGGGCAGCACCGATGGGCTGATTTCAATCGGACGGCTCACGGAAGCCGAGGCTAGTCGCGGCGTCAGCAATCGCGATGATGGTCGGTACCGTTGCCGTCGTGGAACTCCAAGTAACGGCGACGGCGCGAGACGGTGCAGGGGTAGCGCGAGCCGATGATGGTCGGGTGGTCTTCGTCGAGGGCGCGCTTGCTGGTGAGCGGGTGGTGGCCGAACTGGTGCAGGCCGACCGTCGCTGGTCCCGGGCTCGCACGGTGCAAGTCATTGACGCCTCACCAGAACGTGTCCCGGTCAACTGTGTCCATCAACTCGAAGGGTGTGGCGGGTGTGACCTGCTCCACGTAGGGCCCGATGGTCAACGGGCAATGAAGTTGTCGATGGCGATCGAGCAACTAACCAGGGTCGGGATTGAACCACCAACGCCGACCCTGCGAGCGTTGCACAACGATGCTGGACGCACCACAGCCCGAGCCGGGGTAGTGAATGGTCGGGCAGGGTTTCGTGAACGAGGTTCGCATGCTTTGGTGCAGGTGGATTCCTGCGAGGTGCTCGACCCGATCCTTGAAGAGTTGCTGGTCGACTGCCGCTTCCCTCACAGCGAACGGGTGCTGGCCCGGGTCGGGAACCGTACCGGTGAACGGATCGTGGTGGTCGATGCTGGCGCCGCGGATGTTTCGGTCCCCGCCGATGTGCGAGTGATTTCCGAACCGGAACTGGCGGCCGGTACGCGGGCATGGATCCACGAAGAAGTCGCCGGGTTCCGGTTTCGGGTCAGTGCCAACTCGTTTTTTCAGAACCGGCCGGCCGGAGCGGAAGCGCTGGTCGGCGAAGTCGGAGCGATGATCGGCGACGCACCCGAAGGTCTGCTGGTCGATGCCTACAGCGGGGTTGGCTTGTTTTCGGCCACGTTGGCGCATGACCGGCCGGTGGTCGCGATCGAACGGGGAACCGACTCGGTGGCTGATGCCAAAATCAACCTGCGGGAGGTCAATGCCAAAGTGGTTCGGGCCGATGTGGCTCGTTGGCGTCCGTCGCCGGCGGCGGTGGTCATCGCCGACCCGGCTCGGGAAGGACTCGGAGCACGGGCAGTCCAGACGTTGATGCGTTCCGAACCGTCGGTGTTGGTGCTGGTGAGCTGCGACCTGTCGTCGTTTGCTCGGGACACTCGCCTGTTGCAGGAGCGCGGGTTGCGGCTTGATCGTTGGACCGTCATCGACCTGTTCCCGGGCACCAGCCATGTGGAGACCGTGGCCCGTTTCGTGGTTTAACGGTTTCCTGGTTCGGTTCGCAACACCCGACTCACGACCTCTTCAGCTACCGGCTGATACTCCTCGTGGAGTTCGACGGTGCGATGCGCCCGGTGCCGGAACGGTTCGACAAACTGGTTATGCATCGGGGCGACCGTCGCTGCGAACTGACGCCGCACATCATCGGGTTCGCGGCCTCGTTCGGCAACGTCACGTTTGATCCGCCGCTCCAAGCGAACATCTTCGGGTACGTCGATGTAGACAGCGAGGTCGAGTCGTTCGGCGATCTGCTCGAAACTCAGCAGCAAGATCCCTTCCACGATCACCACCGGGCGGGGTTCGACGACGACGACCTGTTCGGTTCGGGTGTGGGTGTTGAAGTCGTAGACCGGCACAGAGACGTGACGCCCGGAACGCAGCGATTCGACATCGGCCACGAACCGGTCGTGATCCAACGAGTCGGGATGGTCGTAGTTGACAACCCGGCGTTGTTCCACCGTCAGATGGCCCTGATCGCGGTAATACGAATCGAAGGCGATGACCGAAACCTGTTCGGGTCCGAGATGGTTAAGGATGTGTCGGGTCAGCGTGGTCTTGCCAGCTCCTGAACCACCACAGATTCCAACGGTCTTGGTCACGGCGTAAGAACGTAGCCGCTCGGCACGCCAACGCGGTTGGTGGCCCGAGCGAAGCTTCACGGTTGGTCAATCTCGGAACGGCTTCGCATCGCCGAGTCCGGTGAGGATTGCGCAGAGGTCATGGTTCGTCTGAAAGACTGGGCGACATCATGAGTGAACATTCCGCCGCCCTCGATTTCTCCTCGTTGTCGACCTTAACCGTCGACGTTGACCGCACGACCCACGTTGCGGTGGTCACGCTCAACCGGCCCGAGGCGTACAACGCGTTTAGTCCCACCATGCAAGAAGAGCTTCGGGCTACGTGGCGAGCGTTTCGTCGAGACGACGACGTGCGGGCCATCATCTTGACCGCAGCCGGGGACAAATCGTTTTGTGTCGGGATCGACCGTAACGAAGCCGAATTCACCAACATGGCCGGAAGCGAGCAGCTGTACGGGACCTCCAACAACTTCATGTACGACGACCCGGGGGACGATCTCGGACCAAAATCCTGCGACCTTTGGAAACCTGTGGTGGCGGCGGTCAACGGGATGGCCTGCGGTGGGGCGTTCTACATGCTTGCCGAATGCGACGTGATCTTGGCGGCCGAACACGCCACCTTCTTTGACCCGCACGTCACCTACGGCATGGCTGCGGTGTACGAACCGATCAAGATGCTGCAACGAATGCCGTTGGGCGAAGTGCTTCGCATGTCTTTGCTCGGCAACTACGAACGCCTCAGCGCAGCAACCGCGCAACGGATCGGCCTGGTGAGCGAGGTGTGCACCTCCGAAACGTTGGCCGATCGGGCTCGTTGGGTGGCCGAGTCGATCGCGGCACAACCGGCGGTGGGAGTTCAGGCCACGCTGCGGGCCATCTGGGCGGCCGCTGACATGGGCACCCGAAACGCATTGGCGATGGGGCCGGCGCTGCTCACCACCGGATTTGATCGAGCTGGGATGGAACAAGGCGCCGACGCGTTTGCGTCCGGAGCCCGGCTCAAACCGGAGATTCGCTGACGGTTAGCCGCCGAGTCGGGTTCGAGCCGCCGCGGAACGATCAAGCAGCAGTTGCGGGATCGTCACCCCGTTGACTTCAACACCGCCACCGGCACTCGCCGCCGAAGCCCCCGTGTTTTCGGTCAACGCCGCCGAGTCCTGCGCAAGTTCTGCTTCGGCAGCTTCGCGTTCGCGAGCGACCAAGAAACGGTCGTAGTCCTTGTCGTGCACCAGCGACCGATGGTCAACATGGCTGATAGCCCGGCCGTCGGCGAGGCGCAGCCAGTACCGCTTCCAGGTCACGCCGTTGGCTACTGCGACCTTGCCTCGGGTGCCAGCCGGGATCGTTCCGTGGTCGTCAACGAGCCGGACTTTCGTTCCCCGCTTGAAGCTGGTGGCCTGAAGTTCTGCAGTAGTGGGCACGGGTACCGAATCTAGCGGCTCAATCCCGGCGGTGGTGACATCGGCGGCGGTCACGTTTGCCTCGACCCGGTCCGGTTTCTTGCCGGGGGACTTCGTTGGCTACCGTAGAGTTCATCCCGTGGAGGTATGTGCGATGAACCCCGACCAGCTTGACTTTGTTCCTTTCGACGCTGACAACCACTACTACGAGGCGCTGGATGCGTTCACCCGTCACGTTCCCGAAGCGATGCAACCCCGGATCGTGCAGTGGGTGGAGATGGGGGGCCGCAAACATCATCTTGTTGGTGGACGTTTGGCCAAGGCCGTGGCCAACCCGACCTGGGATCCGATCGCCAAGCCGGGGGCGCTGCGACCCTATTTCGAAGGCAACCCGGAACGTCTGAACCCGTTGGAGATGCTCAAGGATCGCGAACCGCTGCCCGATTACTACATGGATCCGGCGGCGCGGGTGCAGATCATGGAGAAGCAGGGTTTGCAGGCGGTCTGGTTGTTCCCGACCCTCGGCGTGCTCTACGAGGAACTCATCAAACAAGACGTCGACGCGGTTGTGGTGCTGATGCAGGCGTTCAACCAGTGGTTGTACGACGACTGGAAGTACAACTACGACAACAAAATCTTCGCGGCGCCGTACCTGTCGCTTGGCGATGTTGACGCGGCAGTGGCCGAAGTGGACAAGGTGCTCGGGTTGGGTGCGCAGGTGCTTGTGATGCGCCCGGCTCCGGTCACCACCCGGCTTGGGGTGGTGTCGCCGTTTAACCAGCAGTTCGATCCGTTCTGGGCCCGTGTCAACGAGGCAGGGGTGACCGTCGTGATCCACGCCGCCGACTCCGGATATTCGTCGCAGGGGTACGCCGACGACCAGTTCTCCTCGGCGGGGCTTGGTTCCGGTGGCGGCCCGAACCTGCGTGGTTTCGCGATTGAGCGGGCAGCCCAAGACTGGCTGATCCAAGCCGTGTTCGAGAAGATCTTTGACCGTTTCCCGAACCTGCGGATTGCGTCGGTCGAGAACGGTTCAGACTTCCTCGCACCGATGTTCCGCAAGTTCGAACAGACCGCCAAAAAGTCGTACTGGTGGTTTAAGGATCATCCGGTGGAAACCTTCAAACAGCACGTCTGGATGAACCCGTTCTGGGAAGATGACGTTGACGAAGTGGTCTCGTTGATGGGTGCCGATCACGTGATTTTTGGTTCGGATTGGCCCCACATCGAAGGCATGCCGCAACCGTTGGACTACCTGGTCGAGTTGAAGAACTGTGACGACGACCAGATCCGTAAAATCATGCTGGATAACGTCACGGCGCTCAACACCCCGCAACCGCTGTAACCAACGGGTGGCTTTGTTGCCGCCGGTATGTGAGCAGCACCGGTCTTTGCCGTATCGTTACCACCATGAGTGACGAACTTTCGGTCGAAGAAGTACAGGCTGAGGTGGAAGCCTGGCTGGATGAGCATTGGGATGAAGGCTTGTCGGTAGGCGACTGGTGGGACCGTTTGGGACCCAGCGGGCTGGCCCATCCGTCGCTGCCCACCAACGCTTACGGCAAAGGTTGGGGCCGGGCACAGGCCGCAGCGGCGATGGCGATCATGGCCGATCGTGAAGTGATGGGCCCACCAACCGGACTGGGTCGAATGTTGGCCGCACCGACCATTGCGTTGCACGGCAGCCAGGAGCAGATCGACGAGTTCCTACCTCCGATCCTTGACGGCACGGTTGGCTGGTGTCAGCTGTTCTCCGAACCGGGCGCCGGTTCCGACCTGGCCGGGTTGTCGACCAAAGCCGAAAAGGACGGCGATGAATGGATCATCACCGGTCAGAAGGTTTGGACGTCGGGCGGGCAGATCGCCGACATGGGCATGTTGATCGCCCGCACCGACCCGGAAGCGCCAAAACACAAAGGCATCACCTACTTCGCGTTCGACATGAACCAGCCGGGGGTGACGGTTCGTCCGCTGGTGGAAATGACCGGCAAGGCGCTGTTCAACGAAGTGTTCATTGACGAAGCTCGAGTGCCGGATGCCAACATCATTGGCGGGTTGAATCAGGGTTGGGCGGTAGCCAACTCAACGTTGATGTTTGAGCGGGCCTCGTTGGGTTCGGCTGGGAAATCGCCGGCGTCGGCCGCGGGTTCGGGCATCCGCTCGGTCCGTAGCGAACCGGTCACGAAGTTCACCAACCGCACCTCGGGTGAAGGTGGCGTGCCACCGATCGGGATCGGCCTCTGGCAGTACCTCGTTGACACGGCAGAAAAAGCTGGGAAAAACACTGATCCGGTGCTGCGTCAAGAACTGATCAAGTTGTACTCGCTGATCGAAGTCAACCGGCTTTCGATCCAACGGGCCAAAGACCCCAACCAGCGCACCGGTGCCGAACCCAACATTGGCAAGCTGGTCATGTCCGAACTGTTCCGTTCGTTCCGCGAGGTCGGCAGCCAGGTCATTGGCGCCGACGCGATGTTGATGGGCGATTCGGACAGTCAGACCGCTGGTGGTGTGGCCGAGATCTCAATGTTCTCGCCCGGCCCGTCGATTTACGGCGGCACCGACCAGATCCAGCGCAACATCATCGGCGAACGGGTCCTGGGACTGCCACGCGAACCCGGCCCCGGCAAAGACACCCCGTTCAAAGACCTGCCGAAGAACTAGGCCGGGTCGGTGACGGCTCGGGTTGTCGCCGGTAACGCGGGCGGCGCCGGTGCGGGCAGGCCAGACTAGGGCCGTGGCTTCTTCATCAACCTCAGCCGGTCCGATTGTGGCGATCCGGGCCGAAGGTGCTGACCTGCACCCGGACCTTCACGGGGCGAAAGCGGTTGGGTTGCAACGGTTGCTTCGCTACGGCCTTCCGGTCCCGGAAGCGTTGGTCGTTCCGATCGACACCGCTTACGCCATCAAGGCCCAGCGGTTGGACACCGACGAACTTGTTGCACTGTCTAGGCAACTGTCCGGTCCACGCCAGGAGCGACTCGCGGTTCGTTCTGGCGGGCCGCACAGCCTTCCGGGGGCGTTGATCAGCGTGTTTGATGTTGACCCTGATTCGGTACCTGAAGCTCTGGCCACGGTGCTGAGATCAGCAGATCAACCCCACGTGAAGCCAATAGCGGAAGCCCTTGGAGTTTCAGAACCGACCCGTAGCGCAGTGATTGTTCAACGCCAGCTCGACACCACAGCCGACCCGCGGTCGGGGGCGGGGGTGGCGACCAGCTGCGATCCGGTCAACGGCCAACCCGGCGCCCGCGGCTCGTTCGCGTGGGCCCAGCGCGGCGCCGCGGTGATGGCCGCCGAAGTCCCCGTCGAGTCGCTGGCCACATTGGATGAACACCTCGGCGAACTCCACCGCCGCATCCTCAACGACCTGCAACGGACCGCCGATCAGGAAGCGTCGCCGGTTGAGGTGGAGTTCGCCATCACCAGCGGCGAACTCTGGTACCTCCAGCTTCGCCGGTTTAGCGCACCTGAGTTCACCATCGAACCGGCCACGACGGGGACGGTCATCGGGTACGGTCACGCCGGTTCGGCCGGGGTTGGCCGAGGATGTCTCCACGTCAACGTCGACGATGCCCTCGACGCCATCGATCACGGCCAACCGGTGGTTCTCGCCCTCCCCACTACCAGCCCCGGTGAGGTGCCGGCCATCGTTGGCTGTGCTGGTCTGATCACCATCATCGGTGGACGCGACAGCCACGCCGCGGTAGTGGCCCGCAACGTTGGCGTTCCCGCCGTGCTCGGTGTGGCCGGACTTCGGATCGTCGGTGGCGGGATCTTCATCGACGGTCGCCAGGTACCGGTCGGTGCCGAACTGGTCGTGGACGGGTCCAACGGTCAGCTGGTGCTACCCACCGACGACTAGCGGCGGGGGTTACTCGCTTCGGGGCCGGATGATGGCAAAACTTCCGGTCGCGCTGGCGATCAGCTGGTCTTGTTGGTCACGAGTCTCGGCCGAAAGCTGCACCACCCGGCGACCGGGGGCGATGATCCGGGCGTGAGCGGTGAGGAGACCGTCGCTGGCCGGTCGATGAAACCGGGTTTGGATCTCGATGGTGGCGCAGAAACAGCCTTCGTCAACCTGGCTCATCACCGCCCCACCCATCGCGGTGTCCATCAGCGCAAACGGGATCGCACCGTGGGCTACCCGGTTGGGGTTACGGTGATCGTCGATGATCTCGATACGACTCCACGCTTCACCGTCGCCATGCTCGATCGAAAAACCCAGCAGGGTCTGAAACGGAAAATCCAACTCGGTGTGGTCGTTCACGCTGATCCTTTCGGAGCCGGCGAAAGCCCGGGCCCGCATCGCTCCACCGTAGAGCCTCAACCCTGAGGTCGGGCAGCGACAGCTACCAACTCCCGCCGCCCCCGCCCCCGCCACCGCCGCCACCCCCGCTGCTGAAACCGCCACCGCTGCTCGATGAGGACGGCTGAACCGAACCGGCTGAGGACTGCGAAACGATGAAGGTACTGAGCGAGGCGAACGCTAGGTCAGTGGCGGCGACTGTTGGTTCGGTCGCTGCGGCCTGAACCGCTCGGTTCCAGACTTCGGCTTCGTCTAGGGCCACCGCCCACGCCGTGTATTCCCGAAGCACACCCTTCTCGGCTGCTTCGGTGACATGACGTGCTTCGGAATTGGCGAGGAACCGCCGGAACGACTCGGTTCGGATCCACACCGAAGAACCCATCTCGGTCCGTACGTGCAGGTTGCGGTGACGAAGCGCCAAAGCGCAAGTCAAACCCGCCAGCAACGCGCTGACCGGCAGCAGGAAAGCAACGACCCCACCCAGCGCGTTGGCCGCGAACGAGGCCCCTGCCAGTTGGAAGAACCCCACCACCAACAACGGGACCCACAACCGTTTCGCCCAGATCGCTCGCTTGGCCCCCCGAGGATCCCAATACGGCGACGCGGTCCGCCACGCATCAAGCTGCTTACGAAGCTCGGTCCACGCCGTGGCGAACGACTGGTCATAGCCTTCGAGTTCGAGGGTGTCGCCGAGAACAAACATCCGGTCCAAAACCCGGGCATCGGCATCGCTTGCCACCGCGGTCCCTCGGGTGATGGTGAGCGTTTTGCCCTGGTTGCTCGACGACAATTCGACTTCGTTGCGGTTCGCAGCTTCCAGCAGCCAGGCCGAAAGGTGGCGACGTTCAACCCGTTCAGCCATCACCATTCCGGCCTGATGGGCGGGCACATCCCGGGGCGGTTCGAACTCGATCGTGGCCAACTGGGCGAGTTGCGGCATAGTCATCAATTCGCGGGCGCCGTTTGCGTCTTCGGGGCCATACGCCGCGTTGGTGGCGCCACCCGCCCACACCCGTTCGCGTCCGGCCCGTGACAGACCGGCGGCGCCAACCGCCAGCGCCGGGACACCGAACACCAGCACCAGCAGCACGGTAGTTGCCGCGCCTAGCCCGGAATCCGATGGCGGCAACGCGTCGGGCAGGATCGGAGCTGGCGTGACGGTTTCGGGTCCTACTAGCGGCGCAAACAGCGTCACTCCTTGGCCTGCTTCGAGACCGGCGACGTCAACAACCCATCGCCCGTCGGCGTCTTGGGTGCTCGTACAGGTTTGGTTGGTGCCGAAACCGCCAGTGAAGCAATCCATCGTCTCGACATCTAACGGGTAGGAAAGTTCGATGTGGGCTTCTCGGATGGGTAGTCGCCACTCAAAACCGATGGCGTCCCAAGCGAACTGGTCCGGTGCCAGGATCGCCTCGAACGGCAGGAGATAATCAATGATGTAGTCGTGGCGACCATCGATCGTGACGTACGGGTTGCCGATCCGGATCGTTAGCTCATCACCCCGCTCAGTAATCTTCACATCGTCGGGGGCGGTTGGTGAATAGACGCTCACCGAATCGGCGTAGGCGCCGGGAATGATTCGTTCGATCCCGTGTCGATCTGGGGTGTAGGCGAAGTCAAAACCGATGTATTCGGTAACCCAGAGGCCATCCCCGGTGACTTCAGCCCCCACCCAGTAGTAGGTGATCTCCTCGGTCTGGCTGAGCCACCACCCGCTGATACTAAAAACACCCATTCCGAGCAGCAGAGCAAACGAACCGAGAACTGTTTTGAGAAGTCGAGGCACCATCGATCATCGTAGGCGATCGCTTCGGCGGGCGCTGCGCTTCGGTGACCCGGCTACATTCGCAGGTGATGGACTTTCTCGACGCCCTGCTGCTGCTCGTCGGAGGCTTCGCGGCCGCCGTCATCAACACGATCGCGGGTGGCGGTTCGCTCCTCACCGTTCCGCTGCTGGTGCTGGCCGGAGCGCCCGGCACGGTAGCGAACGGCACCAATCGGGTCGGGATCCTGGCCGGAACGTTCAACGCGGCCCGAACGTTTTCTCACCTTGGGGTTCAAGGCATGAAAGGGATCGGGGCGATCCTGGTTCCCGCCGCGGTCGGAAGCGTGGTTGGCTCGGTGCTGGTTAGTCGTCTCGCCGACGACGCGTTCGAACGCACCTTCGGGATCTTGATGATCCCGGTGTTGCTGCTGTCGTTGAAACGTCCAAACACCGAAACGTTAGGGGACCGCCCGAATTGGCCCCGCAGGGTCACCACCTGCGTGTTTTTCGCGATCGGCCTCTACGGCGGGGCTTTTCAGGCCGGGGTCGGGTTGCTCTTTATCGTCGCGTTGGCTCGGTCGGGGGTTGATCTGGTGATCGCCAACCACATCAAAGTCATCACCACGCTGGTGTTTACGTTGTTAGCGATCCCGGTCTTTTTGCTCGCGGGCCAGATCGATTGGGCGTTGGCGGTCCCGTTAGCGGTCGGGTTCGGGGCAGGTGGTTGGGTTGGTGCTCGGTTGACGGTGGCCGGAGGAGAACGGCTGGTCCGGCCGGTGCTGGTCCTTGCCGTGGTGGCCCTCTCGGGTCGACTGCTTGGTTTGTACTAGCCGAATAGCCCAAGAACTCTGGTAGCTCGCCACGACGGGTTTAGGCTGGGGGGATGTCCGGCGCTGATCCATCCCAAACGAGACCAGAACCGCTCACCACCGAACAGCTCCTGGCGGCACTTGACCATGTGCGTGCCTCGCCTCAGCACCAA
>Ga0208785_1000911_pt1 | contig 13045 bp, 14 predicted proteins | sample DEB08_DNA_2_FD_185499 | JGI IMG/M metagenome (GOLD analysis project Ga0208785, IMG submission 185499) | Aqueous microbial communities from the Delaware River and Bay under freshwater to marine salinity gradient to study organic matter... | ecosystem: Environmental > Aquatic > Marine > Coastal ...
GTCATACGAGACCCTCTGCCCGCCATGATGATCTCGATATCCGGCCGGGCGTATCCCAATCGAGCATTGCTCAACGCAAAGGTCTCACTTGTCATGGTCACGGCTTCGCCGGCGAACAGTCTTCTCATGGCGAGCACCGCGTCAGCCACCACTTTGAGTGGTTGGGTTCGATCCACCGCCAATGGACCTAGTGCGAGTCCCCCACCAGCTCCGATGCCCACAAAGGCCCGTCCGCCGCTCATCTCATCGAGGGAGGCAATGGCGGCTGCGGTAGTGCCGGGATGCCGTGTGTAGGGATTTGTGATTCCCGGACCAATTTTGATGGTTGAAGTGTGCTCCGCTATCGCTGCGAGAGTCACAAACACGTCACGAGTCATCATTCCTTCGTCAAACAACCAGCAACGTGTATAACCCAACTGCTCGGCCAGCACCGCAAGTTCCACAATCTCGCCAATCGGTGCCTTTGCCATGAGGTTGACTGACCAATCCACATTGAAAGTCTGCCCGCTCAGCATCTCATTCTCCGCACCCATCCTGTGGGTCGACGAATGATCGCAACTTCCTTCATCCTTTTTGTTCCAGCGATAGCGTCAACAATCAATGGAACGATTTGGATTAGTCGGTCTGCCAAATGCAGGCAAAAGTTCGCTGTACAACGCACTCACTGGTGGCGGTGCGCTCGCCGCTCCGTATGCGTTTGCAACCAAAGACCCCAACATCGGCGTTGCCAAAGTTCCCGATGATCGGCTCGATCAGCTTGCCGCAATGTCGCAGTCAAAAAACACGATCCATGCATCAGTTGAGGTTGTTGACATTGGTGGCCTTGTCGAAGGTGCAAGTAAAGGCGAGGGCCTTGGCAACAAGTTCCTCGCAAACATTCGTGAGGTTGATGCAATCGTGTTCGTTCTTCGCGCATTCGCAGACGATGATGTGCCAGGACCGTCCGATCCGCTTGAGCACCTTCGTATCGTCGAACTCGAACTTGCGCTTGCTGATCTTGAAACGGTCGAAAAGCGTCTCGCAGACGTCGAGCGCCGCTCAAAACTCGACAAAGGTCTTGGCGATGAACTCGAAGCACTTCGAGCAGCGAACGAAGCCCTCTCAGATGGCCGCCCGCTCTACCGCGCCGGTTTATCCGAATCGATCCGTGAGACGCTTGAGCCGTATTTCTTGCTGACCAATCGCAGAGTGCTCGCCGTCGTCAACGTCGGCGAAGATGAACTCGACAACATTGCGTCAGCGGAACAAAAAGTCACAGAGGCATTCAATGATGCCGGCGACAACGTCGAAGTCATCGGAATGTGCGTTCAACTCGAAGCCGAAGCAGCCGCCATCTCGGACCCGGCCGAACGGGCAGAAATGCTCGACGGGCTGGGGCTCGGCGAAGGTGCACTCTTTCGAATGGTTCGGTCGGCCTACCACCTACTTGGTCTGCGCACCTTCTTCACCACCGGCGACAAAGAATCGCGTGCGTGGACATTCCGCAACGGTTCGACAGCACCGGTGTGCGCCGGTCGAATTCACACAGATTTCCAACGTGGATTCATTCGCGCTGAAGTCATTGAGTGGGAGCAGTTACTTGAGCTCGGCTCATGGAATGCCGCAAAGGACGTCGGCAAACTGCGAGTCGAGGGAAAAGATTATGTGGCAAGCGACGGTGACGTCATGGAGTTTCGTTTCAACGTCTGATCCGTCAAATTACATACCGTCCCCTGCCACACTGGAGACGTGGGATGGATCGTCAGCGGCTCGCGTGTACTCGCCTCAGCCGAACTTGCCAACGATCAGCGATCTCGCCGCAAGGGGCTACTCGGCCGAACTTCGTTCACTGGTGCTCTCATCATTGAACCCTGTAACTGGGTACACACGATCGGTATGAAATTCGCGATCGATGTTGCGTTCGTTAACCGAGACGGAAGCGTTATCAAAACTCAACGAATGCAACGCAACCGCTTTGGCCTGCCAGTGTTCGGTGCCGCATATGTCGTTGAAGCTGAATCTGGGGCATTCGCTCGCTGGGGCCTTCACGTGGGCGATGTGATTGAGTTTCGGGGTCAACAACCAGAGGATGTGAAGGAAACGTGACAGGAACCTTGTGGCTTGTCGCAACACCAATCGGCAACCTTGGCGATATTTCTCCACGTGCTCGCGAAACCCTCGAGAGCGCCTCACTCGTGTGCTGCGAAGACACCCGTCGAACGGGAAGGCTCCTGCAACACCTCGGCATCTCTGCTCAGGCACTCGCTGTCTGCAACGAGCACACCGAGTACCGACTCATTCATCGAGTCGTCGACGAACTTTCCGCAGGTCACGATGTAGCCGTCGTATCCGATGCCGGAACACCAGGAATATCTGACCCCGGCGAGCGCCTCGTGCAAGCTGCGATCGAAACCGGAGCAACTGTTAGCGCAATTCCGGGAGCCTGCGCAGCGATCAGTGCTCTCATCACCAGCGGACTTCCTACCGAGCGTTTTGTGATGGAAGGGTTTCTTCCCCGTCGAGGACAAGAGCGAACCGATCGATTGGTCGACATCGCAGCGGAACATCGAACAATTGTGCTCTACGAGGCCCCTCATCGAATTGCAAGAACCCTTTCCGACCTCGCCGAGGTATGTGGTGGCGATCGGCAGGTCAGCGTCAGCAGAGAACTCACAAAAATTCATGAAGAGACCATTCGTTCGACGCTCTCGAATATCGGCATAGGTGAGCCACGCGGCGAGTACGTCATTGTGATTGCAGGACGGCTGCAGAACGAACAACCAGTGACCGAAGATTCGATTCGCGGCGCGCTACACGAGGCCCTTGCAAGCGGGTTAAGTCGACGTGATGCCGCAGCCGAGGTTTCACGTCGACTCGGTATTCCACGCCGACAGGCATACGATCTCGTCATACAGACAGCGCCCACAGATGAAGCAGAAACGCAATGAGTGAATATCTCCACTTAGCAACACCTGGCCCGAGTGCAGCGTTCTTTGACCTTGACCGGACACTCATCAGCGGGTCGTCAGCGTTCACCCTTGCGCTCGCCGGGCGGGCAGCCCACCTCATGCCGACAACAGAACTCATTCGAGACGCCGTCACCGCTGCATTGTTCAAACTTCGTGGCGATCAAGGCAATGACGTCGCAGACGAGGCTCGAGATCGAATCCTCGGATTCATTAGAGGCCAACGACAGGATGACCTCCAATCACTCAACGAGCGTGTGATCCCGACTCTCCTCGGAAAGATTCGACCCGAGGCTCGTCGCCTACTTGACCTGCACCGCCAGGCAGGTCGCGGTACCTTCATTGTTTCGGCTGCGCCAACAGAAATCGTCGAACCCCTCGCACTTTCGCTCGGCATGACCGGTGGTATTGGCACCCGTGGGAGGGTCATTGACGGTGTGTACACCGGTGAACTTGATGGCCCGTTCTGTTACGGAGACGGGAAAGTGGAGGCGATCAACGAACTTGCCCGCTGGGACAACCTTGACCTTTCCCAGTGCTACGCATACAGCGATTCATCAAGCGATCTACCTATGTTGTCTGCCGTTGGTCACCCAGTCGTCGTCAATCCAGATTCTCGTCTGGAACGTCACGCTCGCCAGCACGGGTGGCCCGTCGTTCACTTCCGACAGCAAACACGAACTGTGGCGAGAAGAGGTCTCATCATCACGGCAGGGCTTGGGCTTGCAGCTGGTGCCTTCGCTATCGGTGCCGCCGCAGGAGCACGCCGAGCAGTTCAGGTCGGTCGAGGCGTCAGCGCCAACTGACGCGACTGAGCCACCAAGTTTCCGGCTGAGTCCCAGACCTCGCCATCTTCCTCAAGCACTCCGCCCAACACAAATCGGGTTCTAAATACGACTGCGAGAGGGCCCGGAACAGGCAATCCGCGCAGATGAACGGTGAGTTCAACCGTCGGAACCCAACTCACAGGCAGGCCGCTGTTGAATACCGCAGGGGGAAACGAATCTGATGCAAGAATCAGCCCGTACTCATCAATGGCCTGGCCGTCGGCAAAATCAAACCAACCCGACACCTCGCCGACCCCTCGAGGCTGACCTGAGCGGAATCCAACTGAATCTGGAGCAAGCCGTACTGAAAGTCGTTGTTGCAACTCTGGGACGGGTTGAGCGTCTGGATCATCACCGTTGACGTCAATCAGGCAATCGTCATAGGACGGAATTTGCGGAGGAGCGCCATCAAGTCTCACAAGTCCATCGCCATCATGGTGGCCAAAGGTCCCGAGGACCCGGATGACCTCACGGCCTGTTGCGACGTTCACTACCGATCCCGTCATTGTTGCAAATCGTCGACCAGAGCGAACTTCATTCACTTCCACAACATGTGCTCCCACTGCGCCGGGCGAAAGAAAGTGAGCCGTCATCGTCAGCGGTGGCCGACCAGCAGCATCGGCCATTGCCCTCGCAGCCATCGCCATCAGGTAGCCGCCGTTCGTATTGCCAAGAATGTCCCAACCCTCGTGCACCATTCCGTCATAGATGAGACCACCAGCCTCACTTGACGCGCTGCTTTTTTGAACCGCCGTTGCTTCAGCGAAGTTATGCGACATGGCTGTCGAACCTACCGCCAAGTCTCCAAGGCAGCGCATGCCGAGCCGCAACATCACTGCACCGGTAGCGTCTGTGCTGTGAGCGGTTTCTACGTCACCACCCCGATCTACTACGTGAATGCCGAGCCACACCTCGGCCACGCGTATACAACCATCGTCGGCGACGCCCTTAGTCGCTGGCACCGGCTACTTGGTGACGACGTCATGTATCTGACCGGTACCGACGAACATGGTCTCAAAATTCGCCAAGCCGCGGAAGCTGCGGGACAGACACCGAAAGAATTCTGCGACACAATTGCGCCAAAATTCGCCGACGCATGGACACGCCTCAATATTTCGAACGATGACTTCATTCGTACGACCGAACCTCGCCATTACGAAGCAGTGAAAGAGCTTTTACAACGCTGCTACGACGCTGGTGACATTGAACTCGACACGTACTCAGGCAAGTACTGCGTGGCTTGCGAGGAGTACTTCACCGATGACGAACTACTCGATGGAGGCCTCTGCCCTATTCACAAGCGCCCCGTCGATCACTTCGAAGAAGAGAACTATTTCTTCCGATTGAGTAGATTCCAAGATCGCCTTCTCAACTGGTACGACGAGCATCCCGGAGCCATCGTTCCTGAGTTTCGTGGCAATGAGGCACTTGGCCTGATCAAAGGCGGACTCCGTGACTTTTCGGTCAGCCGCACGAGTCTTGATTGGGGTATCCCGCTTCCTTGGGATGAGCGTCATGTTGCTTACGTATGGTTCGACGCGCTCACCAATTACCTTTCGGCCACAGGTTTCGGAGACCCGTCAGCCGACTACACCAGCCGATGGCCTGTCGACTACCACCTCATTGGCAAAGACATCATCCGCCACCACTGCGTGTACTGGCCGGCCATGCTGATGAGTGCGGGGGTTGAGCTTCCCAAGGGTTGGGCCGTGGGCGGATGGCTTCTCGTTGATGGCGAAAAGATGGCGAAGAGCACGGGCAACGTTGTCAACCCGCTTGACCTTATCGACGTCGTCGGGGTCGACGGTTTCCGCTACTACGTGCTTGCAGAAACTGCTTACGGCTCAGATGGCGACTTCTCATTTGATGGCCTTGTCAGCCGGTACAACTCTGACCTCGCAAACAATCTCGGCAATCTAGCCGCACGTGTCGCGACGGTGGTTGGTAAAAAGTGCAACGGCATTGGGCAGGCTCCTCGCTCTGACTCACCCCTCGGCGAAGCAGCTGCTCTCGCAGTGGCCGGAGCGACAGCGGGTTGGGATGCTGTCGCACCTTCGCGAGCCCTTGAGGCAACGTGGAGCCTTATTCGAGCGACAAACGCCTACCTCGAGAACAATGAGCCCTGGAAATCAGATCCAGGTCCCGAGGTTGATGCGGTCATGGGAGATGCTCTCGAGGCGCTCCGAATCATCACGATTCTTGCAAGTCCTGCAGTTCCTCAAACAAGCGAAATGATTTGGCAACGCCTTGGGCTCGACGGATCAGTCGAAGACCAACGGATTCCACGCGATGTGGAGTGGGGCGGATACACCGGCGGCACACCGATCGAAAAGGGTTCTCCACTATTTCCACGCATTGCGAGTTGACATGACTGGGCGATTTGAACCGCGTTGGATTGACTCTCATTGCCACATTTATGACGAGCGGACCCCCGGCGGGGCAAACGCTGCACTTGATGCAGCTCGCCAAGCCGGAGTCGAAGGGTTCGTCGTCGTCGGATGCGACCGAGCCAGCAGCTTGTCAGCAATTGCTGCGGCAAATTCGCACGATGATGTAGTTGCAACAGTCGGACTCCACCCGCACGACGCGCGCCACGGGGTCGACTCAATTAGAGATCTCGTCGATGAAGCCAACATTGTCGCTATCGGCGAAGCGGGACTCGACTATCACTACGACAACTCACCGCGAGACGAACAGCGTGTGGCGTTCGAAGAGCAAATTGCCATCGCAAACGACCGCAACTTGCCGCTCGTCATCCATACGAGAGACGCATGGGATGACACCTTCGATGTTCTCGACGCGGTCGGTGTTCCAGCCAAGACCGTGTTCCACTGCTTCACCGGCGGACCAGCTGAACTAGAGCGCTGCCTTGAGCGCGGCACCTACGTGAGCTTTTCAGGCATCGTGACCTTCCCTTCTGCCGTCGACCTTCAAGCAGCCGCAATCGCGTGCCCACTAGACCGAATGCTCGTCGAGACGGATAGTCCATACCTCGCACCCGTCCCATTTCGAGGGAAACCGAACCAGCCGGCTCATGTTGCAACTGTTGGCACTGCAATCGCAGATCTGCGCAACGAGTCGGTTCTCGCAGTCGCCACGGCGACGTCGGCGAATACCCGCAGCGTGTTTGGTCTCACATGATTGACGGCGGTGGTGCTCAGGGTCGTCGCGTAGCGATCGCTGCCGCAATTACCATCGTTGCAGTACCACTTGCATTTCTGTTTGGGGGCAGTGATACCCCCGAAGCCAACACCTCTGTAGCGGCCATCAGCACAGATGCTCCAACCACAACTCGTCTGAACGAGGATCCACTCGGAGATCCTGGGCTTGCTCAATTCGACCGAACGGTCACGACACCCCCGACTGGTGGAGCGGTCATCGCTGTTCCTGATTCAAACAGCGCGTTCCGAGGAACTGCCTCATTCGATTACGACATCGAGGCCAATGATCTCTGCTTTGCCCGCGGTGCACCGATTGGAATGTTCGTCAACATCATCAATCTCGATAACAGCCGATCAACGACGTGCATTGCGGCCTTCACACTTAACGACAACTCGCCCGATGTCGTGATGCATCCAGATCGATTCGCGGCCATTGGTGATCCGACCGATGCACCACTCACGGTGGAGTACCGCTGGTGACTCATAGCCGCAGCCAGATCAACGCGTTACTAAAAGAACACAACCTTCATCTCCGTCGCGACCTCGGACAGAACTTTATGGTCGATGCAAACACGGTCCGCCGAATCGCCGGGCTTGCGGACATCGACTCAGATGACAACGTCATTGAAATTGGGCCAGGGCTCGGCTCACTGACCCTCGGGCTCAACGAATATGGCCCCCGAATCGTTGCAGTTGAGTACGACGCTGGAATGGCATCAGCCCTACAGAACATCGTGGCCGATTTCGACAACATTTCTGTTGTCCACGCAGATGCGATGCGCGTGAACTGGAACGAACTCGTCGATGGCCAGAATTGGGTACTCGTCGCAAACTTGCCCTACAACATTGCAACACCACTCGTCTGCGACCTTCTCAACGACGTCCCACATATTTCTCGCATGGTCATTCTTGTCCAAGATGAAGCAGCCGATCGCTTTGTCGCTCCTCCAGGATCCAAGCAATATGGGGCAGTCAGTATCAAGGTTGCCCACTATGCACACGCAAAGAAGATCGCTCACATTCCTCGTACGGTGTTCTTGCCTCAACCCAACGTCGAGTCAGCTCTCGTCGAGATTCGGCGCCGAGATGTGATCGCTGACGTCCCAACCGACGTGATGTTCTCTCTCGTTAAAACTGCATTCGGTCAGCGCCGCAAAATGCTCCGGCGCTCGCTCAGCTCGGTTGTCACCAGCGAACAATTCTCACAAGCCGATATCGACCCTGAACGCCGCCCCGAGACCTTGTCGCTTGTCGAGTGGTACTCACTCACCGAGGTGGTGTCGGCATGAATAACCGAATCATTGCTCCAGCGAAGCTCACTCTCTCGCTGAAAGTTACCGGCACACGGCAAGACGGCTACCACCTCATTGATGCAGAGATGGTCACGCTTGACCTACACGACGTGTTAACGATTCAAGATGCTGAACAGTCTCTGATGACCGTAGGTGGTCTCTTCGCAGAAGGCGTTCCAACCGACGCAACCAATCTCTGTTTACAGGCCGCAGAATTCGCGCGTCGGTCAGTGAATATTCACCTTGAAAAGAACATCCCTCATGGTGGAGGACTGGGCGGTGGTTCCGCTGATGCAGCAGCCGTCCTAAGGTGGGCTGGTGTCTCCGATGCGGCGTCGACGGCTGCAATCGGTGCCGACGTTCCGTTTTGCCTGCACGGAGGCCGCGCGCGCGTACGAGGGATCGGCGAGATCATCGATGAGTTGCCTCACGTTGATCGGACCTTCACAATTGTCGCCCCTCCGCTCCATGTCAGCACCCCAGCTGTTTACGAGGCATGGGACCAACTTGGAGAGCCTGAAACCGAAGGTCCAAACGACCTTGAACCTGCTGCACTTCTTGTTGAACCACAACTCGTGTGGTGGAGAGACGAGATTTTAGAACGCACCGGAATCACACCAACTCTCGCCGGCAGCGGGGCCTCGTGGTTCATTGAGGGCGAGCGCGACGACGCCCTCGTCGATCTCATCGGCGAGGGCGCTGTTGTGCGCGTTGCGCGCACGGTCGAACAGATGTAAAACGCGGCGCTATTTGCGACGCTGGTGCCGCGTACGGCGCAACATCTTCTTGTGCTTCTTCTTACGCATGCGCTTGCGGCGCTTCTTGACGAGCGAACCCATAGGGCTCCAGACGCTACCGCCGTAAACGCATGTTCACGCTCTCTCAGGTGAGTTGATTTCTTTCCCAAACTTTCCCGAGATCTTGCAACTGTCGCAGAGACCGGCGATTCTGGCGGTACCGTATGTGTGACGATCCGGGGTCGTCTAATTGGCAGGACAGCGGTTTTTGGTGCCGTTTGTAGGGGTTCGAGTCCTCTCCCCGGAACCATGTCCCTTCGTGCCGTCATCCTTGCCGCCGGGGCTGGCACCAGAATGAAGTCTGACTTGCCAAAACCCCTTCATGAGGTGTGCGGCAAAGCAATGGTGCTCCACGTTATTGATGCGCTTGAAACCTCTCGGCCAGTTGAAATTTGTGTTGTGGTGGGGTTCGGAGGTGATCAGGTTGCTGCAGTTGTGTCGGCTCTTGCTCCGTCATGGGCGAACGTGACATTCGCGACCCAACATGAGCAGCATGGGACTGGACACGCGACCCAGGTCGGTTTGGCTGGCCTTACCCATCCGGCCGAAGGTGATTCGGTGATTGTGCTCGCGGGTGATACTCCGTTGCTCACCGGTGCAACAATTCAACGCCTCGTGTCAGACCACGAGGCCAATTCTCGTTCAGCAACGATCCTCACTAGCGAACTCGATGATCCAACTGGCTACGGACGCATTGTTCGATCGGCTGACGACTCGGTCCAACGCATCGTCGAACAGCGAGATGCATCACCAGAGGAATTGCTCATTAAGGAATGGAACGCTGGAGTGTATGTATTTGAGCATGCACTGCTTTCGCCGGCATTGGAGCACCTTGGCACCAACAACTCCCAGGGCGAGTACTACCTCACCGATGTCATTGCCTCTCTCGCCCATCACGGGAATGTTGGTGCCGTCACCACACACGCCGATGAAACCGTGGGGGTCAATGATCGAGAGCAACTTGCTGCGGTTGAGCAGATGATGATCGCTCGGGACGGGTGACCATCCGTTTCGTTCTCTACCTGCAAAACTCCGCTGATTGGCCCAACGGCCTAGGTGATCAGCGAGTCAGCGTTCTACAATGCGAGGAGCGACGACGTTCGGCGCGGAGGGGAGCGAGGTGGAGTCACTCGAGAAGGTAACAACGAAGAAGCTTGCGCTGTATTCAGGGCGCACGCATCCTGACCTTGCGAGCGAGGTAGCTCAGCATCTCGGACTCCCCCTCGGTGATGTCAGCATCACCCAATTCTCCAACGGAGAGATCCGGCCACGATTCGCAGAAAGCGTTCGCGGCACTGACGTCTTCATCATGCAAAGTCATTACGGCATCGATGGCAGCTCCGTGAACGACTCGATCATGGAGCAGCTCTCCATGATCGACGCCGCCGCTCGTGCTTCGGCAAAACGAATTACCGCTGTATGCCCGTTTTACGGCTACGCACGGCAGGATCGCAAATCAGAGGGTCGAGAACCAATAACCGCACGCCTCATCGCTGACATGTTCAAACTTGCGGGCGCAAACCGTCTTATTTCGATCGACCTACACTCTGGCCAGATCCAGGGATTCTTCGACGGCCCGGTCGACCACCTAACAGCAGCACCCGTTCTTGAGACCTACATCCGCCAGCAAGCACCCGACTCACCTGTCATTGTTTCTCCTGACTCTGGGCGTATCAAGGTCGCAGAGCGTATGGCTCAGCACCTCCATGACTGCGAAGCCGACATTGCGTTCATCTACAAGCGGCGGCCAAAAGGCCAAGCGAATGTTGTCGAAGCGAAAGAAGTCATCGGTGACGTGAACGGTCGACTCTGTATCTTGACCGACGACATGATTGATACAGGTGGAACGATTGTGTCCGCAGCAGAAATTCTTCTCGATCGAGGCGCCACCGAGGTTTGGGCGATGGCCACCCACGGTGTGCTCTCAGGACCAGCAGTTGAACGGCTCGGATCCTCACCCCTCGAGCGCCTCGTTCTCACCAATACATTGCCGTTGCCTGAAGACAAGCGGCTCCCCCAGGTTGAGGTTCTGTCGATCGCTCCGCTCATCGCTCAAGCGCTTTCTGCTGTTTTTGATGACACCAGCGTGAGTGAAATCTTCAGCGGCGAGAACTATGCCTGACGTCTTCCACAACACGCAGGCAACACCAGTCTGTCTGACCGCCGACCCACTGGGCGACGTCTCACCCGCCCCGTTCTACTCGGCGCACAGTTAAGAGAACCCTGCGAAGCAGGTGTGGCCTCGACAAGTCCCCGATAACCTCAGGAGACGCTGTGGCGGTAATCCTGTCGCCACACCAGTTCATCCTGAGGTCTAGGTAACTCGAGGCTCACCATGTCAGATTCTGTTCTCATCGCCGAAGCCGGTCGTACGACCGGCAGTGCCGAATCCCGCCGCATTCGCCGCGAGGATCGTATTCCTGCTGTTGTGTATGGCAAGGGCATGGAGCCCATCAGCATTTCAGTTAACCGACGTGATCTTCGTGTCGCTTTATCCGGTACGGCAGGAATGAACACAATCCTCGACCTCACTGTCGATGGCACGGTGTACCCGTCAATTGTGAAGGACATGCAACGGCACCCGGTTCGCCGTACTGTCGCACATGTCGACTTCATCCAAATTGACCTCAGTGAGGAAATCACCGTGAGCGTCCCGGTTCGCCTCGAAGGCGAAGCGAAGCAAGTTGCGATGAACAACGGTCTGGTTGATCAGCAGATGATGGAGATCCAGATTCGCACCACCCCACGGAGCATCCCAGACGAACTCGTCATCGACATCTCCGACATGACCGTTAACACAGTGATCACCGTCGCAGACGTTCCGCTTCCAAACGGGGTTGTTGCGGTGAGCGCCGAGGATCAAACAGTCGTCACCGCCGTAACGCTCCGCGTCGCTACCGACGAACCTGTCGCAGGTGACAGCGAGGGCGAAGAGGGTGCTGCAGAGGCATCTGAAGAGTCATCTGATGGTGGCTCTGACGATTCTGGCGATTCAGACTCCGACTGAGCGACCTCGTGGGCCTGTTCTCAGGTCGCCGATCCGGTGACACTCCGCCAGAGTGGATTGTCCTTGGCCTTGGAAATCCTGGCGACCGATACGCCAATACTCGCCACAATGTTGGCGACGATGCCGTTCGGCTCGTTGGTCAACGAGTGAGCACTTCGTTCAAAGCAGGAAAGAACGACGCATTTGTTGCTGAAACACGTATTTCAGATCAACGTTGCGTCCTTGCCATTCCGATCACCTTCATGAACGAATCGGGGCGAGCAGCGGCGTCTCTCATCAAACGATTTGGCCTCACCGATCCAAGCAAACTGATTGTCGTTCATGATGAGCTTGACCTTGAACCAGGTGATACCCGACTCAAAATGGGTGGCGGTCTCGCGGGCCATAACGGACTGCGAAGTATCGCTCAACACCTTGGAACAAACGACTTTCTAAGGGTTCGAATCGGAGTTGGTCGACCACCATCTGCTGATCGCGGGGCCGACTGGGTGCTGTCTAAAGTGCCGCAACGAAGCAGACCTGAACTGGACATCGGCATCGTGCGCGCCGCCGATGCCGTTGAGCTCGTCGTCTCCGACGGGGTCGACAGCGCGATGCAGTCTGTGAACCGTCGGTGACTGCCTCACATTCCCCGGCCTTACTCGGGCTACCTCCGCTCCTCCGCGATGAACCCGCGCTCACCACGGCTCTCGGCTCGACATCAGCTCGGCTTGCGATTACCGAGGTCGCGAGGCCAATCAGCATCGCTGCGCTTTCACACCTTTCTGAACGAGCACCGCTCATCGTCGCGTGCCCAACCGGCACTGACGCCGCTCGGTTGCACGATGACCTTGTCCAATTTCTCGGACGTGACGATTGCCTGCTCTTCCCGGCCTGGGAAACCCTGCCGTTTGAGCGAGTGAGCCCTGCCGTTGAGACCATGGGGCGCAGAATGGAAGTCCTCTGGCGACTCACCACTGCCAGCGACCGCCCAAAGATCATCGTTGCCGGCATTCGCGCTCTCCTGCAGCGTCTCG
>Ga0208785_1000913_pt1 | contig 13036 bp, 9 predicted proteins | sample DEB08_DNA_2_FD_185499 | JGI IMG/M metagenome (GOLD analysis project Ga0208785, IMG submission 185499) | Aqueous microbial communities from the Delaware River and Bay under freshwater to marine salinity gradient to study organic matter... | ecosystem: Environmental > Aquatic > Marine > Coastal ...
TTAGACTCGGCTTCTGCACCAGGCGCCTGTAGCTCAATGGATAGAGCATCTGACTACGGATCAGAAGGTTGGGGGTTCGAGTCCCTCCAGGCGTGCTGAGACCCATCAAGAATTTCACGACTTGATGGGTTTCTTATTTTTACTGCTATCTGGCCATAGTCCAGGAAGCAGAAATGAAACTACAACAGCGAAAAGATATAGGCCTAAAGGCAAACTTTTTTAGGGATGTCAGCCAAGATGTCAGCCAGCTAAACATCGAAGTTATCCACAGGCTGTGGAGTTTTCCACATTTGCCGATTTGCCTAAATTGCATGATTTGCCCACTCTGTTTCCATGGCCGATATAGAGCTGATGACCCCGGAAGAGGTTTGCCGGGTATTGGCTATTTCCAAACCGACGCTTTGGCGGCTGAAAAAAACAGCCCAGTTGGTTCCTCTATATGTGCTCTCTTCTCCAAGGTATTCAAAAGCCTCGGTCACGCGCTTTATCGAAAAAGCCCAGAGGGCAGCTATCAGTCAAGCGCTTATGCGCGAAGCAAAACTGGGGCAAAGCTAAATGACTGATTACATCCCATCTATTTTTGAATTTACTAACCCCTCCGGGCAAAAAGTCTTCAAGATCGAAGCAGTTGTCGGAACCAAAAACGGCAAACGGGTCCGCACCAGAAGAACCGCAAAGAATCTTTCTGATGCAAAGAGGATCCGCTCCGAGCTAATTTCTCTTGCCGCTAAGGGAGAGCTAACAGCTAAATCGACAACGAGGATTTCTGACTACGCAAAGTATTTTGTCGAAAACATAAAGCGCGGCAGGATCAAAGATTCGACTCTGGCTGATTACCAAGCCAAGCTGCAAAGGCATGTGCTTCCCTATCTGGGGCAGCTGACATTGGGCTCGATTCGAGCAGCAGATATTCAACGCTGGATGATGCTGCTCAAAAACGCCGGCTACGCAGTTGCAACTATCAACTCCGCAAGAAGGCTTTTGCACTCTGTATTGCAGCAGGCCATCAGAGAAGAGCTGATTTATCGCAACCCGGTGGAGCTAACTGATCCCTATCGGAAACAAGCCGGCGAGAAAACATCGGTCCAGCCGGCCTGGAGCAAAGAAGAAGCGCTAGCTGCGCTGAAAGCTGCAAGAGATACCGAATTTGATCTGTTTTTGAACATTGCGCTTTTTACTGGCATGCGGCGCGGGGAAATCCTGGGGCTTATTTGGGACGAGGTCGATATTCACAAGGCCGAGATAAGTATTACCGGGACCCTAAAGGATCTGCGAAAAGTATTGCCCTCCGGGCAGGCGGTGGTAGTTCTCAAAAAAGACAGCCCAAAGACTGAGGCTTCAATGCGCACCGTCGGGCTTCCCTGGCCAGTAGCTCAGGCGATTATGCGCCACAGGGAGTTTCAAAAGCTTCGGCAGTTAGAGAACCCAAATTGGCAAGAGAGCAATTTCGTATTTACTTCCAGCACAGGCACTGCTGTTTATCCCAGTAATTTTCTAAGTCGGTTTAAGAAGTTCCTAGCGGCAGCTGGCCTTAGGCAAATAAGGATCCATGATCTTCGCCACACCATGGCGCAGCTGGCACTTTCGGGGGGATTGAGAATAGAGGCGGTATCAGAAACCCTTGGCCATACCCGGATAGATACCACCAAGACCATTTACGCCTCTCGGGTTTCGCAGCTTGCTATCGATGCACCTCATCAGCTTGCAGAGCTACTGATTGATTTTGAGGGTGAGTTTGGCCTCAGCCCAGAAATAGAGATAACCAAGCGAAGGAGCCCAAATAATTTAGACGGCGCGTGAAAAAAGCGCGGCTTGCGCGGGATTGGCAGCAACCTTAGAAAAAGCCCTAGGGGGTGCTGCGCGCCTCCCAGCTACCCTGCGGTGTTTTCCTCTACCGCGTTTATGTAGCAGTCTTACATCCCGAAGCAGGCTATACCTACCAGCGTGGCGAGCGCCTAAGTGCCAAGGTTGGAAATGACTGGGTAGTAGTACCTGCTCTTGCATCCAACTTCGTTCGCGTAGTTGAGTACACCGGCGCTGGTTACACCATCTCGGTTCGCATTTACATCGACCGAGTACTGGAAGACACCATCGTCGTTACCACGAGGTAACTAACTAAGTACTAACCACTAACCCCCCTGGCTTGCCAGGGGGGTTAGTCATTTAATGCCTAAATTGATTTGCTAAACAGCCACTCTGTCTATAAGACCAAGGTGTATTGCTCTCTTGGTTGCCTCAGCTCTGCCGCCAACAGACAAGCTGTGATAGATACGAACTGTCTCTTGGCGGATGGTTGATTCTGAAAGGATTTGCTCTAGAGCTATCTGGGCGTTTGTCTTTCCGGCTGCTATTTGCTGCAGGATCTCTAGTTGCCTTGCCGTTAGGTCGCTTGGATCACCGTCACTGCTACCTGCTTGATCCTTGAAGTTTGCGATGCCCAGGGTTTCGAGCCATAGCGCTCCGATGAGCATCATGGTCTTTTGGTCTTGTTCTGAAAGCTCAACATCAACCTCGGCGTCTTTTAGTAGAACAAAGATGCCGGTGGTCTGTGAGGGAGTAGCACACGGGTAACAGTAGACAAAAATGTCTTCGTCAGTTTCTGGGTTTTTTGCTACGCCCTTGGTTAGCGAGCTGGTTCTAGCGGCCTCGGCTATCAGGCCCTCTTCCCAGAGCGAAACTGGCTGGCCAATTATTGATAGCGGTTTGCCAAAGTAAGCCAAGGTTCTAAGTGTTGCGTCTTGATTAACAACCAGTAGCTCAGAGCCGATTGTGCTGATGCCTAATTTGGAATGCATCGCAATTGATCGGCAGAAATCCGAAGCTGTCCTAGATGCAAGGAACAGTTCCGCAAGGTCGTGCATGGCGCTCGAACGTTCGCTGGGGGTTGGCATAAGGACCTTCGTTGTGGCCGCATTGAATGAGTTGCTAAGCGACTCTCTTCATTCTGCACTGCCTTTTGCACAGTGTAGGCCAGATTGTCTGGACAGTATGAGAATTCGAACAGACAGACTCCTTGTCCGTCTAGTAACAATCTGATTCCCCTCTGGTTACCTGACTATGTAAGGGTGTGCTATCTCCTGCTTGGTTGGTGGTATCTCACTCTTACAGCGTGTTTCTAAATGGGAACAGGCAAACCAAGAAGAAAGTATAAAAATATGACTAAGAACATGACCCGCAAGGGTCTTGCACTTGGTGCGGCGGCGGCACTTGTTGTCACTGGCTTCTCTGCGATGCCTGCTAATGCAGCTGGCCTTGCGGACACAAGCTTTGTGTCACTTGCTCCGACCACTGGTACCGAGTACGGCGTCATTGCGGCGGCTGGAAACACATTCAGCATGACTGCAAATGAAGCCGCAACTGTTTCGACCGGAAATCTAAAGTTTCTTGTTACAGACACTTCCGGTCTTGTTAACACAACGATAGCCACTACCGCGCGTCAGTTAGCTGTTGCTGATGACGCAGTCGTAACTGTTACTGACTCAGCAACTTCGTCAGTTACCATCACCAATGCTGCACACACTATGACAATCGGTGATCGCTTCTTCTTTGAGGACGACCTAAACCTTGACACGTTCGTTACCGACGCCGCCGGCACGGTTGCTGACTTTGTCGTTGCGACTGATGACACTGTTTACACCGTTACTGCCACCTCCGCCACCACCTACACATTTGTGGGCCAAAGCGCGTTGACTGTTGAAGCCGACTTGGCGGGTGCGGTTGACGGCGCAATTGTTGCAACCATTATCAGCGAGGCACGTCACGCAACAAACAACACCTACGTAGTTGACTCTGGAGTTTCTTCAGCTGCAACCAACGAGGTTCTTGTATTGGCTGCAGATGGGGCTACCTCACGTTCAGTAACCGTTCAGGCCTGGATGGACGCCAACGGCAACGACACTGTAGACACAACTGAGTATGCTTCACCAGTTCGCACCGTTACTTGGACCAAGCCTTCTGAGTTGGTTACCAGCGTGAGCATGTCTCCAGTTTCTGGTGACAGCAAGCTAACCGCAACCGTAACCACAGTGCCAGTTCTAAACGGTGAGCAAGTAATTGCTACCGATGGTGACTGGTTGAACGTTGGATTTACGCGTCAGGACGACACAACTGTTCTTTACGCAGACGACACAACGCCAGTATCAGTTTGGAGTAACACAGCGAAGACCTTCACTGTTCACGTTGACACAGACGCAGACGGTACAGACGATGGATCATCCAGCGTCGACGGAAATACCGACGCAGGTTGGGCCGTTCTAGCTGGTGGTATTAACCAAGCTGGTGGAGCTGACAACACCGACGAGATCGAATCGATCGTTGTTGTTGGAGGACTAGGTGGACAGGTAACTGTTACCACCGCAACCGCTCACTTCTATCGTGTTGGTGACAAGCTAAACGTGGTTGTTAACGGCGCAGCTGAAGATGCTAAAGCAGCTTCTGCCGATGAAGATGGAGTGGTTGTTACTTCTGTACCAAGCACAACTTCATTCACCTACAACGTGCTAGCAACCACGACCGCTGTAGCAGGAACTGCTAGCAGCGCAGTCGCTAACCTAAACGCAGCAACTACTGTTTCATTGGTTACTTACGGTGCCGGTGTTGGTGTTACTGACCGCGTATTCGCTGGTACATACACCGCTCAGGTATATGTAGCTGGTGCTGCAAGTGGTTCGAAGCTATCTGTTGGAACCATCGCAGCTGCAACCGCATCTGCTTCTTTGGCCACCACTGGATCTGCAAGCGTTACTGGAAACACAGTTACCACTGACACTGCAAACGTACAGACCATCAAGGTAGGAACAGCTACTGTTCCTTTGACTCTGACTGCACTTTCTTCAGCTGGTGTTGCTCTGGGCGCAGGTCGCACAGTTGTAGTTACAACTGAGGCACTTGCTGGCGGTGGAGCAACTTCCGGTACCTTCTTGGTAAACGGAACTGCTTCAGCGACTCTAACCACTGATGCAAATGGTCAGGTTACATTCAACGTAACAACCAACGACACCACAGCAACAGCTCAGACTCGCGTCTCTGCTCTTGTAGAGAACGCCGTTACAGTCGGAATGGACCTTACCTGGGACGCTCAGGCTTACACATTGGTTGACTACGGAACAACTGCTGGAACAATCGCAACTAACGCTGCAATTGCTCGCACAATCCCTGTGGGCGGTTCATACTCATTGAACTTCGCAGTTGAGGATCAGTGGTTCCAGCCAGCAGCAGCTGACACATACCGTGTAGTTGTTTCTGGTTCTGGTGTAACCGAAGCTATCCAGACTCTTGTAGCTGGCAGGGCAGTTGTTGCTGTTCGTGACGCCGGTCTAACCGCTGTCAATGGCAACTTCACTTCGTCTGTTGTTCTACAGAAGCTAACTGGTGGCGTATGGGGTGCAACAAGCACTCACACCGTGACCACAACTCTAAAGGCAGCTCCTACCGTGAACCTTGGTGCAGATGGTTCAACGACCTATGCACCTGGTGGTAACGTTTCGGACTTGTCTGATCTAGTTGCAGCTAAGGCACTTGTAGAGATCGACCAGCGGTCATCGACCACTGTGACTCCTGCATATGCAAATGCTGTTACCGTTCAGGGAAATACTGCTGATGGAGTTACATCTGCTGCAGTTCCGAACGTTTATGTGACCATCTCTGGTCCATCAAACATTCTGTTCTCAAACGACAAGCTAGCGGCACGTGGTTCATTGACACTCTTGTCCGATGCAAATGGTGAGTTCGAAGTGAACTTGTACTCAACATCTGCTCAGACAAACACAGTGATCACCGTTACTGCAATGGGCGTATCCAAGACCACAAAGGTATCCTTCACGGGTGTTGGCGTTGGCGAGGGCACCTCACTAGTAATCACCGCACCTGCTGCTGTAAAGCCAGCTACTACCTTCCAGGTATCAGCGAAGCTACAGGACGCATATGGCAACGCAGTTGATACTGCTGCTGGTCGCGTAAAGGTTACTTACATTGGTTCAGGAATCGTTTGGGGAACACTTCCAACCGAGACCGACTCAACCGGTTCGCTATCGTTTGCTGTTCTACTAGGAGCTAACGATTCTGCTAGCGCAGTAGTTACTGTGTCTTACGACCAGAACGGCGACGGCGACTATGTTGACGCGAAGGACCTAAGTTCAAGTGCAACTATTGCTATCAACGCAACAGGCACCGCAGCTTCAGCTGACCAGAAGGTCAACGCAGGATCCTTCAAGGGCTACGTTGCTCTATACGCTAAGGGCTATGCCGGTAAGCGTATGAGCGCGAAGGTTGGAAAGGACTGGGTAGTTGTACCAGTACTAGCTTCCAACTTCGAGCGCGTAGTTGAGTACACCGGTGCTGGTTACACCGTTGCAGTACGTATCTACATCGATCGCGTACTCATCGACACCATCACAGTTACTACCAAGTAACTCTCCTTTATTGGAAATAGAACTAACCCCCCGGCTCAGGCCGGGGGGTTAGTCATTAATGACCATTTCTTATATGGACATTCGTTCGAGGTTGCTTTCTCGTCCTGATTGCAATCTTGTTACTGTGAAAAGTGAAAAGTATTTGGGGGAGCCATGAAGAAACTTTTTGCCTTAGTTGCAGCAGTCGCGCTGACAATGTCGTTTACAACTCCTGCTGCATCTTCGGGGGCTAAGTACTCGGTCTATCAAAAGACGCTATCTGCCTTTAGCTCATCTGCCACGGGGCTAACCGCTCAGCAGAAGGCTCAGGTGAAGGCAGCAGTAGATGCCAATCCCGAGGCGGAAAAGTTCGTTTGCACGGGGATCAGGTATTACTCACAGCCAATGAGCATCAACATCATGGTCAGAAAGCGAGCCAAGGCTGCCTGCGAGTATGCCAAGGAACTTAACCCAAACCTTTCTACCTGGTTTCAAAATAAGCCAACTAAGGCAAGGAGTTACGCGGGTAAGGTCTTGTTAACAGTCAAGAGTCCTGCCGATGCGGCGGTTTCTGGTGGTTTTGTTGCTACCGATGCGCTCCTTGCTCCTCCACAACAGTTTGTTGAGGGTGACAGCTGTAAAGGCACCAACTACGGCTGGCCGGTCCTTGGGTATCTAAAAAATGGTGACCCTGTCTTCCTTGAGTGTTACCAACTTAGGGTCTTCAGAAAATCATCGAGAGCATTCGCGATTGACCCCGCAACTATGAAGCCTAAGATTCCGGCTCAGGTGCCAGCAAAGAGTACTTTTAGCTATTCACCAATGGTCTACATCACCCCTCAGGTCAGCAGCAAGACTCCTGAGACCGCGCTTACCGTAGCCTCAGGCTTTGGCAGCATTGAGCCCTGCCGGCTAGAGGAGAAGGACAACAGCTGGCCTGGTAGACCTCACATGGTCTCTGGGTTCCCGATGGCGGCCAATAGGGCAATCATGGATAGCGAAGTTGTTGTTCAGATTATTCCTGTGGACTTCGCGGACTACAGATCTAGTGGTTCTCCCGCAGCCGACTTCTCAGACGGCATCAAGGCCATCAGAGACTTCTGGTCTCGCATGAGCGACGGAAAGACCAAGATCACCTTTAGGGTTCCCAAGGCGTACTCAAACCTCCCTGGAACTCTTGAAAGTTACGACCTGTCGAGCGTTTTCCCCAACTTTGATGGCGCGGCATATAGCAACTATGTTGCGGCCTCGGTTGCAGCTAGTGATGCAGCGATCGACTTCACCGGTGCTGACGTTGTGATCCTCACCCACACCCCGGAAGTCCCACAAAACAGCGTTGGCACATTCATTGCGGAGGCTGGCATGCCTGGCAGCACTTTGGTTGCAAAGACCAATGAGGGAACTGTTTACAACACCATGGTTCAGGGTGGGGACTGGCCAAGAAACATTCAAAACTGGATACACGAGTTTGGTCACATGCTTGGCCTTACAGACTCCGGCTTTAGTGGCAACATGGGCTTTGATGTGATGCTTTGGTATGGAAACCCGGAGCTTACGGTCTGGAACAGGTTTGTTTTAGGTGTTGAAAGCGACTCTCAGCTTCACTGCAAGACAGAGAGCGCCACATCCACCCACCTCGTCGCACCAGTTGCTTGGCCGGGAGATCGGGTAGAGGGCGTTGTTATCCCACTTTCAACCAGCAAGGCCATTGTTGTTGAGTCACGACGCAGAACGGGCTATGACGCCCTCCTAGGTAAAGAGTCTGAGGGTGCACTGGTCTATGAGGTTGATACCTCAAAGTCAGGAAACCATGACGATGGGCCATTCAGTGTTATTGCGCCTTCCAGGGTGACCCTCAAGAAGGGAGACTTCACCATAAACACGCCACTTAGGCAAGGTGAGAGCGTTACCCATGAGGGTTGGAAGATTACCAACGTCGAGTCTGGTGAGTTCGGTGATGTTGTAAAGGTAGAGAAGGTCGGATAGCCCTGCTTTTTTATGTGTTGCGATGTCAGCCAGAATGTCAGCCAAAACCCTGAAATTCGCTGAAATCCAGTGAAATATCCTTATCTTGACCAACTTGCCAACTTGCCAACTTCCCCGTAATCTAGCGTCAAAACCGCATACACAGCCGGGTAGCAGTACCGCTTAGAGGGCCCTACGGATCAGAAGGTTGGGGGTTCGAGTCCCTCCAGGCGTGCTGAAACCCATCAAGAATTTCACGACTTGATGGGTTTCTTTTTATTTGACTTGCTTTAGAAACCTGGCCAGATAGCCAGAGAGAATGAGTGCTCCTGCCGGATACATCAATGCAATGGGAAGTGTAGTTAGCTCAGAGATAAAGCCAGTAATGGTTGGGCCAATAAAGTAGCCGGCAATTGAGATGACTCCAATTCGAGCTATCCCCAGTGACGGTGGAACGCCAGGAATCTCGGCGCTCGCCAGGATGTAGGCGGGGAAGATTGGGCCGATGCCAAGTCCCGCAGCAAAGAAGCCGGCATTGATCAAGATCATCGCAGCAATTGGATTAGTTGCAGACAGGGGCACAGCGGTGAGGATGCTGATGGCCCAAAAGCCGCCGCCGAAAATTCCCGCGTACAAGACCGTTTTGTAGCTGCCGTGTTTCTCCATTATGCGGTCCGAGGTAAAGCGAGAAATGATCATCGCAAGAGAGAAGGTTGCAAACACCGAGGCTGTGAAACCGGGAGCGACTCCCATGTGCTCTGCAAGAAGAATGCCGCCCCAGTCCATCGATGCACCCTCCGCAACAAAGCTGCCCAGCGACCCAACGGCGAATGCCCATAGCAGGATGTATTTGCCCCCAAACCACTGCATCTTTGAGCTTGTGCCCTCCGCTCCCTTGTGATCGTCAAGATCACTCGCAAGCATTTGCTCTGTGAGGGGGATGAAAATGAAGACCGCTGCAATGCCAAGCACCAAAAGGTTTTGACCTGGTGTTAGGACACCAACTACTGCTCCGCCAAAAATCGCGGTGAAAAAGGTGCCTATCGACCAGGCTCCGTGAAGAGAAGCCAGGAACCTTTTCTTGGTTAGCTTCTCAACAATCACTGCTTGAGAGTTAGCGGCAATATCCATCGCTGAGTACCCCAAGCCCATTACAAACAAGCCCGCCATGATTCCTGGCACCGTCATCGTGAGGCCCATGGTGATGACACCAAGCGGCATCACAAATTGCGAAATTCTCAGGGTGTTTTTAGAGCCCAGGCGATGGACCAACCTACCTGAGTATTGAGCACCCAGCACCGCCCCCACGCTGCTGGCAGCAAGCATGAGACCAAACTGGGCATCATTGAGCCCGAGGTTACTTTTTATTTCTGGGATTCTTGGCACCCACGCCATAGAGCTGACGCCCATGACCAAAAACAGCAGAGCCAATGACCAGCGAGCTCTGGTGGCTTGAATCATGTTTTGCACTTGCACGCTCCTCGGGCAATCTTATGTTTCAAGGGGCTCTGAAAATCTTGTTTTAGCGACTTCAACTAGGCTTTCCGCGTATGAAAAAGCTTCTAGCCCTCGCGGTTATAGTGCCGCTGCTAACTGGCTGCGCTTCCGAGGAAGCTCTCCCGGAAGCTGAATCTCTGCCTGCGGTCAAGAACTTCATTGCAACTGCTGCACCTGAGGCTCCTGATGAGGTGGTTACCTATGCAGATGTCATTCGGGATAGCTACCAGCTGTTTCTCGAAAACGGTATGACAGAGGAAGTGACCTCTGCCGGTGATCGCTACATCCTCACCTACGAACCAGGCGAGGAGTTCATGGCTGCTCTTTACAACCTCGAGTTTGATGATGTGGTTGGAGTCGAGCAGAAAGAGCTCTTCACGGTTTACTCGGCTTGGGCAATGCTTAGCGAAGAGGCAACGGTGATCGAGGAGACCGAGCAAGGGTATTCGCTCTCTCATCCGGACTACGGAAGCTTCTTAGTTTTTATAGAAGACGGGCTTATCGTCGGCGGTGAGGGTATTGATGCTGGCTGGACAGGCGAGTTTCGTTATGAGCCCGATCCCGAAGTCTTGGGGAGACTAGACTCGCAAACCGAGGGCGAATAACTCTCGATCCCCAAGGAGGTGAAGCAAATTAGACGGATAATCAGGCGATTGTTTTCGGGTAACCGAACGCATGAGTCGGCACCCGACGTGAACTTCGCGGCTTCTGATGAGGGTGAGTTCCAGGAGCAAATCAGCTCTTGGAAGGGTTCCCTCAGTCAGGCTGGGGAAAGAGACTTCAATCCCGAGTCATCCAAGTACTTTTCCTCGAGCGCCCTATCGGAGTCACGCCGAGTAAGGCTTGAGAGGAAAAGGGCAGAGCGAGAATCCATCGCCAAGTCACCAAAGCGCAGCCGTAAGACTAGTAAATAGCCCCAGATTGGGTTAGCATTTTCAGCTATGAGCGAGCCAACTAAGAAGGTATTCGGCACGGCCGTTGGTGGGTATAACCGTAGTGAGGTTGACAAGTACGTTGCTTGGCTCCAGAAGACTCTTTCAGACTTAGAGAGCTACAACTCTCTTGCCGTTCGAGAGCAGCAAAATCTGCGCGAGAGACTCGTTGAGGTCGAAGAGCAGCTCAAAGCCGCAAAGTCTCCCGGCTACGCCCAGCTTGGTGCGAAGTTTGAAGAAACCCTGCGACTTGCAGAAAGTGAAGCTGCAAAGCTGATCAACGATGCCGGCAAAGATGCCCTGAAGACTCGCGAAACGGCGAAGGCTGAAGCCGAGAGAATTCGCTTCGAGGCAGAGGACGAGGTAGCAAAGCTGAGGGCCAAGTCCCAGCGTGAGGCTAAGGCGTTACTCTCACAGGCTCGCGCCGACGCCGGACAAATTAAGGAAGAGGCTGAGGACGAGCTGCAGCGGGTTCAGGCAGAGCGAGCTCAACTCGACAAGGAAGCTGCTGTTGTTCGCTCCGACGCTGACAACTACGTCGCAAGAGTCAAGGCAGAGCTTCAGTCCGAGGTTGAGAAGATTCAGACGGAGAACGCTCGCCTTCTCAAGCGCAACGCCGAGATTGAGTCAGAGATTCGCGAGAAGATCGACCAGGGAGAGAAGCAAGCTCTGGAGATTTTCCGCAGGGTTCAGAAGGAAGCCGAGGACATGCGCAATGAAGCGGAGCGAGAGCTTCGTTCCGCCACTGCAGAGGCAAGTTCCCTAATCGAAAATGCCGAGCAAACCTTGGAGAACGCGAGAACGGAAGCCGACAGGCTAGCTGCCGAGTCCGAGTCAATGGCCCTCAACATTATTGCTGACGCTAGATCTCGAGCCGAGAAGCTATCGATGCGTTCCCTCGAGATAACGCAGGCAGCCATTCAGGACGCCGAGGCCCGTCTCAGCAGGCTCCCCTCACAGCAGAATGCGATTGAAGAGTTCATTGCCGAAACAAAGTCACTGCTGACTCCTGAGCAAGAAATGGCTATCAGTCGCCGCAAGACACTTGAGGAAAGCCGCAAGCCGTTGGAGCCTGAAGTGGTTGCCGAGGATGTAGACGAGGCAGTTGTCGAAGCGGAAGCAGAAGACAAGAACTAGAGCAAGCTCGAAATCGAGTTCATAGCCCCACCCATCACCGCTGGAATTCCTCCACCCGGGTGAACCGATGCCCCAACCCGATACAGCCATGGCTTAGTCAGGCTTCGGTAACTGGGGTTGTGAAACGGTCCGGATTGCCAAAGCGGATTCTTAGCTCCATAGAGAGCGCCACCAAGCGCCCCGAACCCCTCAAAGTAGTTTGCGTTTAGCACTTTGTAGTCTTCAAACATTTCGTCAATTGGATTATCCAAGCCAATCAAATTTGAGACCCTGTCGAGCTCATCTCTAACCCAAGGTGTCTCGAGGTCATAGTCGGCGCTGTCGGCAGGGGCAGTTAGCAAAACGGCAACTGTTGCCTTCTTGTTTGAGTAGATGTGTCCCGGCTCGTAGTAGTTGACAAAGCTCATTGTCTGGTCGGGAGCAGAGTTTGACTTCAGCGCCCGATAGAGGTCTGCTGGATCGTCTGGCATCACAACCGAGTGAGTGACGGTGCCAGCTGGCAAAGGGTTTTTCAAAGCGGCATAAATCGCAACTCCAGAGCAGGAGCGGTTTGGTGCGATCTTTGCCCTATTGCCGGAGATCAGGGCATCGGTCAGTGAGGCGTCTAGCGATGACACCACAACATCAGCGCTGTAGTTGCGCTCTTGGGTCTTGACCGCATGTTTGGAAATGGACATCACTCGCTGGCCGAGCAATATTTCCGCTCCCGATTCCTCCGCCAGCTTTGCAAGAAGCTGGGGGACCTCGTTCATTCCGCCCCTTGGAACAGAGATACCCTGCTCGCTCATGATGGCGGTCATTGAGGCATAGATCGGCAGGGTCTGGTCTGGGGAGACTCCTGCATTGAGAGTGTGAATGGCAATTAGTTCTTTTAGGCCCTCAGGCATCCAGCTCAGCGAATTGAGGTAGTTGTTGGTTGAGAGTCTGGTTCCGTAGACATTGAGAAGTTTGCCAAGAGCAGGAAGAGCTTTTAGGTCCATTGGGGCGGAGGTCAGAAGAGTAGTTATGGGCCCCTCAAGGCCTTTGTGCTCAGCAACAAACTTTTGCCAGGGCTTGTGCCACTGATGGTTCTCGGGCACGGGGATGTCAATCTGGTCTCCCCGGAAGAAGTACCTT
>Ga0208785_1000916_pt1 | contig 12990 bp, 16 predicted proteins | sample DEB08_DNA_2_FD_185499 | JGI IMG/M metagenome (GOLD analysis project Ga0208785, IMG submission 185499) | Aqueous microbial communities from the Delaware River and Bay under freshwater to marine salinity gradient to study organic matter... | ecosystem: Environmental > Aquatic > Marine > Coastal ...
TGAGCCGGCGGTGGCCCCGCAAGTGGCAAATGCCGTGATCCCCGAAGTTGTAGTTGTTGAACCAGCAATTGAACCTGTGCCCACAGTAACTATCACAGCTACTCCGGCACCAGCGCCAACTCCAACTCCAACGGTGACCATAACTTCCACTCCAAAGCCGGTTAAGTCTGTTGCCTCAACCGATGCAACTAGCGGCGGATCTGAGTACTACGAAGATGATGACGACGACGATGATGATTACAACATCTTTGGCTACGAAGATGAAGATCACTTTGATGATGATGACGATGACGATGATCATGACGACGATGATGATGACGATGACTAAAAAACACCCAGCAAAAAATGCTAGATTTGTTGCAACTAGTCTCTCTTTTTCGGCTCTTTTTACCATGGTTGCTGGATTAGAAATTAGTAATCAAGTTACGAAATTTACAGAAGAACAAAATGCAAAAATGCTAGCGGATATTCAGCCAAGTGTTTCACAAATAACCGAAGCGGTTCCAACAACTGAAGCCCCAGTTTTTGCTGATGAAGTAGTGGTCGAACAAGCAGCTCCAACGGCAACAACTACAAGCAAGAAAAAGAAAAAGAAAAAAGCTATTTCTCAACCTTCAGCCGAACCTGTGGGAACAGTAGAAGCAGCTCCAGTTGCACCAGCTCCTGCACCAGCACCCGCAAGTGCTCCAGTAGAGACAGTAGTGACGGTTGTAGAAGTGGCCCCCGCAGCTGATGCCACTAGTGCTGCATCATAAAAATGAATGATTCGATTGAACATGAATTCAAAGCTATGGGTTCGAATTTTTATGTCAAATTATCTTCAGCTAACAAAGAATTATTGACTCAAGCAGAAAATGAAGTTTTACGTTTAGAAAGAATTTGGTCTAGATTTTTACCGGATAGTGAGATAACTTTATTAAATAACAGCGACGGAAAGCCAGTTTTTGCTTCACAGGAAACAATATTGCTTGTTAAAAAAATGATTGAAGCATTTCGAATTACCAAAGGAATCTATGACCCAACAATTTTGCCGGAATTAATAAAAGCAGGCTATAAAAGCAGTCTGGTAAATCCATCGCTGGTCACTAAGTTAAGCAAAAAAGCTACCTGGCCAGGTGAGTTACTTAAAACTCAAATTCAAGGAAACCTGATTTTCTTGCCCGAAGGAACTACTTTGGATCCCGGCGGAATTGGTAAGGGCATTGCTGCAGATCTGGTCTGCGAAAAATTAATTAAAGAAGGAGCAGCAGGGTGTTTGGTTTCTGCAGGCGGAGATATTCGAGTCAAGGGGCTGCCTGCCAATCGGCCAAATTGGTTAATTTCAATTGAAGACCCTGAAGATAAAGAAAGCGTTATCTCACAGGTGAAACTTATAGATGGAGCTGTTGCAACCTCCAGCCGCCTGAAGCGCAAATTTTCTGAAGATGCCAACCATTTGATTGATACTCGCAAGGGCAAGAGTGCCACCAGTGCTGTTCAATCAGTAACGGTGGTTGCACATAATGCCGCTTTGGCTGAGGTCCTTTGCAAAGTGCCCTTTGGTTCTGAGCTTGACGATGCTTTGCGACTGATTGAGAATCAAAAATCTGCAGCATTGGTAGTGACAGAAGATCAAATGATTCACACTTCACCAAGTTGGAGGCGATACGAAAATGAGTAATCCACAATTTTGGTGGTACGTAACTAGAGCCAGCGCCATCATCGCTTGGTCACTTTTAATTTTTAGTGCGCTTTGGGGCATATTGCTATCTACTCGAATTTTTAAAAGTTTTGATAATCCGGCTTGGCTAGCTGATCTTCACAAACATCTTTCTTCTTTAGCTCTATTTTTTGTTTCACTTCATATGATTTCGCTCTATCTTGATTCATATGTGAATTTTTCATTAGCTGATTTACTTGTTCCGTTTAATTCTGATTATGTGAAATCTGGATATGAGGTATTGCTAAATATTCCAACTGCTCTTGGGGTAATCAGTTTTTGGTTTATGCTCAGCATTTATTTATCAAGTCAGATTATGAAGCAACTTCCCAGAAAATTCTGGAAAGGTATTCATTACACCAGTTATTTAGTTTTAATTTTGGTTTCTTTTCATGCCGGATGGACAGGCACCGATGTAGGGGCATGGGGTTATCAATTACTTGCACTGATTTTGATAATTACTGCGACTGCCGCCACTCTACTTAGAATTGTGTATCCAAAAACTTCAAATCAATTAGCTGTAACACTAGAAGGTAGAGAGCCCGAAAGAGAGCCAAGGGTTAAATCGCGAATTATTAAAATTGATAACTTAACCTCTAAAGTAAAGTTCATTACTTTTGAAATCAATTCCCAATACCCAAGTTGGGAACCTGGATCTCATTTGAATCTAAAATTGCCTAATGGTTTACAGCGTCAATATTCAATATGCTCTGATCCAGCAGATAAAAACAAGATTTCAGTCGCAGTTGCTCTTGCAGATGACTCTCGTGGCGGAAGTTCCTTCATTCACAGCAATTTGAAGGCAGGTGATGTGATCGAAATTTCATATCCGAGAAATAACTTTCCGCTCAAGCCTGCAAAAAGCTATAGATTTGTGGCTGGTGGGATAGGTATAACTGCTATAAAAAATATGATTGAAAGCCTTCCTGCTAGCAGAGATTGGCAGCTCTACTACCTAGGTCGTTCGATTGAGAACATGCCATTTGTGGAGGAGCTGAGAGCAAAATTTCCAAAACAAGTGACAATCCATGTGGACGATCAAAGTAATAAAAAATTTGACTTGAAAAAGATTTTGGCCTCACCAGAAACTCTTTATTACGTGTGCGGCCCAGAGCCGTTACTTAAAGGAGTGCAAGAGGTAGCGCCACAAGATCAAGTTAATTTTGAACGTTTCTCGAAGGTGGTAAGAGCGGAAGTTGCAAAAAAACCTTTTAAGGTGTTCGCCGAACAAAGCAAAATTGAATTAAAAGTTTCTGAAAATGAATCAACTCTACAAGCGCTAGAGCGGTCAGGGGTAGTTATTTACGCCTCTTGTCGAGAAGGCGTTTGCGGAACTTGCGAAACTAAGGTTTTAGCGGGGCAAGTTACGCATGCAGATTCTGTTGCCGAAGACAAAGCTAAAGATCTGAAGGGGGTTTTCTACCCATGCGTTTCCCGGGCCAGTTCCGAGGAATTAGTTTTAGATTTGTAACTCCTCTAGCGAGCACCACACCAAGTATTACTACTGCTACACCTAAATACTCTAAGGGAAGCGGATATTCTTTAAATAATATCGCGGTATAGGCAATTGCTACCGGTGGAACTAAATAATAAACAATCACAGTTTTTGAAACACCTAAGTAGTTAACGGCATAACTATTAGCGGTATAGCCAAAGCCAGAGACAATTACCGATAATCCAAATACGCCCAGCCAACCAGTAAGCGAAGCATTGGGTATTTCTTGAAGCAGATTTGGAATTGTTGGGCTAAAAATAAGGGCTCCAGGAATAGTCGCGTAAAAAGTAATTACCAAGGGAGGATGTTTATTTACTAGCGGTTTTATCAGTACAGAATAAAAACCTAATGCGACTGCGGAAATAATTAAAAGGATTAAGCCATAAAACTCTTGAGCACTTCCAGAAATGCCCAATAAATAAATACCGAAGAAAGCAATAAAAACTCCAACCCATTTAATTAGGGGAATTTTTTCTTTCCAAATTAGTGCGGCACCTAGAAACGCAAAAATTGGTGCAGTGTTGATAATGGTGGCCGCGGTACCCGCGCTAGTTACTCTTTGACCTTCGTAAATTAACCATTGATAAGTAGAGATTCCTAATTGACCAACTAATCCAGCTAGCAAGGCGTCCTTAGCGGGAATTTTTATAGAAAACCCAAAAGCTTTGACGAATATATATAGTGTAAATCCTGCTATGAGAGATCGTAGGACTATTAATGGCCCAGAGGTAAAAGAAGCTTCAGTAGCCATAACTCCGGGATATGCTGCAGCAAAACAAAGAACCGTAACTATTAATGAGCGATTGGCCAGGGAAATTTTTTTATTCAACTAGCAAAGCATAAGCAGTGCTTAGCGATAGTTAACAAATTGGGTGGCAAAATCTAAATCGGCGTTTTTCACCAAGTCGATAGTCGCTTGAAGGTCGTCGCGCGACTTGCTAGATACCCGAACTTCTTCGCCCATAATTTGAGTTTTCACCGATTTAGGGCCCTCATCTCGAATTAATTTAGTCACTTTTTTAGCTTGCTCTTGGCTTATACCACTATTGAATGTGCCCTGAATCTTGTAAACCTTGCCACTAGATTTTGGATCACCAGCCTTGAAAGCTTTTAAAGAGATTGAGCGTTTCACTAATTTCTCTTTAAACACTTCAAGTGCAGCTATGACTCTTTCCTCGGTAGAAGATTCAATTTCAACGCCCATTTCGCCTGACCAGTTGATCTTGGTTTCGGTATTTTTAAAATCGAACCTTTGACTTAGCTCTTTGCCTGCTTGATTTAAAGCGTTATCTGCTTCTTGGCGATCGATTTTGCTCACGATGTCAAAGGAATTGTCTGCTGCCATCTTTACCTACCTAGATTTTAAACTTTATGCCGGTTAGCGTCTCACTAGTTAACCATAGATTATGAGCAACTTCGGCATTTTGTGCATTGGCACTAGAGGCAACGATTTTTGGATACCCCTTTGCTTCAAACACACCATCTGGCCCGATGTATTCACCGTTAGTTAATTGAGGATTTACCGCAGCATAAATTTGCGGTAGCGCGCCCATTTGGGCAGATTGCGCGACTATAGAGTTGCCCGCATTTATAAGCGCTTTAGCAATATCTTTAAATAATCCTGTGCGGCCTCGCATCATTCCTGATTGCAAATTGGTATTAGAGAATCCTGGATGCGCAGTAGTAACAGTTTGCGAATGACCTGCTGACTTTAGTTTTCGATTTAGTTCATAAGTAAAAAGCAAATTAGCTAACTTGCTGTTTCCATAAACGGGCCACGCGCGATATTTATCTTTAGAGATATTTACTTCTTCTTCATCAGCTCTTAATAATTTACCCATTCGATGAGCACTTGACGAAACATTTACAATTCGTGCATTATCAATCTTCTTTAAAGAAGACCAAAGTAAGGCAGCAAGGGCAAAATGGCCTAAATGATTGATTCCCATCTGCGCTTCAAATCCATCAACGGTTTGTGCATAGGGAGTTGCCATGATTCCGGCGTTGTTAATCAAAAAATTTAGTGGTTCGTCTAAGTGGTTTTCTGCAAAAACTTTGACTGAAGTGAGGTCCGCTAAATCTAAGAATCCAACTTCGATGGTGCTGTCTGGGTATTGCAGCTTTATTGATTGTGCTGCTTCTTGGCATTTTTCAACATTTCTACCGGCAACAATTACCTTGGCTCCTTTGGCGGCGAGCGCTTTTGCAGTTTCGTAACCCAGGCCAGAATTTGCACCAGTAATGATTGCTTTAGTACCGGAGAGATCTTTTATCTCAGCTGTAGTCCATCTGCTCAAGTTAAGCTCCTTTTGCCTCTTCAGGTATTCTCATACATCGCGGCTTAGCGCTTTCTTGCAAGGCACTATTGCCCCGATAGCTCAGTCGGTAGAGCATCTCCATGGTAAGGAGAAGGTCACGGGTTCGAATCCCGTTTGGGGCTCGAACGATTTTGGCGGGGTAGCTCAGGTGGTAGAGCAAGCGGCTCATAATCGCTGTGTCGCGGGTTCGACTCCCGCCCTCGCTACGAGTGGTAAGAATTAATTAAGGAGAGGTACTAATGGCAAAGAGTGATGTTCGCCCGAAGATCACCTTGGCATGCGTAGATTGCAAAGAACGCAACTACATCACCAAGAAGAATCGCAGAAACGATCCTGATCGTTTAGCGGTTAAAAAATATTGCGCTCGTTGCAATAAGCACACTGAACACCGCGAGACTCGTTAATAGTTTCTTGTGGCAGTAAACCAAGAATTTGTTGGTAAGACTTTTTTTAACGAAAAGTATGAACTCTTCGAGGTTGGTCGCGAAAAAGTAAAAGAGTTTGCCTTGGCTTTAGGTGAGACTAACCCGATTTACTTTAATAAAGAACATGCCCAGAGTTTAGGCTTCAGCGATATTGTTGCGCCGCCAACTTTTTTAATTTCAGTTGCGATGAGTGCGATGAATAAAATTTTGTTTGACCCAAAATTCAATCTTGATTACAGCCGAATTGTTCATGGCGAACAGGGTTTTACCTTGCATAAACCGGTTGTCGCGGGAATGCAGCTGGCCTGGAACACTACTTTAGAAAGTGTCGTGGAAAAAGTTGGCAATGAATTTTTAACATTTAATATTAATTTTGGAGAGCCGGATGGGTTCGTTGCCCAATTAAAGTCTGTTTTAATCTCACGAGGTGAAGCATGAGCTTTGAAGTGGGATTGGAATTACCCGCAAAAACTTTTACGGTAAGTCGAGAAGATTTAATTAAGTATGCAGGCGCTTCATTAGATTTTAATAAAATCCATTGGAATGAGCGGGTAGCTAAAGCAGTGGGGCTCCCTAATGTGATTGCTCATGGAATGTTCACCATGGGAAGGTGCATACAAATAGTGACAGATTGGATCGAAAACCCCGCCAAGGTAATTGATTATCAAGTCAGATTTGCCGCACCAGTAGTTGTGCCTGACGAAGAACCTGGTGCAACAGTTGAGGTAACTGCCAAAATTGTTGAAAATCTCGATAACAAAATTAAAATTGATATACAGGCTCGCTCACAGGCGAGCAAAGTTTTAGGTAAAGCGGTAGCGATAGTAGAGCTGTGAAAGAAATACCGCAAGCTGTAATTGAGTTAGCTGAAAAAAGAAAAGCTGCAAAAGAGGCGAAAGATTATTCCCTTAGTGATTCATTAAGAGAAGAGATCGCAGCTCTCGGTTGGTTAATCAAAGATGTACCTGCTGGTTATGAAATAACTGAAAAACCTCCCTTTAATCAGTTAGCACACCTCAACGATTTAGCTAACCTTGACGATTTTTCTGCTGCCACGGCAACTGTGGGGCTTTTAGCAGATGGCTGGGCTGAGGATTTAAAGATTTGCGCAGAGGGAATTTTAAATAATACTGATGCCAATCTTGTGATATTGGATTTGGCAAATATTGACGGAGCTGGGCTAGCTGCAGAAGAGATCAGTAAAAAATATCTGGGCCGAGTTACGGCAATTCACTTAAGTCAAGAGTTAAAGCAAGCTGGTTGGGCAAATTGCCAAAACGCGTTAATTTGCAAAGTAACTTCACCTGTATACCTAGCCATGGATTTATCGACAGTTGCTGCTGGGGATTTTTTGAATCCACTGCTCGAAAAAATTAATCAAGGCTTTAGCGCGGTCGGCTGGAAGGGCGCATTGGTTGATTTAACTGATAACTGGCGAAGTGTGGTTGATAAAGGAACGGGTGAAGTCGATGTTTTGATGAGTTATTTATTCGCCATCAAAACCGACATAGCAAAAGGAATAGGACCAGACCAAAAAGCTAAATTTTATCGAAATGCCGACATGGAATGGTCTTTAATGTTAAGAGCAGCAGGGCACAGGTTGTTTGCGATAGATGATTTGCCTGTGAGCCAAGGCAGGCACCATGGTTATCACGATTCAGAGCCAAATTATCGAGACCAACAGTCAAAAAAAACCTATGAAAGATTGCTACAAAAATTTAGAGGCAAAAATTCGATTTTAAGCCCGCGCAGATAGGGCTAGGCTGAGGCGTTATGCGAGTGCTTGAGAATCAATCATTTAAAGACTTAACCACTTTGCGCCTGGGCGGAAATATTTCTAAATTAGTTGAAATAGAAACCCCTAGCGAGATTCAAGAATTTATAGATGAGTTTTATGATGAAGAAAAATTTATTTTAGGTGGAGGAAGCAACTTAGTTGTTTCTGATGATGAATTTGCGGGAGTGGTAGCAAAAATAAATTTAAGAAATTCATCAATTGCTACCAAAGATTCAGATCGCATAGTTAGAGCAGAAGCTGGGATTAACTGGGATGAATTTGTTGATGAGATGGTTGATAATGGATTCACTGGCTTGGAGACCCTTTCAGGAATTCCAGGATTAATTGGTGCGGCACCGATTCAAAATATCGGAGCCTACGGTCAAGAAGTAGCTAGCTTGATTGAGCATGTGAATGTTGTTGATCTAAATACTGGCAAGTGGCGAAAATTAGAAAAGAAAGACCTAGGGTTTGGCTATAGAACAAGTCTTTTAAAGCAAATGAATGTGATAGTTGAATCGGTGGAATTTAAATTAAAAGCGAGCAAAATTTCGGATCTGACAACTTACAAAGATATTGCAGAGTTTTTAGAAGTTTCCCCCGGTACTCAAGTTCCGATTAAAGATATTAGAAATGCTGTTTTAGCAGTGCGCAAAGCAAAAGGAATGGTGCTAGAGAGTGCTGACTTTGATACCTGGAGCGTCGGGTCATTTTTCACAAACCCGATTGTTGAAATTGAGAAAATCCCGCAAGGAGCAATTAGCTTTCCGGTGGATCAAGCTAAGGCGAAGGTAAGTGCGGCTTGGTTGATTGAAAACGCGGGCTTCGCAAAGGGATTTGCACAAAATGGAGTAGCTATTTCAAGCAAGCATTCTCTTGCACTGACCAATCGTGGATCAGGAACCACCAAAGAGCTGCTTGCGCTGGCAAAGCAAATTCAAGACGAAGTGATAGCCAAATATGGAATTAATCTCGAGGTTGAGCCGACTTTATTTGGTGTAACTCTTTAACTAAAGAGCTTTTGTAAACGTGCTACGCCTTCAATCAAATCATCATCACCTAAGGCATAACTCATTCGCACATAACCGGGGGTACCGAAAGCTTCACCTGGTACTAGTGCCACATTTGCTTCATCCAGTGCAAATTCGGCTAACTCCATGGATGAATTAATAGTTTTGCCATTAAAGGTTTTACCAAGTAGACCTTTAACCGATGGATAAGCATAAAAAGCACCACCTGGCATGGGGCAATTAACGCCGTCAATGTCGTTCAACATTTTCACCATTGTTTGGCGACGCTTATCAAAACTTTCTAGCATAGTTTTCACAATGTCTTGCGGGCCAGAAATCGCAGCCAGTGCAGCTCTCTGAGCGACGTTGCTGACATTACTGGTCATGTGTGATTGCAAATTAATTGAGGCTTTGGTGAAATTTTTTGGGCCAACCGTCCAACCCACACGCCAACCAGTCATGGCATAAGTCTTAGCTACTCCAGAAACAATTACGCAACGTTCTGCTAAATCTGGAACTAAATTCAAAATTGAAGCGTATTGATTGCCTGGATAAACTAAATGCTGATAGATCTCATCTGTCATTACCCAAATTTCATGCTTTGCAGCCCACTTGCCAATTGTTTGAATTTCTTCAGGTGTGTAAACCGTGCCTGTGGGATTTGAAGGAGATACAAAAATTAACATTTTTGTTTTTAAGCTTCGAGCTTTCTCTAATTCTTTTACTGTAACTTTGTAGTTGGTTGTTTCATCACTCATTACTATTTTTGGAACGCCGCCAAAAACTTGAACTACTTCTGGGTAGGTAACCCAATAGGGAGCTTGAATGATTACTTCATCACCAGGATTAATCAAAGTTGCCATGGTATTAAAAATTGCTTGTTTGCCACCGTTGGTAACTACAACTTGATCGGCACTAACTTGAATTTGATCATCACGACTAGTTGCCTCGGCAATTGCAGTTCTTAAATCAGGTAATCCACTGGCAGGGGTATAGCGGTGGTTGGCTGGGTTTTCTGCAGCAGCCTTTGCCGCTTCAACAACGTGAGGGGGAGTTGGAAAGTCTGGTTCTCCCGCACCAAATCCGATTACTGGCTTGCCTTCGGCTTTTAGCGCCTTGGCTTTTGCGTCAACGGCCAAAGTGGCAGATTCCGCTATTTTTGAGACTCTGGTGGATATTTCACTCATGGGGTCAATATTGTCACTATGTATATAGTCATTTGCAGATAGGTCAGAACCCGGCCCAAAACCCTAAAAACCCTTACGCGTAAACTCGTACGAGCGCTAAAGACGCTGTGCGTGAGCATGCCTTAAAGCAGGCATAGGGGTGTGGCGCAATTGGTAGCGCACCGGTCTCCAAAACCGGCGGTTGCAGGTTCGACTCCTGTCGCCCCTGCCAATAAAACCAAAAAGTGAGGAAAAAGTGAGCGAAGCGACTCCAACAACGGTTGAAGGTAAGAACTTCATCCAGCGCGCCATCACTTTTGTCCGTCAAGTTGTAGCTGAACTAAAGAAAGTTGTTTGGCCAACTCGTTTTCAATTATTTAATTACACCGTAGTGGTTTTAGTTTTTGTGGTGATCGTGGCTTTGATCATTGCGGCATTTGACTTTTTATTTACCCAAGTAGCACTCTTTATTTTTGGATCATAGGAAAAGGAATTAATTAACGTGACTGATTCACCGTTTTCTCATAGCGAAGAAGTTCAAGCGCCTGTTGAAACAGTCGTTGAAGAAACTATTGCCGAGCCAATTATTGACGAAACAGTTGAAGAAACGCCGGTAGAACAAGCAGATGTAGTTGTGCCTGCCGAAGAAGCGGAAATAGACCCGGTAACCGCTTTTGCAGAAAAGATGAGAATTTTGCCAGGAGAATGGTACGTAGTTCATTCTTATGCTGGCCTAGAGAATCGTGTAAAGAGCAACATAGAGAACCGTATTAATTCATTAAACATGGAAGATTACATCTACCAAGTAGAAGTTCCGATTGAAGAAGTAACTGAAATTAAGCAAGGGCAACGAAAGCAAATTCGCAGAAATAAATTCCCTGGTTATGTTTTGGTGCGTATGGATTTAACTGATGAATCATGGGGAGCAGTAAGGCACACTCCAGGTGTTACTGGTTTTGTAGGTCATGCCCACACTCCGGCACCTTTGAGCTTGCCTGAAGTAGTTGCGATCTTGGCTCCTAAACCAGAAAAGAAAATTGTTACCGGTGCTGGCGGTCAAACCACCACGATTAAAGAAGTTAGCGTGGTTGATTTTTCAGTTGGCGATTCTGTAACAGTGATAGATGGTCCTTTTGCAACCTTGCAAGCCACCATCAGCGAAATAAACGCAGATTCTCAGAAAGTAGTCGGCTTAGTAGAAATATTTGGCCGTGAAACTCCTGTAGAACTCGGCTTCAATCAAGTGCAAAAGAACTAGCAGAGGAAGAAAAAAGAAATGGCACCTAAGAAAAAGGTTGTTGGATTAATCAAGTTGCAGATTCAAGCTGGCGGTGCAAATCCAGCCCCACCAGTGGGCCCAGCACTTGGTCAACATGGTGTGAACATCATGGATTTTTGCAAGGCTTACAACGCGGCAACTGAATCGCAAAAAGGTCAAATCATTCCAGTAGAAATTACTGTTTATGAAGACCGTTCATTTGATTTCATCACCAAGACTCCACCAGCTTCAAGAATGCTTTTGAAAGCAGCTGGAATTGAAAAAGGAACTGACAACCCCTTAAAAAATAAAGTTGGCAAAGTGACATCTGCGCAAGTACGCGAGATTGCTGAAACCAAGATGAAAGATCTCAATGCAAATGATGTTGATGCAGCGATGAAAATTGTTGCCGGAACCGCGCGTTCCATGGGCATCGTTGTAGAGGGATAACACCAAAAGAAAGCGTGGGAGGGTCGACTGCGACTCGCAAACCACAAACTGCAAAAGGAGCAGAAATGAAACGCAGTAAGAACTACCGCAAAGCAGCGGAGTTAGTAGATGAAAACAAAGGCTATAGCCCGGTTGAGGCAGCAAAGTTAGCTAAGGAAACTTCCAAAGTGAAGTTTGACGCCACGGTGGTTGTGGCTATTGGCTTGGGAGTGGACCCAAAAAAAGCAGATCAATTAGTGCGCGGAACTGTTAACTTGCCACATGGCACGGGTAAAACTGCTCGCGTAATTGTTTTTGCCGCAGGCGAAAAAGCTGAAGAAGCGCGTCAAGCAGGAGCCGATGAAGTTGGCTCAGATGATTTAATTGAAAAAGTTTCTGGTGGTTACACCAATTACGACGCGGTTGTCTCTACCCCAGATTTGATGGGCAAGGTTGGTCGTTTGGGTAAGGTTCTAGGACCCAGAGGCTTAATGCCGAATCCAAAAACTGGAACCGTAACTATGGATGTTGCCAAAGCGGTAGCAGACATTAAGGGCGGAAAGATTGAATTTAGAACCGACAAGCACGCTAATTTGCATTTTCCGATCGGCAGAGCTTCGTTCTCAGAACAGCAACTAGCAGAGAACTTCACGGCGGCTTATGACGAAATTATGCGTGCCAAGCCATCTTCATCAAAAGGTCGCTACATCAAGAAAATTACTATGTCCAGCGCGATGGGCCCAGGAATCAGGGTCGAAGTAGCTGGTGCTCAGGCGCAAGAAGCCTAGAAAAGAGTTACCCCGCCGGGTGACCAACCCCATCCGGCGGGTAATCTAACTATTCCAGTCAAGCCAAAGACCGCTGGTCTTTCAAGGGAAACTTTGAAAGTTAAGGTTGCTAAAGCAACGCCCGCGCAGGTGAAAACAGGTAAATTCATTTTGCCCGACACACTTGCGTGTTGGGTTTTGTTATTTAGCGACTTAGCCAGCCTCGACTTAAAGAGGAGTTCAATTGTCACGGGCTGAAAAGTCAGCAGCGCTAGCTGAGGTTACGGAAAAATTTCGTAACGCGGCAGCAACTGTATTGACCGAATACCGTGGACTCACCGTTTCGCAATTAAAAGAGTTGCGTCGCGCGTTGGGCCCAAAGACTACTTATGCAGTAGTTAAGAACACCATTTCTCGTTTGGCTGCTAAAGATGCTGGCGTCGAAGGCCTAGATGAAATGCTCAAAGGCCCAAGTGCCTTGGCATTCGTTGAAGGCGATCCAGTAGAAACCGCTAAAGGATTAAAGACCTTCGCAAAAGACAACCCCACCTTGGTAATCAAGGGTGCATATATGGACGGCAAAGTTATGTCGGCCAAAGAAATCATGCGCCTTGCCGATTTGGAATCTCGCGAAGTACTTTTGGCG
>Ga0208785_1000919_pt1 | contig 12972 bp, 25 predicted proteins | sample DEB08_DNA_2_FD_185499 | JGI IMG/M metagenome (GOLD analysis project Ga0208785, IMG submission 185499) | Aqueous microbial communities from the Delaware River and Bay under freshwater to marine salinity gradient to study organic matter... | ecosystem: Environmental > Aquatic > Marine > Coastal ...
TTTGTAAAGGTCTTTAACATTTTGTAATCCTAGCTCCGATGCATACCTAGTGCCTTCGGCTAAAAAGGTGCGCTTAATCATAGTTCTATTAGTCGTAATTCTTTGCGTACCCCTTGGAGCATCTGCGAACTCTCTAGGGTTAGAGAGTTGCATGTTGATACAAGCGTAGCCGAGTCTTCTTGGTCTCATCTGTCCTCCTGGTACTCATCTTAGCATCATCAGGAGGATTGTCAAGCAAGCAGTTTCCAACGATCAGAGATCTTCCCTCTAGTAGAGAACCCCCACTCTAGACTATAATCTGGCCTAATCAGATAGGGAACATTCTTTACTATCTTGTCTCCCTTTGTTGGATTCACTCCCCAGCAACGGATTTTAGTCATAACTGAATTACTGTCTGTCAGTTCAATCTCATAATACTTCTTACCAGCCTTTGTCGTCTTTTCTTTAACAGTTCTAGGCACTGCCCAACAAACAGAAAGATCAGCGTCAAACTCTGATATCGGGGGGATACAATTTCTCTGTAGGCCCTCAACAACTTCTTTATCGACAACTCTCTCAAACGGGAAACGACCAGTCAATGAGACAATGTTTTCAATCTCCTGCTCAAAAGTAAAATCGCCTTCAGGAGCATAAGCTTCAATATTTTGATTGAGCTTCTTCTTATTTCTTGGTCTGTCTACAGCGATGGCAGACCAGAAGTGCTTACGCCCAGTAAACCTTTTATCCATGAATGTATCGAGGGTTTCCGACCTAACAAGTACATCCAAGCACTTCTTGTTGAGCTTTGAATACACTACGTTCTCATTGAACAAGAAGTCTTCAATATTGTCAAATGGTCTATTATTAATAATCTGCTGGATTGCTGCAGTCCCCAAACCTTTAATAGAACTAAGAGGCTGGATCAAAGTCTTGCCTGACTTGGAGATACCCCACACGTTCCCAGAAGTATTAATGTTCAGCGGCTCAATCTCAAACCCAAAAGACTTCGCAGTGCTCAAGGCGTTTTCTTTTCTGGACTCTGGCTCTTTGTCCAAAAACGCTGCCATCCACTCTGCTGGATAATAGTTCAACAGCCAGGCACATTGAAAAGATAGGACAGAATAAGAGACTGCATGTGACTTATTGAAACCATAACCGGAGAAATACTCGAAAGTCTCCCAGAGTCTGTCAGCAGTGCTCTTTTTCATGCCATCCTCAATGCATCCATCAACAAACTTCTTACGTAGCTTATTCTTTGCTTCTGCTTCCTTACCTGTGCCCTTCTTGGTAAGCAGCTTGCGAAGCTTGTTACCCTCGTCTAGAGTAAGGTCTTTACCAAGCCTATGAGCCAAGAGCGCAATCTGCTCTTGGAAGATAAGAAATCCGTATGTTTCGCCCGTCACTTCGTGGTGGACATCGTTAATATACTTAACATATTGTGGCTTGTCCTTTGCCTCCAAGTAATCCTTGTCTACATTAGCCGCAAGTGGGCCTGGTCGGTAGATGGAAGTAATTGCGGCGATATCAATGATACTACTTGGCTTAGCTTGAACACAAAACTTTTGTGCTCCGTCTTCTGTGAACTGGAAGATCCCGGCCCACTTCCCAGAGTGGAAGATGTTTTTATATACCTCTTGATCATTCAAGTCCACTACATCTGGATGTAGGTTTGTGTCATAATAGCGCTTAATGTCCTTGAATGTGGGGCTTTCAATACCGTGATGCCTTTGAAGAATGTGGGTAATCGCTCCTTCGATCATCCTCAAAGTAGAGAGCCCAAGGATATCATACTTAATGAAGCCCATAGGCTCCAGATGCCGCACGTTTTGCCCCTCTGACCACGGGGTCTGTCGTACATTCTTTGAGGATATAAGTGGCATGTGGAAGTCAAGGTCTTCAGCAATCACGACTCCACCCGCATGCCTAGAACAAGAGCGTACCTGTCCGTAGAGTGCATCAATATGGTGAGCAACATGCGGGTATGTTAGCAAAAACTTTTGCAGACTAGGAGAGAACTCCATAACTTCGTCAAAAGTTGGTGTATAAACTCCAGACTTAATGCCATGCTTCTCCTTCGCTGGGCCTGTTGCTTCCTGCATCATTCTCCCGGTAACCATGTTTACCTCTGTAAACGGAATGCCGTAGAGCTTGGAGATATCTTTAACTAGGGACTTAAGTTGTAGTGTGTTCCAGTTTGAAATTGGAGCAACAACGTTGTCACCCCACTTCTCAACCAGAGTTTCCTTAAGAATCATTGGTTCAGATACATCATAATCAATGTCTGGGTAGTCCTTGGCATCTGAACGTAAGAACCGAGAAAAGAGCAGTCCGTACTTGATTGGGTCAATCTGTGTGATGTCAAGAGCATATGCAACTAGTGAGCCAGCTGCTGAACCACGCCCTGAGCCAGTCAGCATCATGTCATTCGCCACATCAGCAATCTGCCTCATGGTTAAGAAGTATTTTGAAAAACCGCGATCTCTGATGACGTCAAGTTCTCGCTTGAGGCGATCTATGTATTCAGTGTTTGTATGCAAACTCTTGGCCCTAAGCCCCTCTAAACAGAACTTCTCTAGGGCGGTGTCTGCCGTTTCCCCAACGGGAATAACAAAGTCTGGTAGTCGAACTGTATTGTCAGGGAAGAAGTCATCAATTCTATTGAACGCAATATCACATGTCTCAAGAATAGAGCGCAGAACAAGCCTGTCATCATAGGATGCACCGCACTCCTCGGAATACTTCCTATACGATTGCCACATTTGATCACCGTTCTTAGGATAAAGTTCGTAACCAATCTCGTCAACGGAGATTGGCAATTCTCCGTCCTCTGCCCAGGAAGGTCGTCCCTTACCAAGCCAGCCCAGGCGACGGTACAATTCCCTGTCCTTCCAGGCATCTGGGTCTGGGTAGTGAGAATCGGCAGTCGAAATGAGCTTGATTCCGTATTCCTTGTGCATCTGAATAATATACTTGTTCAGGTCATGCTGCTCGGGAATATTATTCCATTGAAGTTCGCCGTACCAACGATCTCCAAAGATCGACATCATACGCTCAGTAACCTCTCTCATAGCGCCTAGGATGGCCTCCTCCCCTGCCTCACGGTTCTCCCATAGGCAACCTGCATAGACTCCACCAAGGCATGCAGAAGAAGCAATAACGCCGCTAGAATACTTTTCTAGGATATCAAAGTCAATGCGAGGATAGCGATAAAAGTTTTCTGGTGTGTAGGACTCTGAGACAATCTTAAAAAGGTTATTCAGTCCAGTTTGGTTTTGTGCCAGTAGAACAAGGTGCCTACGTCGATTAAGAATGTTCTTAGAGCTTTTCTTAGACTCCGTTTCATCCTCGACTGTAGCTCCGCTGGTTTCTCCCTTTTTGACTGCCCTAGCCTTTTTCTTGTCCTTGAGGGTCGTTTCATATTCTTCTCTCCACTCAGAGATTGAGGGAACAAAATAAGCCTCTACACCATAAATTGGCTTAAAATCTTTTCCCTCGTTCTTCATCCTTTTTCCATGAAGAACCTGCCAGGACAAGCCATTCATATTGCCATGGTCCGTCAAGGCTAGAGCCTTACAGCCATTCTCATAAGCAAAATCCATATGGTCTTGTGGGAATCCTAGTCCATCGAAGATAGATCCAGCCACGGAGTGTCCATGCAAGTTAACAAAATCAATTCTACTCGTCTTCATCGTTATCCACTCCTATTTCGTTCCATTCTCTATAAGAGAGAAAAAGTTTGTTTGGCCTCTGTATGAGACTTTGATGTTCAGACCCCATCCAAGTAACATACTCGTCCCAATTGTCAATTGGATATGACCATGGCAAATCAACCACTTTAGCTTTATCTAAATTAGTGGGAGCAAATATTTTCTCTAAGGGGAAATACCTAGCTGTATGTCTTTGCCCTATCGGATGCTTCTCTCTGGGATAGAGGCCATCGACAGGTGCCTTGAATAGACCAGTCCCCTCCTTGCGTATGATCCTCCTGTACCTGACAAAATCGTGTTTGTCGAATGTGAACCCTAGTTTGTGCCCATCTTTTATTGTTTTACCCTCGTGACTTAAACAAAATCCTCTGGGGCTAGATATATCAAGTCGATGTTCCCTGACGATACTTGGGTCATAAACAGAGTAAGGGAAAGATACATAATATCTTCCCGGCACCAACCATCTACTCATTTTGACAGCTATCTTATATATCGACAGAGCCCCATAGACTATGCTCCACCCAAAAGAATCAACCTTGTCTCTGTGTTTTGGGTGAATTGGCACATAAAATATTGGAATTGCCTTCCTAGTCATCGATGGGTAGGTGTCCATTGGCCTGAGCCATACTGGGTCCTGTACTAGTTCTCCAATCCTATGGCGTATGAGGGGAGATATATCATCATTGCAGACGATCCATATAGTCTCACATCCAGCCCAAGCGCACTCCATCACCGATCTTTCAATGGCAGTTAGGTTTGAGGATATGGGCATCATACAATCTGGCCAATCAAAGTTAAAACTAAAATCGTTTTTTTGAACTGGGATTATTCCTGCCAAATGAAAATTACTCATAGTCTTTCCGTCAATCTCCTCGTATAACCTTTTATAGCTGTGTCGTCCATCAGGATGTCCTCGGCTGTTCTATTTAGAAAAACGAATCTGTCATCCTGTTCATATTCGTTACTTACTCTCTTAACTACTTCTCTGCTGGTCGGCTCTAGCTTCACGGCATAATATTTATATTTCGTTGGGTCATTAACATCACGACCATTTCTTGCCCCTCTTATGCCAAGATCTTTCATTATACCTAGTAACTTAAACTTAACATACGTCCCAGAGAAGGAAAAATCAACCGCCTCCTCATCAGTTAAGTGAGAGATACAAACAAGGTCTTTTTGTTTAGTATTACAGTTACGATGGGATGGGTAGAAATGTACAGTTTTAACAAAATCGTCGTCATATTGAAATATGTCGTACTCATGCTTACCACCAGAAACGATGTTAACCCAATCGTAAACTATATTTTTATGCTTTATCTGGCTTTCGATTGCAGGAAGTCCTACAATATTGTCATCATCAAATATTACCAATTGTTCAAAACGAATCTCTCTTCTTTTAGCCCCTTCACAGCTAATAAAAATCTTATGTTCCTCTACAGTAAGGGATCGAACCGAATCACCATAAAGAACCTTACCCGACATGGCCAACAAAAATAAAAGCTTTTGCCAGACTTGAGCCTTTGGCACACCTACCGTTATTGTACCAGAAGTTGAAATAAGTTCGGTCTGTGAGTCTAAGTTTAAGAAGCCAAGATCAATGCTTGGTTGAAAGTAATCATACTCAAACGGCGGCTTAAAACTCGTACTTATGATAGGCAGATTATTCTTGTACGCATAAGATAGTGCTTCTAGGTTCCCGCCAATAACAATTTGTGAATATTCTCTACTCTCCGTGGACATCAGACAGTAACTCGTCTAGCCCACGATTCTCCAAAAGAATCTGCAAATCAGAACAGCCACCAACAAACTCACCATTAACGAAAACTTGCGGAATCGTTTTGCAGCCGGTCTTTGATCTTAGAGCGTACCTCTTTATTTCATCTTGTGTTACATCAATAACTCTAAAGCTATAGCCACCTTTAAAAAGTAGTGAAATAGCTTTTTCGCAGTATCCACAATATGAAGCTGTATACAATTCAATCATTCTTCCTCCTCTCTGTTTAAGCCTGGAACTGGAAATGAATTTGTAAAATCAAAATGCTCTTCAAAAAACCCAGAAAAACTATTAACCTCTAACTCTGGAAAAGGTGGCTGGAACGAAGATATAGTAAAATCTTTTGTTTTCTTCTCTGTCTTATTGGAATTTAGAAGATCCCAGAAGTTGCCCCACGGCTCATCAAGAATTAATCTCTTATTTGCATACGGTATTCTACTTTCTATGCCTTGATCGGGGGTTAAAAGTTCATTCCTTACCAAGACAGAGATCACCATGTTTACCATCTTCTTTACTACCACTGGGTTGACCTCTTCCAAGTAAGGAGCACAAGATAAGATTGCTAACTTTATTTCTTCCGAAAGTTCCTTCATCTCACATCCGTTTTAAAAATCTTGTCGATGATAGGATGAACTCCAGAAAAGTTGTGCATTGGGTGTGTAGTATGGTGAAGGAAATGATGCCTACCATACGCACTATCAGTGTCTCCGTTGTGCATCCTATAGTGTCTTAACCCGTATACGACCGCAAAGCAAACACAACCTAGCCACATAGCCCAGCTAAGATAGAGAATTGGTGCGCTAATACACAAAAGCAGGGTATGACCCCAAGCAGGAATAAGAATGTATTCATTTCTATCTGTTGTATAGGCTTTCCTGTGGTGTATGGCGTGCAAACTCTTGAATTCTTTTAGTATCGGAAGTTTACCAAGTTTCCCGTGAAATACGAAGCGATGATTCAGATACCATGCCAAAGCAGCCATCGCATAACCAAATAAAAATTGTACAATATACATTCTATCACTCACATCCCATAAATATAACAAGCGAAGCAAATAGATTAGAGCCTAGAAGTATCAAGATGGCGATGTATTCACCATAGTAATCATCTATGCTATAAATTACTTTTCTAACCTTTTGCAGAAGTTGGAACATCGTGGCCCCATAAGTAAATATGGGCTATTTTACTATTTATTGCCTTCGTTGTCCAATATTCTTGTAATTTCTACCAAATCTCTTCGAAAATGAGCCATATTTGGCCATCTGTTTTGATTTATTCCACTGTCAACCATTTTAATAATCTTTTGAAGTGTTTGTTTTCTTGCCTGAACCCAGAGAACAAGCATTTCTTCCTGTAGGTGCTGCTTATATCTTTCTATTGAGGACACTCTGCCGAGAAAAAAGCCTAATGTCCCACCTACAAGCATAGATAAAATTAAATCAATATACTGCATAAAGCCATCCTAAGCCGGATATCCCGGCAATCAATAAAGTCCACCAAGGTGCGCCCAAATAAACCAAAAGAGACCACACTAACATTGTAATACTATAGTGTAGTAAAAATTGCTTTGGCATTATCTTCTTTCCTTTACATCTTTCAGTTGTGACAGGGGCACACCAGTTCTTCCTGCTTTCGATTCCACAAGAAACCAGTGTTCTCCTTCTTTCTCGCCCAGATACTGTATTACTCTCACAGGGATATCATATTCCTTGCTATGCCATACAGCATCAATAATCATTCTTCGCTCTCCTATTCACACCTGCAAAAAAGAAATAATTAGAGAAATCGAATCCTTTTTTGCTTGGTTATAGCCTTTGTCGTAATCACTACTAGTATGAGCAATTTCAGCCAAGCTCATCATTGCGTGGTCTGGATTACTTGGTGCTAGATTGTGAATTTGCTTAATTAGCTTTTTAACAGCTTCTTTATTGTTCATTCTTCGCTCTCTTTTTTGTTGATCTCTTTGTTTCAAAATTCCAGCTTCTAGAAGTTTTGCTTTCCCATTCTTCCTGAGTTAGCCACTTGCCTCTTAAGTAAAAATCATGAGTTCCATCTTGCCACCATATTGCAGGCCCATGTTCACAGTGAGTCTCGCCGTTAAGCGTCCAAACAATTTTAGTATTATCGCTTGTGTAATCAACTTCGACTTCATAGACAGCGGTACGCTTAAGACTCATTCTTCGCTCTCCTCATAAAAATTGGAGTACCTTCACCAACATATGCACCAACAACATTGAATTCCATCCACTCAATAGCTTCTTCGTAGGACATACCTTGAGCCATAAATATTTCTACACATTTATCGTAGTCATATATTAGTAAAGGATCTTTTGTAAACTGCTGCCCGTATCCTACAATAGCATCGTCTAGACCGTCTGCTGCGAGAGCGACAGGATTTAACAAGCTTACTTCTTCTCTAGTTAGATTCATTCTTCGCTCTCGCAAGTACATTCTTGATCTGGATAACCGGCATCACAATGAGCGCAGTTATACCATTTTGAGGTGTCTTCGTCAGAACTAATCGTGTAAATCTTTTTGAAAAGTTCCTTTGCTTCCTCTGGTTTTCTTTCCACTTGTTCCCAAGCATACCGAGAAAGATTTTCGATCTTTTCAAGCTTCTTGATTAAGCGCTCTCGTTCTTCATTCAAGAAATTAACTTGATCTCTCAACTCCTCGATGGTTTTGCCTCTTCCGCGAAAAGTGTCTTTGTTGTTTTCTGGTCTAATATCCATTACTCTTCCCAACCTGCTGTAGTTGCTGCTCCGTCTCCGAATTCTTTCAGAGAATCTTCATAATCTTCTATGCCGTCCCTAAAGCCTTTCTCAAAAGCAACAATATCAAGTGCCTCTGATACTGCTCTGCGAACATCAGCAATCCATTTAGTGAAAAGAATGTTGATTGGAATATCGTGGTATTCCGTGTTTAGACCTCTGTGGTATCCGGCATTGTAGGAATTGACCTGCCACCACTCAGCCACATCATCCACCTTTCCAATGCAGATTTCGTTACAAGGGTTCTTCATTTTTCCTCCTCATAATGCTCAATCATAATATCGCAAACTTCTTCAAGGCGAAAGAGAAGTTCTGATGTATCGTTTTCTCTTCCAAAGTTTTCGATCATATTGTCTCTTACATCGCGGAAAGCATTTCCAAGACGAAAGAACATTCTGCTCATGTTTTTGTTAAAATCTTCGTTAGTCATCCTGCCAACTCCAAAGCAGCAACAAGTGCCTCACCTTCTGAAAGGTAGTGCTTTTGGCTCATCATAAAGAACTTTGTATCTTGGCGCATTCCGCCAACGATGCGAAACCTGTAACCTGACTCTGCGGTGTAAGAACCCGTCACACACGCAATACCATCATCTTTCCAAGCGTTGCGAACCAAAGCAAGAACGCACCCAAGGGTTGCGGGGTCTTCAAGGTCTGGTAGTCCAAACTCTGTTTCGTTCCACTCCCAACTTCCCCTATCAAAACCGGCCCACATATGAACGCTTTCTGGTGCGTTTGCTCTTTGCCCAAGATAAAAGTTTCCGCCCAAGTCTCGCATACCCGGAAGCCATCGGAAATAACGACACTCAACAAGTCTCTTTGCTGTTCCAATCATTTGCTATGCTCCTCACAGGCTTCAACACCTCGCTCTCTTTTTAGCCAAGAACAGGAAGGACAGGTAGAATAGGGAGGTGATTCATGAACCTGCAACTGATGCTGGAGATGTGAAATAAGATTCTTGATTGCCTTTCGATCTTCCTTGTCTTTCAGATCAAACCACATCGTAATGAGTTCCGCTTCTGCGGCATCTTGATTCCAAGCCTCAAACTCCACACCAGTTGATTTTATGTCAAGATAAAGAGATTTACAACCATCTGTTTTAATTTCAATGCTTGAACTCATTTCAACACCCCTCTCATAATCTCTGCGATGCGATGCCTTTCGTTATTAGTGTGGTTTTCGTAAATAAGTTTCGCTCCGTCTGGAAGTGGTTCAACTGAAAATAGTTTTTTACCTAACTCTTGATAATTTACGAAATGACTCATTGGTCGAGTAAGAAGATAGAAACTCCAAACTTCTCGCATTCTTTTCAATGCTTTCTTTTTCCTCAACCTTTTCCTGCCTTTCTCTCGCTTCATGTAGTTCGCCAACTCACGGCGACGAAAGTCCTCAAAAGTTTTTGGATAAAGTTCACCCTTCGCAACTTCGGCAAACCTTTTTTGGTTTTCCAAAAGTTGTTGTAGAATTTCTGACTGAATGCTTGTGTTGATGAGTGTAGATGTTGTTTTCATTTTTCGTTCGCCTTTTGAATGTTTCTCCACTCAATTTCCAACCTTGTTGGTGCTGTCATAGGTTGTGCTGCAACCATCTCATCGGCAGTTGGAACTCTATGAACCTTCGCTGCTCTCGCCTTTCCAGTGTCTTTATGGGGTCTATCTTCCTTTACCTCAAAAAACTCCTTCTGGTAGGCATTGTAGTCCTGCTTCAACTGGTAATAGCAGTCGTCGCCATAATAAGTTGTTAGAGCATCTTCGATGATGTTCTCTAAAAAGTCAAGTTGTTTTTGGAGTTGTTTGATTTTTACGCCTCTTGCTCGGAAGGTGTCCCTATTCATCATGTCCATTTTATTCTCCAACCAACTTTGTAATGTCGTCGCAGAACTTCAAGATCATCAAGGTAGTAGTATCATCATGTAACACATCTTCATTAAACTCTATCGCTGCTCTTGTGTCGTCTTCCAACTTATTGATACGAGAAATGACACCTTCATAAAGTGAGCGAAGTTTATAGATTTCTCTCGTTCTAACGTCAATGTCTTCTTGGCATTTTTCAAGTTGCTTTACCTTTTTTAACCACTGATCTTTAAAGTTGTCGCAAAGAGTTCTTTCGTAGTCTCTTTCTTTTACGGCAACTTTGTGAAATGCTTTTGCAGTTTCGAGACGCTGCGATAGGTCATTGAGCATTTCTTTGGGATACCATCGAATACCTTTCTTGTCTACAAACTCATCGCTCATTTTCTTCTCTCCAAGTTTTGTTGAGCAAAACTGAACATAAATTCAGCAAACTCGTTTGCATATTCCTTCTTTTCATAAAACCCTTTGTGTTCTTGGAGCATTCTCACCATTGATCCTGTTCCGTGAACCACACAAAAAACATCAGGATCGGTTAGATCCGCACTAACCACTCCCTCAATAGGAAGTGATGGATGAATGCGAATTTGCCCTTCTTCGGTTCTGTATTCTTCTTTCAGGCTCACACAATAATAAAGCCAACAATCTTCTGGCTCTGGGTGTCCTTGTCTATCATTCATTCTTCTCTCCCAAAAAGGTGTTAGGCACCAACCCACCTAACTGACTGTTTCCAGTCCCACCCGCAGATTAGCAATCATGGAGTTTATCCCTCTCCTGCTTGATCCTTACAATCGGGGTAACTTCATTATGGAATAGAGTGGTGGGGTTTAAACCCACAGGTGTTCAAGTATTCCTTTGTTAGACTCTTCTGACTCTGCGGTGTAAGAATCTGTCACAACATGCTATAACTCAATTACATGCACTGGATTACTAGGGATATATTGTAGTGTACAAATCGAAGCGTTAACATAGGTTGTTGAGCCGATTTTAACCTTACCCGCCTGCTCGTGAATGTGTCCAAACACATGCAGCTTAGGATTCACTTGAGCAATTCGATCAAGCAGAATTGGGCAACCCACAAGCTCACCGCGATCAACCTTATCAAGAATTTTGTATGGTGGCCCGTGCGTAATTAGGATATCAGTATCATCAGGAATTTTGTTCCAGACCTCTTTCGCTCGCTGATAGCCAAGTAGGCGATCATCAATCGGCAGATTGAATGCCCAGCTATGAAACCAAGGCTGCCACGGCGATCCATAAATCTTAAGCCCTGCAAGCTCAACGCTGGAGTCTTGCAAATAATGAATTGATGGAAATTCTGCAAGCAGCCACCCTGCTTCTTCGGGGTGCGTCTGAAATAAATAATCATGATTTCCGCAGATCATTACCTTGTGCTCAACATCAAGCGCATCAAACCACCTAAAAAACTCTTTTACTTCATGGTAATCGCCGCGAACAGTCACATCTCCAGCGCAGAGAATCATATCGCAATCTGGAATGTCTATCTTATCATGCCTATTGTGAGTATCCGAAATACAAGCTATCTTAATCATATATTTTATCATCCCTAAAAAAGTGTTAGGCAACCAACCCGCCTAACTGATTGTTTTCAATCCCACCCACAGATTAGTCATCATAGAGCTTATCTCTATCCTACTTTATCCTTACAATTGGGGGTAACTTCATTATCAGATAGAGTGGTGGGGTTTAAACCCACAGATGTTCAAGTATTCCTTTGTTAGACTCTTATTCCTTGAACCGGGTCGTGTATCGTCTCAGTAGAACCCTGCGTAATACCGCCTCACTCTATGTTCATAGTATAGCCCACTTAGGTCTCTGTGTCAACCTTTTTTTCGTTCACGAGAAGATTCATGTGATACAACTTCTCAAAGTGGCTTTGCTTCTTTTTTGGTGTGGATTCAACAATCACAGGGTTCTCAACCTCTCCACAGGCATTTGTGTATTGGTCAAAGACCTCTGGTGGAAGAGCGCCCCAATCCACTTCATATGGGTCATAATGAAGATAGAACAATCTCTTCTTTGTCTCAGTCTTGTCGGCGCTCACTATCAACCTCCCATTCTTCAACATCAAAACGAACTCGCCAATTGTCGTCTGTCTCATTGTCTCTAACAAAATTGTACGCTGCCGTTTCCGTTGAAAAAACAGCAACATTCATACGATCTTCATGAACCCATCGTTTTGTTACGACCCAAACTTTCATCACCCCTCCTCGTTTGGCTCAGTCATAGTATACCACCCACCAATCCGTCCGTCAAGTCTTGAAAGCAGATTTACAGAAGCATAACCATAGCAGCCATCCTCTCTCTTTGGAATGCTCGCATTTCCCTCTTCGTAATCAATGATAATGTCGTCAAGCATTTTGATCTCCTCTGCCGCTCTGCGACAAAGAGACTCAAGACGAAGAATCTCAAGAAAATAAACTTGTTCATCCAAGCGTCCGTATTTGGTGAGCATACGCTTCATAACGGCAGTTGCAGCAGATTCAGGAAAATACTTTTTTGCATTTTGGATGACTTCATCGTCAGACATTTGAGCGATTTCCTTTGCGATTTGCTCTTCCATGCTCATTTCATAACCTCCACATAGCCAGTAGGCTCCTTTGAAATCGTATCGGTCTGAATCCACCAAACAGTCAGACGGTCTTGAAAATAATCGTTGTGGCGATAGAAGTCTTTTTCAATGTCTATAAGAATACCAACACTGTGTTTTTTCTTTTTAAAGTTTTCGTCCCACTGACTTTTTGGTCTTACAAGATCACCGACTTTCATTCTTTATATCCTCCTTCGTGTAATCTTGAACCTCCCGGTAAAACCGCACAACGATAAGAATAAATCGATTCGCCGTCTTCTTCTCTCATCATAATTGGATCTCCA
>Ga0208785_1000921_pt1 | contig 12963 bp, 8 predicted proteins | sample DEB08_DNA_2_FD_185499 | JGI IMG/M metagenome (GOLD analysis project Ga0208785, IMG submission 185499) | Aqueous microbial communities from the Delaware River and Bay under freshwater to marine salinity gradient to study organic matter... | ecosystem: Environmental > Aquatic > Marine > Coastal ...
GTGAATCGCACAGCGATGCCGACCACCGCCGATATCGCTCGATCACCGCTGATGGTCACAGTGGATGCGACACGTCATCAGATGTTTCACCTGATACGGCGCGTCACCCGTTCGACGGCAGCGCATGACCGTCATGAGAACCTGATGCAGCCACCCGATCGGCCGGTGGAATCAATCGGCGCGGTCAACTCCGAGCCGCGGCGGTGCGACGGCGATCGTGGTGCAGTGTCGCTGGAACAGGTGCTGTGGTTTGTGGCATCGGGTGTCAGCGTTGCTGTGGTGGCGGGCATCTTGTGGTCGCGCATCAGAGAGCAGGCAAATTCACCGATTCAGGCACCAATCGCGCCGTGATGGGGTCTGCGCCACAGATGGTGTGGGCCAAAGGCCGTTGTGGGTGTGCCAGGGTGCGCCCCCACGCATCCTGTGGCGCATCAATCGACGATGGTGATCTGAGCTGTGCCAGTGCGAATGATGAGAGGCGCCATGCGATGCGGTGCAGGCGATGCGTTCACCCCGGCGGACAGCGACGTGTAGATGCTCGCCGAGGTCGTGGACAGTGCGGAGGGTCCACCTTGAGCGCCGTGCTGTTGTTGCCGCTGGTGCTTGTGCTCTGCACGATCGGATTGCAGGCGGCTCTGTGGAACCATGCAACGGCATCGAGTCGGACGATCGTTCGCCAAGAACTGTTGCGCGCTGCACATGGGGCGATTCCGGTTGATGAACTCGGTGACGTGTTGATCCGTCGGCTCGAACAGCACACCGACATGGGCGCGATTCACGTTGACATTCGTGTTGACGATGGCGCCGTATCCGACGGGGGTGCATCGGGGGCATCACCAGGTCATGTCACGGTCGATGTGAGTGGCTCGGTTCCGGGTCTCGTTCCACTTACGCGTGCCCCGGTTCGGGTCGTGGAAGCAGCACCGATCGAAGGATGGCGACCGTGGCCTTGATGGAGCGACATATCAACGATGCGATCCGCTGTGAGGAACCCAGCGGTCGCGGGCCGTTCCAGATCACGCTGGACCGCCGGGCGGGGCGGCGGCGATGGGTGGGCGATGATGCGGGCGCCGCCGAGGTGGCAGCAATAGTGGTGCTCGCACCGGTCATCGTGGCCGTGGCCATCGTGATCGTCGCGGTCGGACGCGGTGTGGACGCTGGTGCAACGGTTCGCTCAGCGGCATTTGCGGCGGCTCAGTCAGCAGCGCTTGAACGAACCCCGGCACGTGCCATGCATGTCGCAGAACGGATGGCACACGGCGCTCTGGCAGGCAATCCGTCGTGTTCCGCGCCGTCGGTTGCGGTCGATGTTGCGGACTTTCGGCCTGGTGGGTCGGTCACGGTTGTGGTGTCGTGCCTACCCCGGCCGATTACCAGCGAGGCTGGAGTGGCTGGTGTTGACGGCATGCGTGTCGACGGTGCCCAGCTGCGGGGTACAGCACGCGCGTCAGGCCTCGTGGGCTCTTTGGGGTCGCCACGGGTCGGTATCGCAACAGCTGTGGTCGACCGGTTCCGCTACGCCGAGGCGGTCGGTGTTCAGCCTGAGGTTCTTGGGCGGTGACGTGATGGTTGTGCGCAGTTTGCGCGCTGGGATCGGACCAGATGGGGCGCGGCGTCGTGGCCGTGGTGACCGAGGAGCGGGCCTTGTTGCAGGGCTCGTGTTGATCGTGGCGATGACGACAGGTGCGCTGCTGTGGCTGACGATCAATGTGGACACCGATCTCGTTGCGATGGCCACCGCGGATGACCTTGCATTTCAGATCGCGCGTGCTGCGGCCAGTGAGATCGATATCGCTGGTCTACGCGCCGATCCGCGTGTGGTTCGTATCGATCCGGTGGCCGCGACGGCTCGCGCGGAGGCAACGGCGTCTCGTCTCTTCAGCACTCTTGGTGTGAACGGTGAGGTGATCGCTGTTGTTGTCGATGGTGATCGAGCGACGGTGCAACTGCATCTCGATGGTGTGGACGGTGTCATCGAGTCCGGGGTGTCGGCACGGGCGGTGAGTGGCTGATGGGGGCACTGGTCGCGGACGTTGTGTTGCGCGCTGGGGCAGTGCAGGCGGCGGATATTCGGCCGGCGACTCAACAGCGGAGAGATGTCATGGAGGCAGATGTCATGGAAGTAGATGCAATGGAGACAACGTTCATGGGAGCGACTTCGCGTCGTGCGTCCAACGAATGCGTTGCGGCGAGGTATCCGGCTGCGGACTGCGCAGCGACTTGCGGTGCCGGCGATGCATTCGAATCTGGGCTGCGAGCGCACTCGGCGCGCGAGTACGTCACGTCACTCGGAACACGTGGTGGCCATCAGGCGACGCCCGACGATGGGACCGTGACCGGTGTCGTCGATGTCGCGACGAACGGCAATGCTGCGGCATGCGGCATGCGGCCGGCGAGGGCTCAGCAGGCGAGCGCTCAATTCTCCGGAACGGGGCCAGGGGCACGCCGCCACATCGGTACTTGGCAGGCCTACGCCCGACCAATGGATGACCAATCGACACGCCTCACGGGATGTCAAGGCACCCTTGCGTCATCTGGTGGACGGGTGATCCGGGCCCTCTTCACGCTGGGTGCCACCGTCGCGGTCGTCGGTGGTCTTGTCGCGCTACTTCGTGGACTTTCGCGGCATCACGTCGGTTCGTCGTATCCCCTGTCCGGGATCGACGGGGCCGCAACTGTTGACACCATCGTCCGGGGTATCACCGAGGGCGGATACGTACCGGGGGCTTTCGTGACCGATCTCGTCATCAGATGTGCGCTGTGCCTGGCGTGGATTGCTGTTGTTCTGTGGGTTCTCGATGCGGTTCGGGTAGCGATATCGATGGCGCGCGCCGGGGTGCGACCGCAGAGCCGCATCGGTTGGTCCCGGCCAATCACCAGACTCGTCGTTGGGGCACTTGCAGTCATATTGCCAGCGAGTTCGCTGCAGGCCGTGACCGTCAACGCCGCCGCGGTGACGGGCGGTCACATGGGATCGGGAAGTCCTGCGGTGCTGCACACCACGAGCCGCAACCACATCGTTAACTCGGATACCTCGCCGGCAGGTGGAGCAGCGGTCGAGTTCGCGTCGATTGTCGACCACAGCTCTGGCGCCACCGACGATCACCTCACCGGATCGCATGTGATGCGCAGCGGCAACGCAGGATCAGACAGCGAGCCCACAGCGATCCGACACACAGTCGTGGTGGGTGACACCTTGAGTGGCATTGCCGCGCAGCATCTCGATGATGCGACGCGCTGGCCCGACATCTTCGAGCTCAATACGGAGCGCGAGATGACCGATGGCCGAGATTTCGACGACCCTCACCTGATCATCCCCGGGTGGTCGTTGGTGCTGCCTGGTGGCACCGTTCCCGATCACCTCGATGCGGCTGAGCCGCATCGGCCGTCGGGTCATGAGGAACTGTTGCGTCACGGTGCCCCGATCAGCGTCGATGCGCGCACCGCAGCTGGGTCACCGAGCACGACCGATCGCCCGCAGCGTGATGCCGGGGAACACGGCATCGCCATGTCGCACGATGAACTCGTCATCGATGCGCGGGGAGTGAATGGTGACAGCGTCGAATCACGTTCAGGTGCTGTTGACGATGCCTGGGTTACGGGTTGGTTCGATACCTCATCGTCAGCCCAGCTAGATCCCACGATCTCACCGAATAATTCTGTCGCGACCGATTCTCTCGTCATCGATGCGCGAACACCTGAGAGGCCAGCAAATGTGGACGGCGGCCTCGATGACGGCGCGGTGCTCACCGTCGTCGGCGAACCGGTGGACGGTTCGCGGACGGCCGACGATCCAAGTCAGTCGACGCCCGACAAATCATCGGGTGATCAGTCGCACACAGAACGTGCCGCCGATGGCCAGGTTCGGGACCGGCAACCAGATGGGGCTACGGCGGTGGTTGAACCATCGCGTACTGCTGACCCGATGTGGCCGACATGGGATGACGTGTCGTCTGACGTGGGTAACGGTGTTGAGCAGTTCATGACAGGCACTGATGAGGCGAGCAGCGGGGAGATGAACAACGACGTCACCAATGAGATCGATGGTGACGACGACCGGGCGGAGGCAACGGCCTCGGTGCTCGGCCCCGACCGTGCTGCATCCGAGGGTGATGAGGGCATGTCGACCGATAGCGGAAGCGAGGTATCGCGCGACGAGAGTCGTTGGCCCGGCCCGGGATGGGCGATGCCAGCAATGTTGGCTCTCGGTGCAGTTCTCGCGCTGCGTGGCCATCGTCGTCGGCGCCTGCGGTCGTTGCGCGGGGCGGCGACAATCGTCCGGCCGAGCGATGAGGTCATCGCTGATGAGCAGGCTCTTGAGAGCCTCGCGCTCGGTGCAGACACGATGCTCCGGCTCGACATGGCGGTGCGGGCCGCACATCAACATGTGCGCAATCTCCAGAGTGGTGAGGTCGGTGACGAACGTAGGCGAATCCCGACAGCAGCCACATCGGTCGACACCACGCCCGACACCACGCTCAACGACGTCACGGGTGAGTGGGCCACAGCGATGCCGTCGCTGTCGCTCCCGTTGGCGATTGTTAGTGATGACGGGACCGTGGAAATCTGTGTTGTGGCCCACTCCGATCCGGTGAGTGCCGGGGCCGTTGTGGACGACGGGGATCAGCGAATCGTGTTGCCACCCGCCCCCGATGGGTGGCGCACAATCGTGAGTGCGGCAACAGGAATACACGGGGGCATGCAGGTTCTGGGTTCATGGGTCGCCGATGGCGCGTTGGCAATAGTCGACGGTGATTTTCCTGCGCCCGCGTGTGTGCAAATCGGCGACACGCATGATGGGAGACAGGTTTTCATTGATCTCGGTGCCGTTGGCCGTGTGATGGTCGAATCGGCAGAGGTGGCCGCCGCAATTGCAGCCACGGTGGGCACATCACCGTTCGCATCAGGGTGTCCCGTATCGATCGTCGGGGATGATCCACTCGGGATAGCTCGTCTCGATGGTATCCGTCACGTGGAGCAATCCTCTGTGACGACCGCAGTGAACTCAGGTCGAGATGATGTGCCGTCGATCGTGGTGGGTAACAGATCAGATATTGATGGCGTGATCGATGCACCTTCGTGTGTAGGGATCCTCATCGATGGCGGGGTGATGTCGGCGGCCGATCGTCCGCTGGCTCCGCATGATGCTGATCTCGGGGCGGGCACGGCAGGTCAGCACTTCGGTGCTGACGACCTGGTTCGGATCGTGCCGAACATCCATGACCAGAATCGGGATGGCCGAGACGAACGTGACCGGGACAACGCCGACCAAGATCAACATGTTCGGGAGCAGCACGGCCGCGGCCAATTCGATCGGGGCCGCATCGACCGCGGCCAAAAAGATCTGCGTACACAGCGTTGGGACACGCAGGACCGGGACCAGCACGTTCCCGATTACCGCCTCACCTCAGGTGGTGATGACGGGCTCGTTTCTCCTGACGGCGTTGGTACTGGGCCTGCTGCTGGTGAGGGTGACGCTCTTACCGGTGCGACCCTCCACCCATTCGGACTCGTGTTCCAACCGGTTACCTTGTCTCGGACTGATGTGGACCGACTGGTGGCGCTCTTGGAGCAGGCACTTCCCAGCGTGCCGACAACGGAGATGTCGTGGGACACATCAGCGGCATGGGTAGCCGGCGGTGTGCCAACGCCCGCGGATGCTGCAGATTCAGGCGCAGATTTCGATGCAGATCCCGGCGCAGATCTGGACGCAAACGCAGATGCGGATGCCGCGATGAGCCTGTGGGACGACCTGATGGACCGAAGCAGCCGAGCGCAGTGTTCGGCACCAACCGCCGTGGCAACTGGCAGATCCGAGTCGCCGGTGTCTGGGCTGACAACGTCCGAATCGGCGGAGTCAGAAGTTGCGGTGCCTGGGCTGGCCACGTCTGAACGCGCAACGTCTGAGGTGGCGGTGTCTGGGTTCACAAAGTCCGAATCGGCGGAGTCAGAAGTTGCGGTGTCAGGGCTCGCAAAATCTGAGCCAGTGACACCTGGCGGGGCAGCTCAAGTTGCCAGTTCGTTGTCGTTGCCTATTTCTGAAACCGGGGATGAATCGGGGTCGGGCGATGCGGGCTTTGGGGAACCCTTCACTGGTGAGTTCGCCGAGGGTCAATTCGCTCACGTGGGCGATGGTGCCGGGGTGAAGAGCGGTGTCGATGTACACGGTGTTGACGTACACGGTGTTGACGTACACGGCGCTGATGCAGATGGCGGTGATAGTGGACGTCTCGCCTGCGAGCGGGCTGTGGGTACCTCCGTCGCTGGTAGTGGTGAGTACTTCGCTGCTCAGGTTGCCGAGGCTCACATCGCTCATGTCGGTGGTGGTCGTGATGTTGTGGGTGGTGTTGATGCGCGTGGTGCTAGTCGCGTTATTGGCAGCACGGGACATGATGCGACTAGTCGCGATGGTGGTGAATATCCCGTCGGTGACCACGGTGCGGATAAGCGTGCTGAGAATGGTGGTGTCGCGGGCGTTGTGGCTGTTGCTGATGTCATTGCCGATACGCGCGGTCCTGGCGGCAATGTCGGCAGCAATGTCGATAGCGACGTTGACAGCGTTATTGAAAGTGATGTCGAAACCGAAAGTGATGTCGAAAACGACAGTGATGTCGATCACGACAGCGATCTGGATTACGACAGCGATGGTGAAGCAGCGTCGGTCGTCATCGTTGAGCTACTCGGCGAGCCCCGCGTGCGCCTGGCTGATGGAACCCCCGTTGTATTCGAACGAGCGAAGTCGGTTGAACTACTCGCGTGGTTGGTCACGCATCGTGAACGATCAACCCGCGCACGCGCGCGGTCGGCGCTGTGGGACATCAGGGTGCAGGCATCCACGTTTTCGAATGTCGTGTCGGACGCTCGACGGAGCCTCGGACGAGCAGTGCCGATTGACGACGATTGGATTCCGAGGACTCACACCGAGGAGTTGAGTGTGGTCCCCGGCGTGGTGAGCGATGTCGAACTGATCGCAAACGCCCGTCGACGAGTAGCAGCGCATTCTGCGGATCCAGAGCGTGTTATCGCTGAACTGGGGCCCCTGTTGGCCGGGGTGCGCGGCATGCCATTCGCGGGCACGGCGTATCTGTGGCCGGATGCTGAGGGAATCACGTCCGAACTCGTCATCGAAGCCACATCGGCCGTCGCTGAATTGGCGAGCGCGTATCTCGATGTCGGCGACCTTGACGGGGTTCTGCGCGCAACCGCTCTCGGCCTTCGGGTGCTCCCGGGACACGAGGAGCTGATCGGGCTGCGTCTTCGTGCGCGGGCTGGCCTCGGCGACACCGCGGGACTTCGTCAGGAGTGGGCCTCATACGAGCGGATCCTCGCTGACGAGTGGTCAGGTGGTGAGCCGGCACCCGAGTTAGTGGCGTTGCGTTCGGAGTTGCTTCGGCGGTGAACGCGGTTGGTGGACGCTGTCGGTGAGCGCGCTTGGCGAGCGCAATTGGTGAGTGCTTTACGGACGTCTGCGCGTTAGTTGCCGCGCGCGGGTTCGCTAGTCCTGCTGCGAGTTGCGGGCGAGTGCTTCGGCCATAGCGATGACCTCGCGAACCGGTACGCCGCTTGCGGCTGCCACCGCCGCGGCATCATCGAATTCCACATCCATACGCGCAATGTGCGATGCGACTTTGACCCGAACTGGGTGCCCATCTACATCGACCGTGATCTCGTGGCGCTGTTGCGGCCAGCGGCGTACCCGATGGGCACGCACGCCAAGCGAACCGGTCTCGGTCACGATCGTGTCGCGCACCGCGGCCAGTCGGGCCTCATCGCAGAGGGCGTGCACGGTGTGAGCGGGCCGCCCCTTCTTCATGATGATCGGCGTGACCCACGCGTCGAAGGCGCCGACGGCCAGCAGGCGCTCGACGGTGTGGGCAAGAACCTCACCGGTCACATCGTCGACGTTCACACTGACTTCCACGGCGGGGCTTCCTGCCGGGGCAGTGTCATCGTCGACAGATCCGCTCACCGCGGCGTCGATATTGATGTCGAGATCGCCGAGAACCACTTGGACAACATTCGGCCGTCCGGCAACATCGGCGCTGCCGGCGCCGTAGCCGGTGGCGATGACCTGCATGGGGGGCATGGCGCCTGGCCGAGGAGCGCCCGTGGGATTCATGGCCGACAGCACACACATCAGAGCGACACCGGTCGGGGTGGCCACCTCCATCGTGGTATCGAGCCCCACCGTCGGTGCGCCGTGTCGGGCCAACATGTCGGCAACGGCGGGTACCGGGTTGGGTAATTGTCCGTGTTGGGTGCGCACCGTGCCATGACCAACAGCGATGGGCGAGAACAACACAACGTCCACGTCCCACGCTTCAAGGGCAGCGCACGCTCCCACCACATCGACGATCGAGTCGACCGCACCGACTTCGTGCAACTCAACATCGGCAGGGTCGATGCCGTGGATCTCACCTTCCACGTCGGCGAGCGTGGCATAGACAGCCGTCGCACGGTCGCGGACGCGTTGGGGAAGGCCTGCCCGATCAATCATCGCCAACACATCGCGGGCCGGTCGATGCGGCCCATGTGAATGGTGGCCTGATTCGCGGCCAGCCTTGTCAACGTCTGTGTCGTTGTCATCGTCGCTGGTGTGACCGCGGTGTGGATCGTCGTGTGCATGGCCGTGGTCGTGCACAACAACGTTCGCCCACGTGGCGCGCACGCCGCAGCGTTGCACCGGTTCGAAGGTGAGTGCTTCCAGAGTTGGTGCCTCGCCGGTGGCCGTAGTGGTGAGCGAGGTCGCATCAACCGGCGCCAGGACGACATCGGCCGCGGCCGACATCACCGCGAGGAGCACATCTGGAGTCGGAGAATCAGATAACCCCGACGAGTCACCAGTGCTCGTGTTCGCCTCCTGAATCCGAGACGGCATTCGCGACGCGGCATCGACTAGTGCGGCCATCACCATGTCGCCGGCCACACCGGCCGCACATTGGAACCATGCAACACGGGTCACCGGTAAGTCTCCCCGTCGAGAGTCTCGTCACCGGTGCGGCCGCGCTCAGCCATACGCAACATGCGCACCATCGCGACCGCGGCACCGAAACCATTGTCGACACCGACCACGGTCACCCCCGATGCGCACGTGGCGTGCATGGCCAGCAGCGCTGTCACACCGTCGAGACCCGACCCGTAGCCAACCGATGTCGGCACAGCGATCACCGGGCCCGCGGCAAGCCCACCCATCACACTGGCGAGAGCACCTTCCATGCCGGCGATCACGATCACCGCATCGGCGGCCATGACCCGATCGAGGTGAGCGAGCAGTCGATGCAGGCCGGCCACACCAACATCGTGGAGTCGGTCCGGTCGGATGCCGTGTGCGCACAAGGTGAGCGCCGCCTCGTCGGCGACGGGCACATCAGCTGTGCCGGCGGTGATCACCAGCACTCGCGGGCTGGTGAGTGGCGCATCGGTGACGGTCGGGTCGATGGGCAGACGCCATGCGAGAGACGTGCCCACGACCGTGGCCCCACCATGTCGGGCCATCACGACGTCGCGTTGAGCAGCGTCGGTGCGTGTCAGAAGCACCGGGCCTGTTCCGTGCTCGAGCAGTTCACCCACGATGTCGGCGCAGTGTTCTGGGGTCTTGCCGGGGCCGTACACGGCCTCGGGCATGCCCTGGCGGAGGGCGCGATGATGATCGACGAGCGCTGCGCCGTCGGCTGCCGAGGCAAAGGGAAGTCGGCGAAGACGAGCAACAGCGGCATCAGGTGAGATATCGCCGGTGCGGATCTGGTCGACGAGGTCGCGCAGAGTTGACTCGTCCACGCCGACATCGTGTCATGGATTGAGGCGATTTCACCTCTCGGATTGACGATGAACCGCGACGGCGGATAAATGCCGGCTCGTCGCTCGAACACCGATCCGATGGACTGGGCACGGTGTTGTCCGCGGGCGTTCCCGACCGCAGATGTGTGCGACGGCATAACCTGCGTCGCGTGAGCACCGATAACGCGACGACGCACGAGGCGAGTAATTCTGCGCCCGCTGCGACCAGCACCGCTGGTCGTAACGCGGTGCGCGTGGCGTTCTTCGGGCCGTTCGGCACCTTCACTGAGCAGGCGCTACGCACCCAGAGCGACCTCGCCGGTGGTGATCTCACGCCGTTGCGCACGGTGCCCGATGTGCTCGATGCCGTCTCGAGCGGAACGGTCGATTACGGATTCGTGCCGATCGAGAATTCGATCGAAGGCATGGTGAACTTCACGCTCGACGCGTTGGCCTTCGACCACGATCTGGTGATCCTCCGCGAGGTCGTGCTCGACATTCACTTGTGTCTGGCCGCACCCGTTGGCACCACCATTGCCGACGTGACCGATGTGATGTCGATTCCGGTGGCCACCGCTCAATGTCACCGATTCCTGCGCGAGCACCTTCCTGAGGTGAATATTCGCGCCGCATCGTCAACAGCTGGCGCGGCGCAAGCCGTGAGTGCTGAGCCCACACCTGGTATGGCCGCAATTGCGCCTCGGGTGGCCGCTGACCTGTACGGCCTCGAGGTGTTGGCAAGCGACATTGAGGACCAGGACGGCAACCAGACCCGGTTTGTCCTGGTGGCTCGCGATGGATGCCCGGCACCAACCGGTCATGACCGCACCGGTCTGGTGGTGTTCCAGCGTGCCGACGAACCCGGCAGCTTGATCTCGATTCTTCAAGAGTTCGCGGCGCGGCGAATCAATTTGTCGAACCTGATCTCGCGGCCGATTCGCGATGCCGGACTGGGCGATTACTGCTTCATTCTCCTGGCGGAGGGGCATGTCGGCGATGATCTCGTGGCTGACGCGATGCGGGCACTGCACGCCAAACAGAGTTCGGTGAAATGGTTCGGGTCATGGCCACGCGCAGATGGTGCCGTGCACGATGCACGCGCGCATGCCGACGAACGATGGCGCAGCGCCGACGACTGGTTGACCGCGATTCGCGATCGACTGATTTGATCCCGTCTACCCCGTCTGATTCCGGAGCGTCACGGTGGGCCGCGGTCGGGTTCGCCCGGTGGTGATCGATCGGCGGATACCCCATTGTGAATGACGGTGCCATCGGGGGTGGTCCAGCGGACGCGGCGATCGTCGGACAGCTGGATGGTCCATCCACCTTCGTGCACCAAATGATGGTGTTCAGTGCACAGCGGTAACAGGTTGGCAAGATCGGTCGTGCCGCCGCGCTCCCACGGGACGACATGGTGGATCTGGCACACACGAAACCGACGGGTGCAGTTGGGGTGCGCGCATCCTCGATGCATCGCGGCCAAGGCCCGGCGTTGGGCGCGGGTGGCAACCCGACGGGAGCGACCTACATGGAGCACTTCTGCCGTACCCCGCATGACCACCGGCAACACCTCGGCATCGCAGCACAGCCGCGCAACCGTCTGTGCCGGCAAGGCAATGCCGTCGACCGTCTCACACACTGTTGAGGCATGTACCCCCTGCGAGAGAGTGCGCCAATCGACGATGACGCTGATTTCCGGAAGGCCAGAGCGTGGCTCCGCGCTGTCACCCGCATCGGCGGTGCTGGGACCATCGCTACCCCGTCCGGTGAGCACATCAAGCAGCGCGGCAACTTGCACTTCGTTGAATGACATGTCGGAGGAGTGGTCGCTCTGCCGGCGCGATGCGACGCGAGCGTCGAGTGCAGCGAGGAGTGCGGCGTGTCGCTCCGGGTCGAGTTCGATGTGCGTGTGGCCCATGCCGGTGGATTGGTCGAGCCACTGACGAACCTTCGAGTTGCGACGTTGGCGCGTCAGTCGGTCGGCTTCTGCACGCGCATCGAGTTGCGAGGCGATCGCGCGTGCTGTGTCGCGGCATCGACGTGCGAACGTGTCGACGGACTCGGTGCGGGCATGGCGCAGAAGATCGTCTTGACGCTGCGTGAAGGCTCGCCGAGCGTCGAGTGACAGGCCCTTCACCGCTCGGGCGACCGCGTCGAGATGGTCGGTGGTGACATCGCCCCCGGACAGGGCCTGCTCGAACAGTGGCATCTGATCGCAGATATCGGAACGGTCGGCGGCCGCACGGGCCCCGGCCGTGGAGCGACCCCCGCGCGAAATATGTGGCTGTTCGGCCGCGCCAGATTCGCCAGTGGGTCGCAGACGGCGCGCAAGCCGTGTGGCCTGGACCTCGATGGAATCGACCCAGCCACGCATACGCCGCACATCGGTGAATACGGCATCGACGACGTCGCGGCCGCCGTTCACAAGATCGGCACTGGCCAGTCGGTTCATGACGCGCAGCAGATCCGCAAACTCGGTGGTGGCGTCTGCAGTTGTCGGTGCCGTGTGTGGCATGTGATGGGCCCCTGAGCCAGTGCGGTGATGTGGTTGAACGCCGAAGCGTCGATCACGGTTCGAGGTCGGGGCCCGATCCGTACACCGAACAGTACGTGAAGGGTGTGACAACGCAGTGGTGGACGAGACACACGACGTGACGAGCACGGGTGGCCCGACCCTGACGCCCGCAGGTGGTCGACCCTGCCCCGAGTGGTCGAGCGCACCTACCATCACCCCATGGACGCACCCGTCACCGTCATCACCGGCGCCAACTCCGGCATCGGACGCAGCACAGCCGTGCATCTCGCCGCCGCAGGTCACACGGTGATCGGCACGGTGCGCGCGGCATCAAAGGCCGAGAAGCTGTTGGCGATGGCCGCTGAATCGGGGTGCGAGGTGCACCTCGTGGAACTCGATGTGGCCGATGACGCGTCGGTGACGAACGGCATGGCCGAGGTGCACGAACGATTCGGCCGGGTTGACCATTTGGTGAACAATGCCGGCGTCGGCGGCAACGGTGTGGTGGAGGAGTGCAGCACCGAGCAGTACGCCTCGGTGTTGAACGTGGACCTACTTGGAGTAATCAGGTGTGCTCAGGCGGTGCTGCCACAGATGCGCGCACGAGGTAGCGGCACCATCGTGAACATCTCGTCGGTGGTCGGTCGCTTTGCGGCCCCTGCGCAGGCCCC
>Ga0208785_1000926_pt1 | contig 12925 bp, 11 predicted proteins | sample DEB08_DNA_2_FD_185499 | JGI IMG/M metagenome (GOLD analysis project Ga0208785, IMG submission 185499) | Aqueous microbial communities from the Delaware River and Bay under freshwater to marine salinity gradient to study organic matter... | ecosystem: Environmental > Aquatic > Marine > Coastal ...
ATGAATTAATTAAAGATATTTCAAACTTTTTAAAAGACAGATTTAAATATTATTTAAAGGAGAAAAATTTTAGACACGATATTATTGATGCATCTGCAAAAATTTTAGATTTAAACAAAATTTCTACTAACTTTGAAAAAGCAAAAAGTTTAAATAAAGTTATCGATAAACCAATAGGCTTAGATATTGTAACCTCCTACAAAAGGGCCTTTAATATAATAAATTCAGAAACAAAAAAAGCAGTTGATCAGCTTACAAATACAACTGACCCTGGTATTTTTAATAACGAATATGAAAAAGCATTATTTAAAAAAACTAATGAATTGAAGCAAATTTTTTCTGTAGTCACAAATAAGCAAGACTTTGACCAAACATTAAATTCTCTTGCTTCAGCAAAAAAAGAGGTTTTTGATTTCTTTGATAATGTAAAAGTAAATGATGATAGTGAAATTATCAAAAAAAATAGATTGGAACTATTAAGTTTCTTCTGTAAAACCTTCGATAATTTTATAGATTTTCAATTGATCAAAGATGCCAATGAATAAGTTAATTTTTAATTTTAACTCTAAAGACGCTAAAAAAATTAAAAGTCCCAAAAATACTTTAGGTGGCAAAGGTGCCAATCTATCTGAGATGGGCAGAATGGGACTTCCAGTTCCCCCAGGATTTACTATTTCCACTAATGTATGTGATTTATTTTATAAAAATAAAAAAAAACTAAACTCTAAAATTATTAATCAAATAAAATCAGAGCTTAAAGTAATTGAAAAAGGTGTTAAAAAAAAATTTGGAGATTTAAAAAATCCTTTACTTCTTTCAGTTAGATCAGGAGCAAGAGTTTCCATGCCTGGCATGATGGATACGATACTAAATTTAGGTCTAAATGACGAAACTGTAGTTGCTCTATCAAAAAAAACATCAAACGGTAGATTTGCTAAAGATAGCTATAGACGATTTATTCAAATGTATGGAAATGTCGTTATGGGAGTTGAAGGCCATTATTTTGAAGAATTAATTGAAAATTATAAATTAACAAAAGGCGTTCTTCTAGATACAGAATTAGATGAAAGTGATTGGGATGGGTTAATTAATGATTTTAAGAAAGTTGTTAAGGAGAAAACTCAAAAAAATTTCCCACAAAATGTATACGAACAACTTTTTGGTGCAATTAGTGCTGTATTTTTATCTTGGGAAAGTAATCGAGCAAAAATTTATAGAAAATTAAACCAAATACCATCTGAATGGGGGACAGCTGTTAACGTTCAATCTATGGTCTTTGGAAATATGGGAAATGATTGCGCTACCGGAGTGGTATTTACGCGAAATCCCTCAGATGGATCTAACGACATTTACGGAGAGTACTTGATTAATGCTCAAGGTGAAGATGTTGTAGCTGGTACACGAACACCTCAATACATTACCAAAAAGGCTCGAAAAGAAGCAAATGTAAAAGATCCATCCATGGAAGAGTCGATGCCTAAAGTTTACAAGCAACTAGAGAAAATTTTAATGAAATTGGAAAATCATTATAAAGATATGCAGGATGTAGAGTTTACAGTTGAAAATAATAAACTTTGGATTTTGCAAACGAGATCAGGAAAAAGAACATCTAAATCTGCTGTTAAAATAGCTGTAGACATGGTTAAAGAGAAGTTAATTTCAAAAAAAGAGGCTATCCTTAGAATAGACCCAAGTTCTCTAGATACTTTGTTACATCCAACGCTTGATGAAAAAAGTGAGATTAATGTTATAGCAAATGGACTTCCAGCATCACCAGGTGCTGCAAGTGGAAAAGTAGTTTTTTCTTCTGAAGAAGCTGAAAGATTAAATGACATGATGCAGGACACGATATTAGTTAGAGTAGAAACTTCACCTGAAGATATTCAGGGAATGCATGCAGCCAAAGGTATATTAACTGCAAGAGGTGGAATGACAAGCCATGCTGCTGTAGTTGCTAGAGGAATGGGTAGGCCTTGCGTTTCTGGATCTAGTGAAATTGATATTAACTATGAAAGTAAAATTTTCAAAACTTCCGAGCTTGAAATTAAAGAGGGTGACATCATTACAATTGATGGATCTACTGGTAGAATAATCCTTGGAGAGGTGCCCACTGTTAAGCCTGAAATTTCAGGTGATTTTTCAAAATTAATGAGTTGGGCTGATAGTATAAGAAAACTAAAAGTTAGAACAAATTCAGAAACCCCCGCAGATACAAAAACAGCAAGAGATTTTGGTGCAGAGGGAATTGGTTTATGTAGAACAGAACATATGTTTTTTGATGAAGAAAGAATTTTATCTGTAAGAGAGATGATTTTATCAAAAACAAAAGAAGATAGAGCAAGAGCACTTACAAAATTATTACCTCACCAGAAAAAAGATTTTGTGGAAATTTTTAAAATAATGGGTGGGCTACCAGTGACTGTAAGATTATTAGATCCACCATTACATGAATTTTTACCACATTCAGAAAAAGAAATTCTAGAGGTAGCAAATGTTGTTGGAGTTGACCTTAAAGAAGTAAAATCAAGAATATCTGAATTACACGAGCAAAATCCTATGCTTGGTCATAGAGGTTGTAGATTAGGTATTTCTTATCCTGAGATTTATGAAATGCAATGTAGAGCAATTTTTGAAGCTTTAGTAGAACTAAAAAAGAATAAAATAAAATCAGCATTTCCAGAAATTATGATTCCCTTAGTTTCAACAGAAGCTGAAATAAAAATTATGAAAGATTTAGTTATAAGGGTTGCCAAAACTGTCCAAGAGGAAAATAAAGTTAAAATTGATTTTATTGTTGGCACTATGATTGAACTTCCAAGGGCAGCAATTAAAGCAAAAGATATTGCAAAACATGCAGAATTTTTTAGTTTTGGAACTAACGATTTAACCCAAACAACATTTGGAATAAGTCGAGATGATAGTGGTAAATTTTTAAACGATTACATTGATAATAAAATTTTTGATATTGATCCATTCGTGTCCATCGATGAGGGAGTTGAGGATTTAATTGAAATTGCAGTCTTAAAAGGCAAGAAACAAAATAAAAAAATTAAGTTAGGCATATGCGGTGAGCACGGAGGTGATCCTAAAAGTATAGCTTTTTGTTCTAGAGTTGGATTAAATTATGTTTCATGTTCTCCATACAGAGTTCCAATAGCAAGACTTGCAGCAGCTCAAGCAGAAATAAATAAAAATAAATAAAAAATTAAGGGGCGTTCTGTTGCCAGGTGCCCCAAACCCCGTCTACTTAATTAACCGAAGTTAATTATGCAGCAAGTGCGTAACTTTCGTTAGCAATTATAAATTAGCCCTTTACGGAGGAACAATTCCGAACGAAAGAATAGCCTTTAGACATCCGTCGATTCTGGTTCACCCCCATAAGTTGTAATGGTGGAGGTGGTGGGTACTGCCCCCACGTCCGCAATGGTTATTACGAAATTCGTTTATCGTCATAGTTGGAAAACCAACATTATTAATATAAAAGGAATTACAACAGATTCAATAACAATCATGAAATTAACTCAAGAACAATCAGAAGAGATTAAAAATCAACAAGCTCAAAGCAATCAGACTAAAAGAGTGACGTCTCCTGAACTTGAAAAAATTTTGTATGAAGCAATTCCTGCATTAGATCATGGTTTTGTTAGAGTAGTTGACTATATGGGCGATGATACTTCAATTGTTCAGTCTGCAAGGGTTTCATATGGAAAAGGTACTAAACAAGTATCGACTGATAAAGGGTTGATTAAATATTTAATGAGACACTGGCATAGTACTCCATTTGAAATGTGTGAAATCAAATATCATATCAAACTTCCAATTTTTATAGCTAGACAGTGGATAAGACATAGAACTGCAAATGTTAATGAGTACTCTGCTCGATATTCAATTTTAGATAAAGAATTTTATTTACCAACTAAAGAAAATTTAGCAGCTCAATCAAAAAGTAACAGGCAGGGCAGAGGTGAAGTTCTTGAGGGCGAACAAGCAAATGAGGTATTAGAACTTCTAAAAAATGATGCTGAGAGAACTTATGATAATTATGAAACCATGTTGAACGAAAGATATGATGGTTCAACTATTGATGAAAATAAAAAAGGATTAGCAAGAGAACTTGCAAGAATGAATTTAACATTAAATACCTATACCCAGTGGTACTGGAAAACCGATTTATTGAATCTAATGAATTTTTTGAGACTAAGAGCAGATAGTCATGCACAATATGAAATAAGAGTTTATGCGGATATAATGTTGGATACTTTGAAAAAATGGGTCCCAATTACCTATGAAGCATTTATGGATTATAGAGTTGGGGGCACTGAGGTTTCAGCTAAAGGTAAAAATATAATTCAAAAACTTATAAAAGGTGAAAATATTTCACCTGATGACTCTGGTCTTTCAAAGAGAGAGTGGAATGAATTAATGGAAGCTTTTGAGCTTAAAGATAAGTTGATTTAATTTTTTCTGCAAATTCTAAATATATTTTAGAAATTTCATGTTCTGGATTTTCTTCAACAATGGGCTTTCCATTATCTCCAGCTTTACCAACTTCGGGGTTGATAGGTATCTCACCTAAAAATTCTTTGTTGAATTCTTCAGCAGTTCTTTTAACACCACCTTCACCAAAAATTTTATATTTTTTTCCATCATCACCTTTAAAATAACTCATATTGTCTACTAGGCCTAAAATTTTAACATCTAGTTTATCAAACATTTTAATACCTCTTATGACATCCAGCAGTGCTACTTCTTGAGGAGTTGAGACAATTATAGCCCCATCTAGTTTAATTTCTTGTGAAAATGTTAATTGTGTATCTCCTGTGCCTGGAGGCATATCAATAATGATAAAATCTAAATCTTTCCAATTTACTTTTTGAGTAAACGTTTTAATGGCACTAGTAACCATGGGACCTCTCCAAATCATCGGTGTTTGTTGGTCTGCTAAAAATCCAATAGACATACATTGGATATCGTACTTCATTACAGGCTCAAGTTTTTGACCATCACTTTTCGGCTTCTCGTTAATATCAAACATCTTTGGAATAGAAGGGCCATAAATATCTGCATCAAGCAATCCAACTTTGCAGCCGATACTTTTAAGAGCCAAGGCAAGATTTGTTGCAAAAGTAGATTTACCAACACCTCCCTTTGCACTTGAGACTGCAATTGTATATTTAGTTCCAAGGATAGGGTTTTTTGTAAAGTTTTTTGGCTCTACTTTTTTTTTCATTGCGTCACTTAGTTCTGGCTTTTTTTCATGCATATTTTGATCTTAACTTGTTTTTGAGATTAAAGACACTATATACATAATGTATGTCTGACAATTTTCAACAAAGAGGAGGAAGTCCTTGGGGAACACCTCCAGGTGGAGGAAATGGCAATGGATCTGGTAGAGGACCAACGCCACCAGATGTTGATAAAATTATTAGAGAGCTTCAAGATAAAATAAAAAATTTTTTGCCAGGTGGTAAATCATCAAGTGGTAAGTCTTTAATCTTAGGATTAATAATTATTGCGTTTGTATGGTTAGCAAGTGGACTATATAGAGTTCTTCCTGATGAGCAGGGAGTTGTTTTGAGATTTGGTAAATTTGTAAAAACTACTCAACCTGGATTAAATTATCATATACCATTTCCAGTAGAGAGCGTTTTAACTCCAAAAGTTACAAAAGTTAATAGAATTGATATTGGTTTTAGATCAGAAAGAGATAGCGGTTTTTCAACTGGCGGAGCAGTTGCTGATGTACCGCAAGAAAGCTTAATGTTAACTGGAGATGAAAATATAGTGAATATTGATTTTTCAGTATTTTGGGTGATTAAAGATGCTGGAAACTTTTTATTTAAAATCCAAGATCCCGAGGGAACAGTTAAAGCTGCTGCTGAAACTGCAATGAGAGAAGTGATTGCAAAAAGTGATATTCAACCAATTTTAACTGAAGGAAGATCTAATATTGAAATTGAAACACAAGAGATTATTCAAACAATTTTAGATGATTATGAAAGTGGTATTCAAATAACTCAAGTGCAAACTCAAAAAGCCGATCCGCCTGATCAAGTAATTAATGCTTTTAGAGATGTACAGGCTGCAAGAGCAGACATGGAAAGAGCTAAAAACGAAGCAGAGGCTTATGCTAATGACGTTATCCCAAGAGCAAGAGGGGAAGCTCAAAAAATATTACAAGCTGCAGAGGCTTATAAAAAAGAAGTTGTGGCTAAATCTGAGGGTGAAGCAAGTAGATTTCTTGCAATTTATAATGAATATAAAAATGCAAAAGCTGTAACTCAAGAGAGAATGTATTTAGAAACGATGGAAAAGGTATTGGCTGATATAGACAAAGTTATTATCGAAAATAATGGAGGCTCAGGTGTTGTGCCATATCTACCTCTTCCTGAATTAAAAAAGAGAGCAACTAATTAAATGAAAGCTGGAAAAATATTACTAGGATTGATTGTTGCAATTGGAGCTCTAGCTTTTTTATCTGTGATAATAGTTAAAGAAGTTAACCAAGCAATCATATTACAATTTGGTGATCCAAAAAGAATTATAACCCAACCTGGATTAAATTTTAAAATTCCTTTTATTCAAAATGTTGTTTATCTCGATAAAAGAATTTTAAATTTAGATACACCACCCGAAGAAGTTATTGCATCAGATCAAAAACGTTTGATAGTAGATGCTTTTGCAAGATTTCAAATTGTTGATCCTTTAAAATTTTATATTTCAGTTGGTGATGAAAGAGTTGCAAGATCAAGATTATCAACAATTATTAACTCAAGAGTTAGAAATGTTTTAGGTCAGGAGGAACTTCAAACCTTATTGTCTAAAGATAGATCAAAACAAATGGAGTTAATTAAAGAGGGTGTAAATAACGAAGCAAAAAACTTTGGGATAAATATTGTTGATGTTCGAATTAAAAGAGCTGACCTTCCTCAGGCTAACAGCGAAGCTATTTATAGAAGAATGCAGACTGAAAGGGAGAGAGAAGCAAAAGAGTTTAGAGCACAAGGTGCAGAAATGGCTGTAACCATAACTTCTACAGCTGATAAAGAAGTTTCAGTAATACTAGCGAACGCAAATAAAGACTCAGAGATTATGAAAGGAGAAGGTGATGGTCAAAGAAATAAAATTTTTGCTGACGCCTTTGGTCAAGATCCTGAATTTTTTGCATTCTATAGAGCAATGCAAGCTTACGAGACAGCACTAATTGGTGGTGGTGATACATCGTTAATCTTATCTCCAGACTCTGAGTTCTTTAAATTTTTTGGAAATATTAAGCCAAATATAAATAAATAAATAATGAGAGAGCTATTTATAGCTTTTGGTTTATTCTTGTTTATCGAAGGAATTTTATACGCCTTATTTCCATCAAAAATGAAAAGTATGTTAAGCAAACTTGAATTGTTAAAAGTCAACCAATTGAGAACTGGTGGATTAATCTTTGCAATTTTAGGATTTATAATTATTTACTATTTGAAGGCCAACACATGAAAAAATTCAAAATATATTTATTTTCACTATTAATATTAATCAGTTTTAACACTAAATCTTTTTCAAAAGGTGTCCCAGAGTCTTTTGCTGACTTAGCTGAAAAATTAATGCCTTCAGTTGTAAATATTTCAACAACGCAAACCGTTGTAACCAATACTAATCCGTTTCCATTTCAATTTCCTCCCGGATCACCCTTTGAAGATATGTTTAAAGAGTTTGGAGCCCCTCAAGAGAGAAAATCTTCAGCTCTTGGATCTGGTTTTATAATTGATGAAAAAGGAATTGTTGTAACAAACAACCATGTTATTCAAGATGCAGAGGATATTATTGTAAGAGTAAATGGTGATAAAGAATTTAAAGCAACAGTTATTGGTGCAGATCCATTATCTGATATAGCTGTTTTACAATTAGAAACTAAGGAAAAATTTATTCCAGTTTCATTTGGAGACTCAGATAAGGCAAGAATTGGGGATTGGGTCATTGCAATTGGAAATCCGTTTGGCCTTGGTGGGACTGTAACTTCAGGAATTATATCTGCAAGAAACAGATCAATTGGACTTTCAAGGTACGAAGATTATATCCAAACTGATGCATCAATAAATTCAGGAAACTCAGGTGGTCCACTATTTGATATGGATGGAAATGTTATTGGAATTAATACTGCAATTTTAGGAAGAAATGGATCTATTGGAATTGGTTTTTCAATACCTTCGAATAGTGCTCAGATTGTTATAGATCAGTTACTTGAATTTGGAGAAACTAAAAGAGGCTGGTTAGGTGTAAGAATTCAAGATGTTACTAAAGAAATTGCAGAAGTTGAAAATTTAGATGAACCTCGAGGAGCTTTAGTTGCAAGTGTGGCTGATGGAAGTCCATCTGACAAAGCGGGAATTAAAGCTGGAGATATAATTTTAGAATTTAATGGTGAAAAAATTAAAGAGATGAAAGAACTTCCCATTATAGTTGCTCGAACTGAAGTTGGAAAAAAAGTAGATGTTAAAGTTTGGAGAAACAAAAGAGAGATAACAAAAAAAGTAACTTTAGGTAGACTGGAAACATCAGAAGATTTTAAAGTTACAGAAAAATCAGCGCCTACCGAAAATAGAATTGATGATTTGAAAATTACAGTAAGAGAACTTAATAATGATGATATTAAACAAAGAAATTTTCCTAATCAAACTAAGGGATTAGTGATTACTAAAATAGAAAATGATAGCCCGCTAATAGAATCTATTGAAGTTAACAGTGTAATTATTGAAGCTCAAAAGAAAAAAGTTGATAGCGCAAATGAATTAAAGGAAATTGTAACAGAAGTTTTAAATACTAATCAAAAAACAATTTTGCTAGTAATTTATAACAGTCAAAATCAAAGAAGATATATAGGCGTTAAATTGAAATAAATAATGGATTTAAAATCCAAAATCATTTTAATTTATGGTCCAACCGCTTCAGGAAAATCTAGTTTTGCAATTAATTTGGCAAAAAAAATTAAAGGTGAAATAGTTAATGCAGATAGTATGCAGATCTATAATGATTTAAAAATTTTAACCGCTAGACCAACAAAAAAAGATTTTAAACAAATTAAACATCATCTTTATGGTATTCAGAGTGGAAAAAAAAGTTTTTCAACTGGTGATTGGCTAAAGTTAGCAACTAAAAAAATACAAGAAATTAAAAATAAAAAAAAAGTTCCAATTTTAGTCGGAGGAACTGGTTTATATTTTAAAGCACTAGTAGATGGTTTAGTAGAAATTCCAAATTTACCATTAACTTTTAGAAACAAGATTAGAAATTTACAAAAAAAAATTGGTCAAAAAAAATTCTATAATAAGCTTTTAAAAATTGATCCTTTATTGATTGGCAAGATAAATCCTACAGATGTTCAAAGATCAATTAGAGCTTATGAAGTAAAATTATTTACAAAAAAATCAATTACAGAGTGGTTTGAGGGAACAAAATCTCAATTCAAAAAAAAAGAGTTTTACAAAGTAATTCTAGATTTTCCTAGAGTAGATTTAATTGACAGAATAAATAAAAGAGCAATTCAAATGTTTAAAATGGGTGCTGATTTAGAGGTTAAAAAATTTTTAAAACTTAAAATTGATAAAAGTAAAAGTATTTCAAAAGCCATTGGAGTATCAGAAATCAATGAATATTTAAAAAAAAATATTGATGAGGCAGAAGCAATTGAAAAAATATCAATAAAGACAAGACAATATGCAAAAAGACAGATGACTTGGGCAAGAGGCCACATGTCAAATTGGAAAAAATTAAACCCAAATAGATTAAATAATTTTTTAAAAAAAATTTAATTATTCCTCAGTATAGCTTGACCAATTAGTACAACTTCAGCTAGATTGCCCAAATGTCTAAATTATATTCAGGAGCTGAAATTGTTTTTAAATGTCTTGAGGATCAAGACGTTGAATTTATTTTTGGATATCCTGGAGGAGCAGTATTGCCTATATATGATGAATTAAAAAATCATCCGTCAATAAAACATATTTTAGTAAGACATGAGCAGGGAGCTGGTCATGCAGCCGAAGGATATGCAAGGTCATCTGGAAAACCTGGTGTAGTCCTTGTAACTTCAGGACCAGGTGCAACCAATGTAGTTACAGCATTAACAGATGCCTATATGGATTCTGTTCCATTGGTTTGTATTTCGGGGCAGGTTCCAACTCACTTAATTGGTACCGATGCATTTCAAGAATGTGACACGACAGGAATTACAAGACCATGCACTAAACACAATTGGCTGGTCAAAGATATTAAAGATCTTCCAAAAATCCTACATGAAGCATTTCATGTTGCCACAACTGGTAGGCCAGGGCCAGTATTAATTGATATTCCAAAAGATATTCAATTTGCAAAAACTAATTATTCAAAACCTAAAATAGAAAAAAAATTAAATGGAAAATCCCACAATAAGTTTTCGCAGACTGATATCGAAAAGTTCATTGATCTTATTTTAAAAGCAAAAAAACCAGTAATCTATTCTGGTGGTGGAGTAATAAACTCTGGTCCAAAAGCAAGTGAGGCCCTAAGAGAATTTGCAAGGCTTACAGGGTTTCCAATTACATCAACCCTACAAGGTCTAGGTGCTTTTCCTGGTGACGATGATCAATTTTTAGGAATGCTTGGAATGCACGGTACTTATGAAGCAAATAATGCAATGCATGATTGTGATTTATTAATAAATATTGGTGCAAGATTTGATGATCGTATAACTGGTAAAATTGATGAGTTCTCTCCATATTCAAAAAAAGTTCACATAGATATTGATCCATCGTCAATTAATAAAATTATAAAAGTTGATTTAGCGATTGTTGGAGATGTAAATAATGTTATTCAAGCTTCAATTAAAGCAATCAATAAAAAAGATAAAAATTTAAAAAATTCTAATAAAGAAAAAATTTCTAAATGGTGGCAGCAAATTCAAAAATGGAGAGAAAAAAATTCTTTAGGGTTTATAAATAGCAATGAAACCATTAAGCCTCAACATGCTGTACAAAGACTTTATGAGTTAACAAAAAATCAAGATACTTTTATAACTACTGAAGTTGGTCAACATCAGATGTGGGCAGCCCAACATTATAAATTTGATAAACCCAATAGATGGATGACCTCTGGAGGTTTGGGAACTATGGGTTATGGTTTACCAGCAGCTGTTGGAGTTCAAATTGCACACCCTGATAAATTAGTTATTGATATTGCAGGTGAAGCATCAGTATTGATGACAATGCAAGAAATGTCTACGGCAGTTCAATATAATTTGCCTATTAAAATATTCATTTTGAACAACCAATATATGGGCATGGTGAGACAATGGCAGGAACTTTTACATGAAAAAAATTACTCAGAAAGTTACTCCGAGGCTTTGCCAGATTTTAAAAAAATGGCAGAAGCATATGGTTGCAAAGGAATAAGAGTGAGTGATCATGGTGAATTAGACACAAAAATTCAAGAAATGATTGATCATAAAGGTCCGGTTATATTCGATTGTCACGTAGACCCAGGAGAAAATTGCTTTCCAATGATACCATCAGGAAAACCACACAACCAAATGATTTTAGGTCCTAATGATCAGGAAGAAAACAAAATAACTGGCAAGGGGAAATCTTTAGTATAATGGCAAAGTCCAAATCAGCCTATAGCGTATCAACTAAAAAAGAAAAATCAGATACTCATATTTTTGTTTTATGGGTAGCTAATGAAGCTGGAGTGTTGGCAAGAGTTGTAGGATTATTTTCAGGCAGAGGATACAACATTGAATCGTTAGCTGTTGCAGAAATTGATGCTAAAAAAAACATATCAAGAATTACAATTGTAACTACTGGTACACCACAAGTAATAGAACAAATAAAGTTACAATTAAGAAAATTAGTTCCGGTGCATAAAGTTGCAAATTTTAAAAGAGAGGATAAACAGGTTATTTTTAAAGAGATGGCACTTTTAAAAATTGTTGGAGCAAAAAGTAAAATAGATAAATGTTTAAAAGCTTGTAAAAACTATAATCCAGTAATAATAGATAAAACAAAAAAATCAGTAGTGCTTCAAATTACTGCATTAAGAAGAGAAATTGACAAAATGAATTCAAAATTAAAACCTCTAGGTCTAATTAGCACTTCTAGGACAGGGGCGATCGCAATGACAAGAGGTGCAGAAGTTTTTAACTAATTAAAAAAGGAGAAAAAAATGAAAATGTTTTATGAAAAAGATGCTGATGTAAATCTGATAAAAGAAAAAAAAGTAGCAATATTTGGCTATGGAAGTCAAGGACATGCTCATGCATTAAACTTAAAAGACAGTGGTGTTAAAGATGTTGTGGTTGCTTTAAGAGATGGTTCTGCAAGTAAAGCCAAAGCAGAGTCTAAAGGATTGAAAGTTATGAATTTATCAGATGCAGCTGAGTGGGCCGATGTTTGTATGATTTAACTCCAGATGAATTACAAGCTACGATATACAAAAATCATATTGAGCAAAGAATTAAAGAAGGAACAAGTTTAGCTTTTGCTCATGGATTGAATATTCATTATGATCTGATTAAAGCAAGAAAAGATCTAGATGTGTTTATGGTTGCCCCAAAAGGTCCTGGACATCTGGTGAGAAGTGAATTTGAAAAAGGTGGTGGAGTTCCTTGCTTAATGGCTGTTCACCAAGATGGAACTGGTAAAGCAAGAGACTTAGCTTTATCTTACGCATCAGCAATCGGTGGTGGCAGATCAGGTATTATCGAAACAACATTTAAAGATGAATGTGAAACTGATTTATTTGGAGAACAAACAGTTCTTTGTGGAGGATTAGTTGAGTTAATTAAAAATGGTTATGAAACTTTGGTTGAAGCCGGTTATGAACCTGAAATGGCATATTTTGAGTGTCTCCATGAAGTAAAATTAATTGTGGATTTAATTTATGAAGGTGGAATAGCTAACAT
>Ga0208785_1000927_pt1 | contig 12922 bp, 11 predicted proteins | sample DEB08_DNA_2_FD_185499 | JGI IMG/M metagenome (GOLD analysis project Ga0208785, IMG submission 185499) | Aqueous microbial communities from the Delaware River and Bay under freshwater to marine salinity gradient to study organic matter... | ecosystem: Environmental > Aquatic > Marine > Coastal ...
AGGTAAAATTTATTTAGCTAAAGACTCAACACTTGATGAAAAAAATTTTAAATTAATGTACCCAGAATTTGCTGAATGGGAGAAAGTAGTTAAGTTTGCAGATCCGAAAAATTTATATCAATCTAATCTATCTAAAAGGCTAGGGTTAAAAAAATGGTAGTAAAAAACTTTATATTGATTGGTGCAAATTCAGAGTTTGCGGCTGCATTTGCTGATAAATTAATTAAAAATAATCATAAAGTTTATGGAGTATCCAGAGAATTCATTCCTTATTTAAACCAAAATGAGCAAATTCAATTAAAAAATTATAATGAGAAATCCACTGAGTTATTGTATTTTGTTGAAACGATTGATAGTCCACATATTGTCTTTTTTAATGGTTTTCTTGCCGAAAATAGGCCAACCTACTCTCCAACTTATAAAGAAATCGAGGAAACAATATATGCAAATTATTTAACACCATTGCATCTTTTTGATCAAATGTGTAAAAATACAAACATTAAAAAATTTATTTTTATTTCCTCGATGGCTGCAGTGAAACCTAGAAATAAAAACTATATATATGGTCTTAGTAAAAAAACCTTAGAGGAATCTATAAGAAAGAGTGGTAATTTAAACTACTTAATTGTTAGGTTTGGACAAATTAAAACAAAGATGTCTCAAAATCATAATGAACCGCCATTCACACTAACAAAAGATAAAGCATCTTTAAAATTACTTAAGTTAATTGATAAAAAAGGTTTACACTATCCGTCCTATTCTCTTTTTTTAATGTCTTTTTTAATAAAGATACTCCCTATAAAATTAATTGATAAGATAGAGAAATAATTTTGAGTAAAGTACTTATGAACTTCAAAAACAACACCGTTGTTGATTTTCTAATTGCAATTTTTTTATCTCATATCTATTACAGAATTACTTTTATTGAAAATCTGGGTGGAGAGTTTTCATTAGTAAATCAGATAAAAAATTCTAATGTAACTTCACAAAACTTTTTTGTTGAATCACCTACATTTACTTTATTGGCTTTAGGTTTAGGCATTGATAATCTTGATATTTATAAATTATTAATCTATTTAATTACTTTGGGTTCACTTTTTCTGATAGTGTTAAATGTTCAATATTTAGAAAGCTATTCCACATTATTTATCTTAAGTGGATGGTTAATTACAAGCTCATGGTTTTTAGGCTATGTCGATATTGTATCTGTACTACTAATGGTTCTAATCTCAAAAAATATTGCTCAAGACAATATTTCTGCTTCAAGAACTGGTGTATATTTTTTACTTCTGTGTTTGAACCACAATGCTATCTCTATTGGAGTTTCAATAATTTATTTAATTTTTACTAAAAAACGCATGATCTTAAAAGTTGGCCTAGTGATATTAGCTTCTCAGCTAATTGGAAATGTTCTAATTCAATATTATCTAAATAAGATTAATTTTGCAGGGAGGGGTAGATTGCGTTTTATATTTAATGATAATGTTATTGAAAATGCTACGAGCTTTGTTGGTAGTAACATTTTAATAGTACTGTGGTCAGGTTTTTTTGGCACTTTAGTCATTATGGTTTTGATATCTAATGTTCTTGCCTGGAGTGAAGTAAAAATAATAATAATCACACTATTGATTGCTTTATTCTTTACTTCAATTGCACTTGACACAAGTAGGGTGTTTAGCTTATTAGTTGTGCCAATATCATTGCACGTTTTAAATCTATATAAAAAAGAAGTAAGTTTTAAAAACAAGTTAGCTATAACTTACACTATTACAATATCATTAATAATTATCATTGGAGTTAATTATTTTCATGGTTCGAAAATAACATCCTCACCAATGAATGAATTTGAAACTTTTTATGACTATGTTCCAAGAATTATTAATTCAGTTATGAGTAATATTTGGAAATAATTTATCTTTAGAAAATGAAATTAGTAAGAATTTATACAAATAGTAAATACGATATCAAGGCTGGTACGATTCTTTTGAATCGCATGAAAAAAAAGTTACTCAAGCTAAAAGTTTTATCAGCTAACTTTGAATAAACTAAGTTAGAAATTACAAAGCCTGATATTACAAAAAATATATCAACACCTAGATAACCAAATTTAAATATATTTTTATCTAAATGGAATAGAAATACAGAAATTACTGCAATTACTCTTAAAATTTGAATATCATTTCTGAAACTAATACGTTCAATCATTTGAATATCATAATATAAAAATAATTGTGAGGACTCTTTTTATAATATTATTTTATTTCAAACTTGGGGGACTTGTATGGGTAAGGACTATTTATATTGAAATTTTCTGAAAAACCCTTGTTGGCGCTACAGGATTTGAACCTGTGACTTCTTCCTTGTAAGGGAAGAACGATTAAATACTAGGTAGTATCAGAGAGTTTTAAAATCCTACGATACTCGTTATTACTTGTCTTTAAAAGTTATCAGATAGTATCACAGGTGGTCTTTCGTTTGAAATAAAAAGCGGGTCTAAAGCGGGTCTTGAGTTCATATATGACCCCACGATGTCAATCTGACCCCCCACTATATTAATTATGTAAGCCCCAAAAGAATTGCTGGTAAATCTGTACCACCTTTTGCATATATTAATTTGCGGGTCTTGTGTTTATAACGATAGACATTTCTGAATGTAAGGAAACTAGTCACAGAACCAAAGCATATGTCAATTCTGCCCCTTGTTATATATCTTGTAAGGGATTCGTAATTTAAAGCATCAAAATAAAGATGTTGGGTTATTTAATTAATTTAAAAAAGAAATTATAGGGAAATGACTCATCATTGCCGATAAATTGTGAATGAATACAATAAATATAATAGATAATACAGAAAATCCAACTTTTGCATTTGTTATTTTTATTTTTTCAATTAACAAGGCACTACACAAACCTAGTAAGTGAAATAAGTGAATAATATAAGTTGCTTTAATTGTATCTCCTGAAGGATTTGGAAAACTAATCAGAAACCACATATATCCAAAAAATGATACAAGAATTGCAAATACAAGGTAGATATTTAGTGAGTCTAAATTATTTCTACTAAATTTCTTTATTGATTTGAAACTTTGCTTAAAACCATAAAGCAAGAAGAATGTAGGTATTAAAGATATAATATTTACTCTTGCTAAATAATCACCAATGTTTGCTTGATTTCTACCAGTCAACAATGATCTACTGGTAAATGAAAAATAGCCCCAATAGTCGCCCCAAAGATCGCTATACAGAATTGGTAAAAACTGGTTTTTAAAATACGGTCTTATAGGCTTTGTAAAAACCATTGATGATTCATTAAAAAATGGGATATAGAAATCTAATGGTTGATTTGAAAAACTAAACTTTGTTGGATCTTGATTAAATGTAGTAAATGATTCGTACTCAATAAACAAACCTATGTAAAACCAGCCTGATGTGAGAAAGCCTATAAAAAATGAAAATGTCATAAATTTTATATATTTTTCTTTATAAATTTTTTCTACAAAGAAATAAAAAATAAAATATGATGGAAAAAGAAGGAATGCCCACTGCCTACTCAAAGCCAACAAACCAATTGTCACTCCAAAAATAAAAATATCTTGTTTTTGATAATTAAATGATTTTTTTACTAACAACAAAAATCTATAGATTAAAAAAGCATTTAAAAAAAGAATATACATTTCTCCTCTTATCATTGAGATAGCTTTGTAGTTTGTTGAGAATATGCCAATTGTGAGAAGTATTGTCAAGCTAAATGAAGTATTTTTATTAAAAATAATTTTTATTATCTTCATATAAATAACCAAAGAAATTAAAAAAAGTAAACTTAAAAATAAAATATTTATAAATCCATAGATATCCTGACAAGTTTCGAGTTTATTTAAAGACGATATTGAATAGTTACAAATTTCGTTTAAAAATGCAGGCAGTACATATGGAAGGGGTGGGCTGAAAAATTCATAAGTAAAATTAGCTGCTGGTTGATTAGTTTTACCTGGAATAAATATATTTAGAAAATTTTGTACATACGCATGGTGAGCTTCACCATCGTATCCTTGAATTGGATCATAATGAAATAAGTTATAGGCTAAAACATAAATAATTAATGAAAAAATTATGTAAGTGTATAAGGATTCAATTTTTTGTAATAATGCACTAGTTTTCATTTTTTATAATCTTAAATCAAAAATTTAATCTGTATCTCAAATCTAAAAAAAATTTTTAATTGATTTATTATATACACATGTACTCACTTACAGTAATTATTCCTTTTTATAACGAACAGGATTTTCTTGAAGAGTCATTTAAAAGACTTTATCTTTCGAATGTAGCAGATCAAATATATTTGGTAGACGATGCGTCTACAGATAGTTCTAAGGAAATTGCACTTAAGATTGAAAAATCTTATGAAAATGTTAAATATTTTTCAAATAAATCAAATAAGGGCAAGGGCTCTGCTTTAACTTTAGTTAAGAATCATATAAAAACGTCTCATATAGTTATTCACGATGCTGATTTAGAATATGATCCGTATGACTTGATTGAACTAAAGAAAATATCAATTATTAACGAAAATTCCTTAATTCTCGGCTCAAGGTTTATAGGAAATTTAGAGAGAAATAATCTTTATAAAAGTACTTTTTTTGCAAATAAATTTTTGTCAAGACTTTTTTCAATAGTGTATTTCTATAAAATTACTGATATTGCGACATGCTATAAAATGTTTCCAACCGAATTTTTTAAAAACGTGAATTTTAAAGAAAAAGGTTTCTCTATTGAAATTGAGATACTTGCAAAGTATTTAAAATATAATAAATCAGTTTTTGAATCATCAATTAACTATTCAGGACGCAGTTACAACGAAGGAAAAAAAATTCATATTAAGGATGGATTTTTTTACATTATAAATATTTTTAAATATAGATTTTAAAACCCTTGTGGGCGCTACAGGATTTGAACCTGTGACTTCTTCCTTGTAAGGGAAGCGCTCTGCCGGACTGAGCTAAGCGCCCTAATTGTATAAATTCTAACTAATTTTAATTTCTAAAGATAAATTATTTCCAAATATTACTCATAACCGAATTAGTAATTTGTAAATATCAAGATTATCAATGCCTAAACCTAAAGCCAATAAAGTAAATGTAGGTGATTCAACAAAAAAGTTTTGTGTAATCACATAAAAAATCATATATTTCTTGTATATTTTTATATATTGATTCATGGTCATCTTTAGTTGGAATAATTAATGTAAGATTTTCTAACATTTAACTTAAACTTACTTTAATAATTTTTAACCTCAATCTCAGCCATAATTAAAAATCCAAATTTATTATTAAATACTTTTTCAATAAATTTTTCTAATTTTATTGCGAAACGTGTACTAAATGGAGTGAATAACACACCTACATTTAGAATTTTTTTTACAGATACAACTTTATAAATATCTTCTTTAAACAATTCTTTTATACTGTTTTTGTTAAATCTACTTTTCATTACTTCTTTGTAGTTTATAATTTTAAAAACTGTTGACAAATAATAAATAATTTGAAAAAATCCACCGAAGTTAGGTGTTGTGATAATAAGTTTACAATTATCATCAAAGCAGTCATTTAATTCAATCAAAAGTTGTTTTATTTCTTCAATACTTAAAATCTCAAATAAAGCGTTTATTGTAACTACATTAAATTTGTTTTGTATATAGATATCTTCATAGTTGCTAGAAAATTTTTTATTTTCAGATTTATATTTTGAATTTGCATACTTTATTTGACTAATTGAAGGATCATAACCAAAGCTTGAACTTTCAGAAAAAAGTCCGATTAATGTTCCTGGTCCACAGGCATAATCTAAATGATTATTTTTGCTATTTAAAAATTTTTGCTGCTTTAAGAAAGTTAAATAGTGCCAAACGGATTTAATACTTTTGTCTAATTTTCCTTTATGAAAACTAATATCATAGTGTCCGGATTGAAGATTGTTCCAAAACTTTTCATTGAAAGTACTCATTTTGAATTACTATTTATTATTAAAGTAAACCGGTTGCTCTTTTTATCTAAAATTTCTTCTTTTTGTTGGAGTGGTTTTTGCATACTAATTAATCCCAAAGTTATTACAAATCTAATTTTATCAATTGTATTTACTTTAGTAATTTTTTTAATTTTCCATATAATGTAGATTTACAATAATATCCAACTTCAATTATTTCTTTATTAAATATATAGCTGGATAAATTTAGATAAGTATATTAAATACAAGATACTTAAATTGCCCACCCACTCAAAATTTAATAATCAAGATGTTAAATTTTAAGAAAAACTATCAATGACTCTTAAACAATAGTTTGTAAGATTTTATTGATTTTAAATAGAGTAGTGTCAAAAAAGAAAAAGTAGTCATTTGAGCAAAAACATTTAACACATCCAAGACAGCGTTCCCTATATAGTAGTTTGTACCTGAAGAAATTATTAAAAATAAAAACACAAAATTAAGAAAATAAATATTTAAATTAAGAATTAAATTTAAAACTATAACCAAAAATATCAACCGGTAATCAAAGTTTTCAAAAAGCAATAGAAGTAATATAACAGGTATAAATATTATTTGTTCACTAAATTTTGGAGATACAAAGTATTTTTGGATACTTTTTGAATAAATTGAATTATAAAGTATAGACATTATCGCTAAAGATACAAATATTATTAGAAGTATGTCTCTTGAAACAAAGTTTGTAATACTTGATATATAATTTGAAGTTGATAACATGCCAAAAGTTATAGAAGGGTTTCGTAAGTATAAGTTGTATTGATTTTGGGTGTCGGTTGCAGTTCGTAAATTTTCATAAACATTCAAAGTACTATCTATTAAAAATACTGATGCGAGAATACTGAATACTAAGTAATTGATAATTTTTTTTGTATCTTTATTGAGACTTGAAATTAATAAATGAGAGAAATGTAATGGAAATGTAAAAATTTTCAAAAAAGTTGTAAAAATGACTATAAAAGACTTAATTAATATATTTAATTTTGAATTTACAACATAAAACATTAGGAGAAAAATTAATAAGTCTATATTCATTCTTTCTACTAAAAAATTAAAAGGCGGACTTATGAAAATTAGGAATAAATAAAAGTTATGCTCTCTAGAGTCATTAAGAATTTTTTTATAAACTAAAATTAAAGAGGCTATCAAAATAATACTAATAATTAAAGTAGAAACCCAAATACTATCAATAAATATAAACGACGCTTGATCAATTAATGGATAGCCCGTTATAAATGGACATGTGTCTAAAGTATTTGAATATTTAAATTCTTGAAGTACTGTATGTGTATCTAAATAATTACAATTAAATGTGTTTAAGATTAACTGCATATCTCCAAATATTTTGTAAGATTTCATCACATCCTGGGATAAAGTCCTCCAGTAATTGATAAAAACATTATTAAAACTTAATAAAATCCTTAAAAGAAAAAATAAAACTGGTGTAAAAAATATTAAATTTTGATACTTTTCAATATTTGAAGTTTTTGTTAGATCATTTGTCATATAAAAAATTAAAAAATAAAGTAATAAAAAATTTGAAAATAATTGATAATTCGAAAATAGTAAAAGAACAAGAATTATAGTTGCGTAATCAAATATCTTTAGTTCTTCATTTTTATTATCTATTAGTATGAATAAAAAAATACTAATTAGGTAAATAAATATATACTTCATATACAAACCTGATAGTATGCTTGGTTTGTAAAACAACAATATATTAAATAAATTAAATATCGACAAAAATATAAAATATAAACCCAGTCTTCTTTTTTGTATAAAATATAAAAATATAAAAACTGTGGCTAAATAATTAAAAAGTTCATAAAAGTTATTACTACTGTAAAAATATATATTATTTTCTTGATTTTCAATAGTAAGCTGTTTTATTTTTCCGAGGCATAATAAATTTTCATATTGTGGAAAAATACTTATTTCTTCATTTAAGTAATTTAATTTATCTGAATCAATATTTTTAAAACTTTCAACCTGAGAAACTCGAAGAGGACACGAAGCTTCTAGCTCAATAACATTTTGATTAATACTTTGAGTAAACAATAAAATTTGTATCAGAAATATTAAAATTAATGGAAATAAAATTAATTTTCTAAATTTTAAAATACTTTTTATGTAGAACATAAATTAAATAATTTATTTATCAACTTTTGTAACCCTTAACCTTCCGACTTTATAATGATTTAAAATTTTATCTTTTAGCTGAGGCTCGGGCTCAAATAAGTTGGTTACAATAAAGTCTGGCTCAATATTTTGGTTATACATATTCATTAAATTGTATCTTATTAATAATTCGTAATCTAAAACCCTGCCCTCAGTGTATGGGCTTGGGTTATAGTATCTGGAAAACTCGTTAGTAAGTTCATCAAACCAAGTCATTTCAGACACAAAAATATTATACTCGATTGAAGGTGAGTTGGAATTATTATCACCTATCCACTCATTTGCAATAAAATCAACTACATCTATTTTGTCTTTCAATGGTGCCTCTATAGAGGTTTTTATATTACTATCAAAACTTTTATTATCTTTAATAATTTGAATTCCTAAAATAAGGTTTAATACAAAAAAAATAGTGAATAATGAACGATTCAAAAGTAATATATTTTTGCTCTTTTCAGTATTATTAAAACTAAACGGTAATAAATACCAAATTAAAATAAAAAATAAATAGTACTGGTTTAAGTTATTAGACTTTTCCTGAATAATTAAAAAATCTGGTCCTCCATAAATAGGGCTCATTACTAATGAAAAAGATATAAAAAAAACTAATAAATTTGTTTTTTTGTTATTAGATTGGTTATTACTTTTTTCACCGTTTCTTAAAGCTGTAGTCAAGCAATAGAAAAATAAAGTTGTAGTGAATAGGGGCAAAATCTTATGAAACTGAAAAAATATCTCTAAAAGTTGCTCCGTTGAACTATTTAAAATTACAGAGTCCGTTTGAAAAATTACAAATTTTTCTTTTTTGTTCCAAGTATTTATAAGGCCATCTGGAAGTTTCAATAAATTATTTAATAAATACTTTGCTCTGTCAATGATTGATAGAGAATTCAAAGATCCAAGTCGATTTAATGAAATAGTATTAAAAAATTTTTGAAAAGTAAAAATCCAATAGATAATGGCTACAAAAAGTGTATAAAAACTTAGTGGAAGAAAGTTTATATTTGTTTGCTTATGAGTTTTATAGATTAAATACAAAAAGATAATTCCAAAAGCTAATGTATTAGTTAGTCCGCCTAAGTATATGAATACAGGCAGCGGGATTAAAAAAATTAAAATATACAAGTTTATTACTTTATTACTGTTTATATATCTAAAAACAAATGTCATAATCATAAGGTTTATTGTTAGTAGAATCCATTGATTCCAAAATTCAATAGCTGTAGAAGAGATCAAGATTGAACTACCACCGATTAAAAAAATTAAATAAAAATCAGAGTTTTTATGAATAAAATAGCTTAATAGGAATAAATACAAAACATACAAATTTAATAGTGTTAAAAATAAAGATATATTTACCGCAGAACCAAATATCGATAAAAACTTACCAACAATCATCATTCCGTTTGGGTTAGGAATAAGTTGTGAGCTAATAAGTCCAATGTTTAATTTAGATATAGGTTTGACATAGCCTAACCATAAGTTCGTAGCCTCATCTACTCCCCAATAGGCTAGTTCAATCCAATAAAACCTATAAATTGCAAGCAAAACTATGAAAAAAACCAAACTTAAGTTTGCAGGCATATTTTTTTTCAATATAGAAACCATTTTATAATAAATTATATAGGCGTTAATTAAATTAAAATATTAATGATTTTATATTTTTAAGGTATCTAAAAATAAAAATTGCGTAAATATATTTAGAACCTACAGAAAATTTAATTTTTTCTTGATCTTAGTTGCAGCCCTCAAAATAAATTTAAAAAAATAATTAATAATAAGCTATTTTAATTATTATTTATATACGCTACTTTAAATAGACCTTTTTCGATAAATTCTATTTCAACTTTTGATGCTGTGCATTCTATATTTGACCAACATTTATCTTTATCAAGTGGGCCGACCCAATTCTCAGAATATCTGTCAAAACCTATTACAGTATTTATTTCATAATCATCTCTTGGATCAAATAAACGAAACTCATTGTTGTCTACAAATGCAGAATATGATGCGAATCTTACAAGTAAAAATACAGATAAAAATACAATTAAATATTTCATTGATTCTGAAATTTTAAATTTAATTTCAGTTGAATAAATTCCAAGAAATCCAACAGTGGAAAGACATATACCAATCGCATATCTAGGAATGGGGCCAAAAAATAATAAATAAATATAACTTAATAATATAAAAGATATTGCAATTAAGTTAAAAGTGAATAAATTCTTATCTTTTTTAAATAGGGTAAATTTTGCCAAGATAAGTCCAGTAAATGAAAATATAAAATTTGTGAAAACTTGATTTCTATATTCAAATGATCCATCAGTCTTAGCCCATTCAATAAACGAAATGGAATTATTGAATGAACGACTTGCTTCTTTTGTAATAGCTTCAAAACTTATAGTTGAATTTTTAATATACCAATCAAAGCCTTCATAGCATGTTATGTTTACAGGATAAATTAAACAACCTGTTGTATAAAAACTTTTAATAAGCCATAAAACTCCTAATACGATGGTAGGAAAGGTGAGTTTGAATATTTCTAATATAGAATTTCTTCTTTCTTGAATTAAAATAAATAATAAGATAATAAATAGATAATAAATTAACACACCAGAAACCTTTATCTGATACACAAACAACAATATGAATGAAATTAATTGTAACTCTGAGTTTTTAATATCTTTTTCTTTTATTTTCAAGATCATTACTATTGCTAAATAAAAGAAAAGAATGCCTACAGTTACATCTTGTTTTGTTACACCTTGAATATAAAGAAAACCATTCCTACCTCCACCTTTTCCAAAATTATCTAATATTGAAAAAATTAAAATAAATAATGATGTATTAAATAAATATTTATTTTTTAAAATAATCAAGTTAGAGGAAATAAATAAATAAAAAAAGTGTATAAAGTACAAATTTAAAAAGTGAAGTAAAACAAAAGATTTGTCAAACCATAAAACTGCTGAAATATATTCATAAATTGATGACATACCTAGTGGCCAAAAGATATTGACCATTCCTACAATTAAATTTGAACTTCTTAACCAGTTTTGATGCAATAAGTGATAATATCCTGCATCATAATTAAAGTTGATGTCAAATGTAGATATAACTAAAATCGATGGAATGATTAAATAACAAAAAATATTATAAATATTTATTACTTTTATTCGGCTTAATAAATTTTTATTTTTAAAGAGATCAATACATGCAGGAAATATAGATAAAATAAGAACAATACTTACTATTTCATTTTCAAGAGGTAAAAAAGTATTTAATAAGAAAAGCATATTACCAATGAAAATTATTCCAATTAGAGGGTAAAGAATTTCAATTTTTGTATAAAGTAGATACTCTTCTTTTAATTTTTTCTTTCTTAAATAATCAATGAGAAGAATCGTAGATTTTCCAGTAAGAAAAAGATAGAGATACATAAATATGTATTTAAAGATAAGGCCACTAAATGTAGCTAGCATCATATAAATAAATCCATATTAGTAAATCATAGTAAATTTTATCTATTTAATTAAATTTATTAATTAATCTTTCAGAAGCCACAGTAAAAGTTAGCTCTTCATTTATAAAATCTTCTGGTTTAAATTTATCTAGATTGTTTATAAAGTTTTTTAGATCATCATCGAAATTTTTATTTAAATTGATTTTTATTCCGCACTTGTCTGACCAATATGGTACTGAAGTACTTTTATACTTTTTTCGATTTATCTCTAATGAACTGTATTCGCATACAATGAGAGGCAATCCTCGACTCATAATTTCGAGTACGGCTATTCCTTGACTTTCTGTTTTGTCTAATATTATCCCAAAATCTGCTTCTTTGGCATATTTAGTCAAATTACGATTGTTATAAGTTCCATAATTAAAAACTTTGTAATCAATTTTTCTATTTTTCAGATTTTCTATAACTAAATTTAATTCTTCTTTGTTTCTTTTTTTAAAGTAAATTAAACATTTTAATTTTCTATCTTTTCTCGTTTTTTTTATTTTTTTTGCTTCTTCTATTACCCCAACTGGAAGGACTACAATCTGTTCTTCCGGAATATTAAATGATATTGAATCATTTATATAATCTCTAACACTGTTGGAAGCAATACATAATTTTATACGTTTATTTTTTACTAATTCATTAGATAATTCACTTAATCCTTTTTGATCATATAACGGACCAACAATTATGTTTGCGTAAGGAAATTTTTTTAAAACTTTACTAAAATATTTTTTTCCATAATCATCATATTGGACAATATAAGAATTAGGAAATTTATAATTATTAAATGATACTGATCTGTTATTTTTAAAACTTTTTATTAAATTATTCTGTAATTTTCTTGGTCCTGAATAAATAAACCTGTCTTCTAGTGCTAAATTAAACTTCCAAAAAATATACTCAATAATAATTAAAAATTTTGAATACCTTAATTTTCTTGTTAAAAAAATCTTTTTTTGACGACCGTAATCTGGGTGATAGTAAATTGTTAACATCAAAATAAACAATAATCTAATTTATACCATATTGATTAGATTTATTATATTTTCCAAAGATGTGAATAATTAAGTCTTTTCTTTAGGAATTTTCAGATTCTTTAAGTTGCTTATTTATTCTTCTTAAATCTATTAAAGAAATTTTTTTAAAATCATTTCTTTTTTGTTTTAAACATGTAACCTTAGAATATTTATTCATTTTA